>ERZ724522.899-NODE-899-length-17466-cov-8.161565_pt1 | contig 17466 bp, 5 predicted proteins | sample MGYA00376055_ERZ724522 | MGnify/ENA primary metagenome ERZ724522 (study PRJEB28724, sample SAMN07190884) | wastewater metagenome | isolation source: effluent of sewage treatment plant in Hong Hong | place: Hong Kong | collected 2016-03-17 ... | reverse complement strand
TTGACTGCGGTGGGCCAAGACGGTAAGATCCGGTACGTGTCCGATAACCCGGTGGGCGGCTCGTATGAGATGATCATCTGGAAGGTCCGTATCAAGCCGAATGGTGATACTGCTCTGATCGGTGATGACTGGGCGCGTTTGCCGTTCCAGGGTGATATTCTGCGTGACGCCACGTACCACCCGACATCTCCTTATATGGATATGATCGTCGCCGACGCGGCGTAATATCTTGTTGTAGTAAAAAGCCCGCCATCATAGCGGGCTTTTTGTTGTTTAAAATATTTGCACCCGTTCGTAAAATTTGATAAGCTAGTTTTGAAATTCAAAATTTGGAGATGTTTCGTGGCTGACAAAGTAAAAAAACTATCGGAATCTGATTGGGAAATTCTTTTCCAAGCAACAGATTTCAAAATTGGTTCTACTGTTTTAGAATTAACCCCATTATCTTTAGCCTCTTTAGCACGGATTACTCGTCGTTTAACGACAATCATTGATAAGATTGGTGCTTTAGAATTGAATTTGGAATCTTTGGGATCAGATGCTGGTAAAATTATTTTACTGGTTGAATTGTTGCTTACGGATTGTCCCGATATTTTATCAGAATTATCAAATTTAGATGTGGATGATGTTCAACGCTTACCGTTAGATATTGCTGTTGAGTTGTTTAACGTGTGCGTCGATGTCAATTTACAATCCCAGGATAATTTAGTAAAAAACTTCAAGGGGTTGGGGGGGAAAGTAGCCAAGTTCATGAGCGGGACGAACACCGTTCAATAGGCGCATTGATTCAGTTCTTAGTGGATCATGGACATGCATGGAAGGATGTCCAAGGCTACACCCTCAGCCAAGTGGGTATTTTTTTAAAGGAAGCATCAAAGTTGGACGAAGCAAAACACAAACATGATATTTTAGCGGCATGGTTAGGTTTTAATTCGGATCAAAAAGGATTGAAAAAGATCCTTGAAGAAAAAGTAATCAGTAAAAAACCCGAAGATCAGCATAAAGCACATGCTGAAAATTGGAATAAATTGTCGGCATTTGTTCGACAAATGAGGTAGTTTATATGGCTGTTCAAAACGAAATTATCAAATTACTGTTGCAGTTTGAAACAGCCTTTACATCTCAAGATACTTTCAGTAATTTTGTTAATAAGACTACTACAGAATTAAACAATCTTGATAGTAAGATAAAAGATAGTTCTGAAGAATTTAATAAACTTTTTAATGTTTTAAAGCTTGGAAGTTCGGGTACAATTCCTTTAAAGGAAGTGTTTAAAGACTTATCACAAGCTTCTGATGTAAAAGTAATTGTTGAAAATACAAAAATTCTTAAACAATCAATTGAAGCTCTTCAACAAGTTTTAGATAAAAAATTAAACATAACGAATTTAGAATCTTCGTTAGCTAAAATACAAGAAAAATTTATTCCATCAAAAGGAATTGGTGCTGAAAAATCTGCTGATTTTGCTGGTAAGTTTTTAAAGACTATCGAAGAGCAATTTAAATCTTTTGCTAGTGGTTCAATGGATTTAAATACTTTTTTTGATAATTTATTTCCAAAAGATATTACAGCTAAAGGAACTACTGCAAAAATTAAAACAGAGTTAGCGAATCTCAAAAGTGAAGTTGAAAAAGGTATTACTGATTTAACAAATTTAACGACTGAAAAACGAGTTGAAGTTCTTGAATTTATTAGTAAAAAAATTCTTGCTGATTCTACAAAGCTCAGTGTAGCGGCTAGTGCAGTAAAAGGTGATGGTAAACAATTAGTAGATGCCATTGTTAGTATGGCAGCATCACTTCAAGATATTGGATTTTTACCACCAAAAGACTTTTTTCCTAATTTTACCCAAGGTTTGAAAGAACAAGGTGCTGTGCAAAAAGACGTTATTCGTAACGTTCTTAAAGATTTAATGGCCCAATTTAATGTTGCTGGTTTTGAACTTGAAAAAAATGATATTGCTTTTAAATTATTAGAGCGTTTAGGATTTAATAAGAGCACACTTGAAGCACAGTTCAAAGAATTGAGTAGCACTGCTCAAAAAGAATTTGAAAAATTTAATAGCAGTATACGACAAGCGATTGAATCACCAAAAACTCTAAATTTAGATACGTATATAAAAGAATTTCAAAGTTTTATGACTAATGCATTTAAAAACAATGCATTGGTCAGTTTCGGTGATGAGTTCCAAGCACAATTTAAAAAAGTTTCAACAGAATTAAATGGATTTACTAGAACTGCAACTCAAAGTTTGGGTGAAGTTAATAACTTTGAACAAGGAATTAAATCTTTAATTAATGCGTTAGATTCTGGAAAAGGTGCAGGTACTCCAGCATCTTTAGCATTAAAAGAACTTTTAGAAACTTATTTACAAGTTGAAAAACAATTTCGATTTGATCAAGTATTAAAAACTCAAGAACAAGCGATTAGTGAATTTGATAAAAAATTTAAAGAATTAACAAATACTTTAAAAAATAACCAACCTCCAGAATATTCTTTAAAATTAGTTACTAAGGCTAGTGCCGGTGATGAAGCGTTTAAAGAACGTGAAGTGGCTTTAGCGACGTATAACACGTTACTGAAACAAACAACAGAAGAATTAGATCGTACTGCTCGTAGTATTGCGCATTTAGAAAATATTCAAAAATCAACTACTGCAACTGAAGATCAAAAAACATCTTTAAATAATTTAATTGATAGATATAAAACATATCAACAATCGTTAAGTGATGAAGCTAATATTTTAAGAAAAAATCAAGCAGATTGGGATGCTACTTGGTTAAGAAAAACGCAAGATTTAAGTCTTGCAGAAGAAAGAGTTAAAAACTTTTTTAAAGTTTTAAATCAATCTTCTGATGCTGGCACGATTACCGGAACAACCAGTTATCTAAAAGGTCTTTTAGATATTGGTGTTAAATCTACTGAATCTGCTCAAGCTTTAGAATCTGCTTTTAAAATCTTTAGTAATTTTGGTGGCGTTACCAAAGAATCTTTACAATACCTTGAGTTATTTGAAAAAGCTATTGGTTCATTATTTAAATCAATGGGTCAAGGTGAAGGTAAGGTTACTTTAATTGATCTAAGCGGTTTAAAAGCTCAAGCTGATGGTACAGTTGTTGCGACCGAAACATTACGTAACCAACTCATTAAATTAGCAGGTAGTTCTAAAGAAGCACAAGAAAATTTCCAAAATTTAGCATTTGCTAACGATTTTTTAGCAAAGACACAAGGTGCTGCTGACACAGCTTTCGGAAAACAAATTTCTGCATTATTTACATTAGCTCAAGCCGCTAAATTATATGTCAATAATATTGAAACTTTAATCTTAAAAAATGAACTCTATGAACAAAACTTACGAAAGGTTCAAGCGGCTGAATTAGAAGTTAAAGAAAGTTTTAAAAAAGTACAAGATTCTCCTCAAGATCCTTCTGCTGTTAATGCATTGACACAAGCGTATCAAAAATATACGAGAGAAATAGCTGCGGCTGAACTCAGACTTAAAGAATTAAAAAATCTTCAAACTGAACTGGCGACACAAAAAAACACATTCGGTTTTACCGAAGCTGGACAACAATTACCTGGACTAGAAGCTGGAATTAGATCTACTACAGCTTTAATAGAACAATTAAAAAATAAAATTTTAGATTTAAGAACTTCTGGTGGCGGTTCTAAAATTTTTGAAGATATTATTAGAGGTGTTGAACAGGGCAATCAACAATTAAAATCTTCATTCGATGCTCTCGAAAAAGATCTTTCTGGTCGCTTGTTGGCGATTACTGAAAAATTAAACACTAATTTATCAAAAGGTAATATTGGTAAAGGTTTATTTAAGCAAATTCAAGGTGAAATTAGTAATTTATCTATTGCATTAAAAACAGTTAATGTTGATGGAGCTTTACAAGCGATCCAAGCACTGGTTGCTAAAATTCAAACGGCTTTAGATCCTAAAAATGTTCCTGTTAATAAAGAACTCGCTCAAACATATTTAGCTCCCATTAAAGAATTATTGAATGGTTTAGAAGTTGCTCAAGGTGCAATTGCTAGAATTATTCCTAAATTAGGTGAAGGACAAAAAGGGAAAGCTGAAGAACTTTTAAAAAATGTTCAAACTCAAATTATCGCTACAAATACCGCTTTAAATGATTTTGGGAAAACTGCAAATACCACTCAGTTAACCACACGTTTTGAAGAAGCCAAACTGAAAGCTCGTGAACTCAATGCTGAGATTTCTCGACTCGGTAAAGGTTCATTTGATCAAACAAAGTACAATGATTTTGAACTTCGTTTACAAGGAATAAATAACCAATATAAAGCAATTAGTAAAGAAAATGAATCATTTGGTGCAGGTCTTAGAATTAGTGAACTGAATAATTTAATTGATACAGCTAGTCGCTCATTAAAAGATTTTGGCAAAACAACAAACTTTGATACTTTAAATAATCAACTAATTGCATTAAGAGATAAGTTTCCTACATTAAATGCAGATATTGCTGATTTTGATAAACTGTTTAGAGAAGCTTTTGCAGGAACCAAAACAGCAATCAATATTAAACCTTTGATTGATTTAAAAAATGAAGTCCAAGATGTTAAAAATAATTTAAAAAATCCAGCACAAGATACACTTTATACTACGTTATTAAGACAACTAGATGCTTTAATTAACAAAACAACGATCTACAACGCTACTGTTAAAGCAGGTGCAAGTAAAGCAGATGTAGGTGTTCAAGCATTTATAGATCCTGCTGCTGTTAATGCTTCTAAAGCTAGTTTACAAGCTTTAGAAGCAGAATTAAATAATAATAAAATTGCTTTAGATACCTTTTTAAAATCCGGTAATCAAACAAAAGAAACAGCCACACAAATTGCAGAAGGTTTTAAAGTTACCGATAACAGTGTTAAAAGTTTAACTGCTGAAATTGGTTTATTATCAGGTGTTAGTTCAAATCTTTTACATCACATTAATGCTTTAAAAGCGGTGGGTGCTGATGCTTCGGCTTTTGAAGCATTTAGAGCTTCCATTGAAGCAATTATTAAAACCAAAAAAGATTTAGATACGCAATTTAAAGGTGGAAGTCTTACTGGAAAATTAAAAGAAGATTTAGATCGTTTAGTAGATGTTAAAGATGCGTTATCACAATTTAAAACGGTAGGTGATAGTTTTAAGAGTGCTGCATTTTTTGAATCAACTTCATACAGTGCTCGTCAAACGTTAGAGGAGATACAACGCTTAACATCTGCTATGCGAACTGTTTCTAGCGATATTGGTAAAAGTTTATCGGTTAGTCGTACTGGACCCATTAATCCAGAAATTGAAAAAGAATTAAGAGCGCAACAAAAATTAGCAGATGAAGCGATTATTAAATTGCGAGAAATGGGAGCCGTTTACTCCCAATTAAATTCCAAACCTAAGAATGAATCATTTCAACAATTAAAAGAAACGATAGAACAAGCTTTCGGTGGTGGTGTTACTGGTTTACGGGCTTTTAGAACTGAATTTGATACATTAATCAGAGGTGTGAGTACATCATCAGCATCTTTAATTAGTGGTGTTGCACCACTAACGGAAACTTTAATTAATAGTTTTAAACAACAATCTGAAAGTATTATAGCGACACGTACACAATATGAAGCATGGTTAAATTTATTAAGAAGTGAAAAAGCAGCAGGTCAAAAAACATTTACATTACCTGATGGATCAACAAGATCTATTGATCGATTGATTACTGTTTTTCAGAATTTATTGGATAAAGCTAATGCCGTTAAAGCTCCCATTGAAGCTGCGGCAACAGCTTTAAAAGGTAAGTTAGATACGGCTGCGGGACAAGCTGAAGTTCGTATTGACAAACTTGTTAATAAATTTACCCAGTTACAAGATCGAATTAATACATTAAATCCCGGTAGTTCCATCAATGAGATGTATGGCAGTATTAAAGAATTAATGATGCTGTTAGATCGTCCATATAAAACAGGTCCATTTTTTACTTTACCGAAAGAATCTTTCGCTCCGATTCGTAATGAACTTCAAAGTGTTTTAGAAGTCGCTAAAAATGTTCAAGCCGGTTTAGAATTTAACTTAACTTCTTTAACCAAAGGTTCGTTAGCGTACAAAGACACTCAAACCGCAATTAAAGCAGCTAGAGAGGAAGTTGAACGCTTAACAGCAGCATCACAAAAACTCTCTGAATTTGAAAAAAACGCATCTCACTTTTCTTCCTTACGTGGAAATCTTCACGGCGCATCAACCACATTACAAGAATTAGCTCATGAAGGGGCCTTTATTTACAAAGGTCTCGAAGCATTATTTAAAAATTTAGCAAAGAATTTAACTGGACCTGTCGTTACGATTAATACAACGACTTTAAATTCACAGTTAGATCAGTTAACAACAAAGTTTGGTGTCACGGGAACAGCAGCCGATCATCTTAAAACTCAAGTTAAAGAAGCTCTTAATACTCAACTGGGTGGAGGAGGTTTAGCTGCGGCTGAACAGTATCAAAAAGCATTTCAACAATTAGAAGAAGCTTTTGTAAAATTCCGTTCTGGACTCACTCAAGCAGCAATGGGTTTCCAGATGTTGGGTGACAGTTTACTGGAACCATTCAAAAAAGCTAAAGAGGGATTTGAACAATTTTCCGATACCATGGGCGTTGTCAATGCGGTTTCAAACGCCACACAAGCCCAATTTAAAGCGTTAACGGATCAAGCGCTGCTGATGGGAGCCACAACCCGCTTCACGGCTGAACAGGCCGCTGAGGGGCTTAAACAACTGGCTAAAGCAGGCTATACAGCAGAGGAACAAATTGCGTCATTACCCACAGTCATGCGTTTAGCACAAGCAGCAGCAACAGATTTAGCAACTGCTGCTACTATAGCTACAGTAGTCATGAAAGAGTTTCGGATGGACCCGGATCAATTTAATGAAGCCGCAGATAAGATTACTTTGGCTGCGAATCGGACATTAGGAACTGTTGAAGATTTAGGTTATTCATTTAAGTATGTGGGTGCTCTTGCAGCGAACATTGGTGCAGATTTTGGTGATTTAACTGCGGCGATTGGTTTATTGCATAATGCAGGTTTGAAAGGATGTTATGATGATCAAACTGAAATTTTAACTAGATCTGGATTTAAATTATTTAAAAATTTAGATCCAGATGATGAAGTAATGACGATCAATGAAAAAACGTTGGAGATGGAATGGCAGTTGCCCGTGGGTCATTACGCTTTCACCATTGATGAACCAATGGCGAGAATTAAAAGTCGGTATATAGATTTATTAGTTACCGACAATCATCGTTTACTAATTGAGACTCGTGCAGGGCATACTAAGGTAGTTGAAGCCTGTGATTTCAAAGAAGGTTATTTTTATCGTACTGGTATTTGGAAAGGTACGAAAGTTGATAATTTTGTATTAAAAGGTTTTATTCAAAATCGTGGAAGTTGGGATAAGACGATTGAAGACTTGGAAATTCCAATTGAATTATGGGCGCAATTTTTAGGATGGTATTTGGCTGAAGGTAGTTTATGCTACACTAAAGGTAGCTATACAGTTACGATTGCGCAAAGCAAAGGTAATCGAATTGATGAAATTCGTGAACTCTTAACTAAATTACCTTTCAATTTCAATTATGATGGTAATTGTTTTAGAATCACTTCTCAACAACTTTATCAAGAATTGGAAACTTATGGCAAAGGTTTTGCAAATAAAAGAATTCCAGAATATATTAAAGAGTTAGATAGTGAAACTTTAAAAATATTTTTGGAACATTTTCGTAGAGGAGATGGCGATGTTCAATATAATCTTTACACAAGTAATAAAGGTTTAAGTGAAGATTTATATGAAGTTGCATTAAAATGTGGTTATGGTGTTCAATCCAAAATTGTCGGATTAGCTGGAGATCAGAAAAAATTTGGTGAAAGAACTATAACAGCATCACAAGATGCTTATTTAATTTCAATTAGTACCAAGCATACTAAACCGTTTTTTAGCGTTTCAGAATATGAAAGACGTGAACAAGTTAGTAATGCTTATACAACTGGCTTTGATTGGGTTCCTTATAAAGGTCAAGTATTTTCAGTTAGTGTCCCCAATGGTTTAGTATTTGTAAGAAGAAATGGTTTTGGATTATTTTGCGGGAACACTTTGGCCGGAACAGCTCTTCGTGGCATGTTAATGGCATTGTATAACCCCACTCGTGATGAAACAAAACTCATTGCAGAGTTAGGTGAACGAATTGGTGGTTTGGGATTACAAATTCAGGATGCTTCGGGTAATTTTGTTGGTTATGGAAAAATTGTTAAGCAGTTAGAGCAAGCGGGGATTACAACGGGTGAAGTTTTACGGTTTTTTGGTCAACGTGCCGGGCCGGGTATGGCCGCATTATTGGCACAAGGGAGTGAAGCATTAAAGAATTTAGAAGATGATTTAAAAAATGCAGAAGGTACGACTGCTCACATGGCTGAGATCATGGAGCAGACGTTAAAAGGTCGATTGCTGTTGATGCGGTCGGCTTTTGAAGCGTTATTAGATAGTATTGGTCATAATTTAGCGCCCACATTAGCGGCTGCTGCTAATGCAATGGCAGAATTTGTGAGTCGTTTTGTAGCAGTTCGTCAAGAATTTCCTGCATTAGCAACCGCAGTAGATCATGTATTAGCTGGTTTTGCACTGTTTGCCAGTGTGTTAGGTGGTTTAGCCGTTACATTTGCATTTATCATTGTACCCGTTCGTCAATTCATGGGGTTTTTAAAGACTTTAATTGTTACAACATTAGCAGGTGCTGCGTCCATCACTTCATTAAGTGCTGCACAAGCATTTAATGCCAAAGTGACTGCGGCAACAATGGTTGCGGTTGAAACAGAGTTTAGAGCACGAATTGCTCAAGTTACTGCAACAGCCGGAGCAACAACGGCTGTTAATTACGACACAATTGCTAGAGAGATTAATGTTGTAGCGATTCGTGAACAGACTGCTGCATTATTGGGCGCAACAGCCGCAACAGGTGCGAATGCAACGGCTCAACTAAGTATGTGGACAGGTCTTAAAAATGTTATTTTAGGATTGGGAAGGAATTTACTTAATATTGGTGGTTTGTTACGGTTTGCATTTTTAAGTCCTTTAGGTCTGGTACTTACTGCAATTACAGGTGTTGTAGCATATACATTGCTACATGAAAAATCTGTTGCTCAAACAAATGTTGAGTTGGATAAACAGAGTCAAATTATTGAATACAGCCGTAAAAATATTATTAAATTGAATGAAGAATTATTAAGTTCTGCTGAACAATTAAAGCGTAATCAACAAGCTTTAAATGAATTGCGTAGTGGTGATGGACCTGAACGTAATTTATTAGCACCACAAGATCAAACAACTGAAGCTAATTTACAATTAGATATAGATAAAGGCAAAAAAGAAATTCAAAAACAATTAAAAGAATTGTTTACACAAATAACTGAATCTTCCACTTATAGAGATCTTGTTAATTTTAAAATTGAATTTGATGCCAGTGGTGCATTTAAACAATTTACAACGGTGTTAAAAGACGGTAATAAAGAATTTGAAATTCTGGGTGATAATTTAGAATTTAATACAGATCAATTAAAGAGATTTACTAAGGCATTGGATGAAACGGCTTTAGCGAGACAACGAAGCAATGCTGAAGAAAAAATAGCGAATGAATTGAGTAAATTGGCACAACAAAAACTGTCTAAAGAAAACTTTGGACAATTGGGAAGTCAGTTTAAAAACCCGTTTGCTTTTGATACAGATTTTGAAGAAAATAATAGAAATATAACAAGATTAACTAGGAGTCTTAAACATTACAGTGATCAAATTGAAAAATTAAAAAATGGTGCATCTTTAAAAGATGTTGGTTTTAGTTTTACGACTTTGGATCTTTTTAAGACACCAACAAATGAAGAAGCAATTAAAAGATTAGAAGATTTAAGAATTCGTTTAAATGATGAACTTGCTAAATTAAATGTGACTACAAATTCACAAATTGGTGAATTTGTAGATTATTTTGTAAAAACTGTTCCAGATATGTTAGGAAAAGGTTTAGATGAAATTGCTGTACAAAATGCTGATAATCCAGAAATTATTAAAAATATCTTAAATGGTATTTTTAATTTAAAGAATTTCGACCGTGCTGCCTTTGATCCGGTATATGCTGCAATACAAGCAGAGTTAAATCAACGTAACAAGAGTTTAACAACCGAACAATTAGTAGGTGAAAATTTAAAGAAACCCGTGATTGGTTTGGTCAATGCGACTAAAGATTTAGTTACTTATTTAGAAGCTACGAATAAAGAATTAAAAACAAAGATTGACGAACAAAAGAAAATCTTTGATGAAGCTAAAGTCGTTGTAGATGCTGTTAAAGCATATCAAATGGCAATTGCTACGGCTGCCAAAGATACACTTGATGTAAGAAATCAAGAAATTGAATTTGAAGCTAAAATTAAAACAGAAAACTTAGATAGAAGTTTTGAAGAACAGTTACGAGAATTAGAAGATGCTAATCGAGTTATTGAATTACCTTTCAAAGCTAAGCTCATTACTGGAACTACGGATATTTCAGGTTTTAAAGCTTTAAGTAATTTGTCAGGTTTGTTGCTTGATTATGAAAAGAAAAATACCGCAGAATTTGTTAAAATACAAAGTGCCAACAGTCAGCGAATCAAAGAAATCAAACTTGTTGAACTGAACGATAAGCAAGCGGCTACGACTCAATATTATCAAACGCTTAAAAATCATTATTCGGTTGACAGTGCAGATTATTTAAAAGCACAACAAGAGCAAGCTAATGCAACTAAAGAGAACTTAGATGCGCGATTGGAAGCTGTTCAAAATCATTTAAAAGATCTATTAAAGCTTTATCAAGATAACGCTAAAGCCATTATCGATCTTGAAAAACAGAAAAAACAATTTCAAGCTGCGATTGAACAAACTCGTGTCAATTTTGGTAATGCTCAATTATTGCCCACAGAGCAATTACAAAAAGCTAAATTTGATTTAAATACTCTTGATGCACAAATTCAAGGACTCTTAAAAGAAGAAAAATTTGATGATGCAATTGCGCGATTAAATGAATATCAAAAACTGGTTGATCAGATTGCAACGAGTGCGGGAGCGCAACCTGAACTTACATTAAAAGTTGCTAATTTAGCTGAAAATTTAGAATTTGATTTAGATCGAATTGACTTTGAAAAAGAATTCAACAAAGCAAATATTCGAATCACTACGGGCGCTAAAGGTTTAGGTGATGCATTTTCTTCAACCTTTACTAAATTTAAACCGTTAAGTAGTTCTTTTGTTCCACAATTAGAAAGTGGTGCAGTAGACGTTAAAAAAGCATTACAAACCGTTGTTAAAGTGTATGGTGAAGAAGTTGATAAGTTAAAGAAAAAAGATGAAGAAGGTTTTCGAGGACTTGGAGAAGGTATTTCAACATTACAATATGCCAGTGCAAATATCTTAAAATCTTTTAGCAAATCTTTTGATGATAACTTACAATTCAAAAAAGCACAAAAAGAAGTAGAAGCTTTTGGCAATACGATGGAAAATGCTTTTAACGTTCGTCCGGTGACGGATTTAGTTAAAGGTGTAAACGATTTAGATGCTCGTTTAAGTCAGATTACTCAAGCACAAAACGCTTTAAATGAGTTTGGTATCCCCGGTGAATCCACATCTGCTGTTCCGTTACTCAGCAATATCAGTGAAACAGGTGAAAAAGGAATTGTCACTCTTCGTAATGTGAAGGGTGAAATGATTGCTTTGAGCTTACAAGCGAAGACTGAAATCAAACCATTGGAAGGTTTAACCACTGATATACAAAAAGGTAAAGAAGCTTTAATCGGTTTTAAATCACTCATCGATACACAGATTGATGATTTATCACGCGGTGATAAAGTTGTTGAATTACCCATTAGTTTTAAAGCAGATTTTAATGCCTTTGATACGGCGGGACTTGCCAAATACAGTGCGGAAGTATTGAGTTATGAAAAGAATCTTAATAAAGAAGTTTTAGATCTACAATTAAAACGAATCAATGCGACTTTAGAAGCTGAACAAAAAGCAGTTAAAGATAAGCAAACAATTGTTACAAATCAAATTACTGCAATTGAATCTTTATACGATAAACAATTAGGAGATATGCAAAATTGGTCGAAACAAGATTTAGATGCGTATAAAACTAACATTGAATCTAAAAAGAGTTCATTAGTTTCATTCTTACAAGAAGAACTCAGTGCGACACAATCCACATACAATGAATTATTTCAAATCAGAGCTAATTTATTAAATAAAAATAAAGCTTTAGAGGAACAGTATATTTCGTTTCAAGCAAATGCTACTAAGAACTTCCAAACAATTGATGATTTAGGAAAATCAGATTCACAAAAAACTTATGAAACTCGTTTAAAGAGTCTGAATTTACAAGCCGATGCTGATGCTGCATTAGCTCAAGGTGATTATGATCGAGCGAAAGCTTTATTGGAACAACGGCAACAACTCATCGATGCTGCGGTCAGTAGTTTAAAACCAGAAGATACTATTGGTAAGTTCTTCCTAAAACAAGATCAGACTGAAGCAGTTACCGCATATAAGAAAGTTACTGATGCATTAAAAACACAAAATCAGAGTGCAGTAAAAGAAGTTGAAGCACAATTAAATTCTGTCAATGGACAAATTTTAGCTCTTAAACAAAGTGCCGATACAGCGAAAACGGCATTACAAGATCTTCTTAATAAATTATTCGAATTATCTACAAAGAAATTCCAAGCTGAAGTTGAAGTTATTCAAAAAAATACTCAACAAGCTGAAAATTTAGGTGAGCAAGCATATAACGGAGCTATTGCGCAACGTCAAGATATTGGAAAAACTTTATTACAAGATCGTGAAAAAGTTAAGAAGGAAGAATACGCATTACTTAATCTTTATAAAGAACAGATTATTGAATTAAGAAAAACAATCAATTTAGCTAAAGAAAAACAGCTTGTTAAAATTGGCATTGATCCTGAATCTTACGAAGAGGTTCTGGCTTATGCTAAATTTTATTTGGATTCAATGGATGCAATATCTAAAGATCAAGTAGAAAATCAATTAGCAAGAACAAAACTTGCTGATCTTGAAAATCAATATAAAGAGTTGCAAAAATTAAAACAAGCTAAAGAAGAACTTTTAGTAGTTGAAAAACAATTAGCAGAAATTACTGTTAGTCAAAAACAATTAAGTGGTTTAGTGGGCTTTTCAAATACCATAAACACAGCTACTGCATCTGCTGAAGATTTACAAGCTGTTTTTAATACAATGGAAGATAAGGAAACTGGATTAAATACAGAAGAATTAACAGTAGCAAATAAATTATTAGAAGAATTACGTAAATCTAGTCAAGGGGTGCGTGAAGATTTTAACAAGATCGAAGTAGATGAAAAAATTCAAAGCCGTTTAACCGATATTTTTAAATTATTTGAAACAGATGTTAGTAAATTAAAAGGTGAAGAATTAAAAAGTTTTGTCAATCAAATGACAACTGCTTTGAGTGACTTAGAAGGTTTTCAACGAGATATTAATTCTCAAATTGCTGGAGAAGCTAAAAATACCGCATTAAATACTATTGCCGAAGTTCAAGCATCTTTATTAAAAATAGATGGTATTTTAAAAGATACTAAAATCAGTCCCGAAGTTAAAGATATAAGTCTTAAAGATATTAGAAAACAACTTGAAGATCAGTTAAAAAATCTTCAAGTAACAATTGACACGGCGGATAAATCTGGTAATCAAGAACAAATTGCAGCTTTAACACCTCTAAAAGATCTGTTATTACAAGTTCGTGAGATTACCAAATCTACTTTGAGTGATGAAGAAAAAATTACTCAACTATTAAATATTAAAAATACATTAGCTCAAAAACAAAAAGAATTATCTTTTGAACAAAAAGATTCTATACGAAGAGCTACTGAATTTGCAGAAAAACAAAAAAGAATAGAAGAACAAAAGCTGACAACCGCTAAAGCTCAAAGTAAGGCTGCTCAAGATACGGCACAATCACAAGAATCCATAGCACAAGCTGCTAATGACACGGCTGATACATGGGCAAAAGCAACACCAAACGAACAATCTCAAGTATTAACTAATATTCAAGGTATTATCGATGAAATTAGTCAAGCTGGTTTACAGTTAATTAAACCAGAAGATCAAAAACAAATTTCTAGTTTATTCGATCAATTAAAGAATGCTCAAACTAAGTTAAGTCAAGCTTTCGAATCAGGTGATACCGCAGCTATTACTCAAGCCATTACTGAGATTAAAGAATTAGGTGTTCAATTTAAGAATACTGCTGGACTAAGTGAAGTTGCCCGTCAAAAATTTGGTGAATTAGCTAACATTCCGTCGTTTGATGTAGCTATCAAAGTTAATACATCAAGTATACCTCCAGCTAAACAAGCCGTAGCGGATTTAAAAACAACGGTACAACAAGATACTGCTATACAGATAACAACCGATGAAGTTACTTTGGCTGTTAATAAATTAGCTGACGTTCAAACAGAAATTGAAAAATTAAAAGGACTGAGTGCTGTTGAATTCAAAGGTTATACCAATGTAGATGTTGAAAAGAGTAAACAAGAATTAGAAGCCTTTGCTCAACGGGCAAAAGCATTATTGGAAGTTCCCATTTCAGCACGAGATGAAGAATTTAAAGCTAAATTAAGAGCTTTATTTGTAGACTATGATCAATTTAGATCTCAATTGCAGCCCATTAAAATTGAAGGTGATGTTCGTGGTTTTAATGAAACATACCAAAAAGCTTTGGGAATTGTAAGAAATCTTCGTGATCAAGCACAGTTTGATGGATCAATTAATGAAGCACAAAAATATAATAATATTTTAAATGCTTTAGTTCAAGCAAAATTGAATATTCAATCTAAAGATATTAATATTAAAACTCAAGGATATGAAAAACTTAAAACTCTTATTAATGTAACTAAAGAATTAACTTTTGTTTTAACTGAAGCTGAAAAGAAAGAATTAAATATTAAAATGACAACGGTTGGTAAAGATGTTGTTATTTCAGATATTACCAGTATTGGAACCGCGTTAGATAACATTAAAAATAAAGTACGTTCTTTAAATGACACTTTAAATGAAGTTCGTGGAAAGTTATCAAAAACAGCAACCGTTCCAGGATTGGAAAAACCAACAGATGCATTTGATGCATTAAATCAAAAATTAATCGACACGCGAAATCGATTAAAAGAAGCTTTCGAATCTAAAAATTTAAATGAAGCATCTTTAGACGCTTTTAAGAATAGTATTCATGGTTTAATCGATCAAATGAGTAAAGTCGAAGGTGTTACACCAGAAATGGTGAAAGCTCTTCGTGAAGCTGCGGATGTAGAATTAAAGGATTATACATTAGAAGTAAAACCAGAAATACAACCTGTAGAAATACAACCATTAGAACCTTATAAAATTCAGGCGATTGCTGAAGTTAACACAAATACAGAATCATTAGTATCTTTTAAAGAAGAATTGAATACTTTAACTAATACACCATTTAGTACGACGATCACTGCGTTAGTAGATCAAGCGGTTTCTGGAATTGGACAAGTTTTAGGAATGCTTAATAATTTACCTTCTTCACGAACCATTGTCATTAATACTGTATATCGTACATCGGGATCACCACCCACACAAGCAGCTAATAAAGGTGGACTAATTGGCAATTTACAACATTTCGCGGATGGTGGTTTAGCAAAATTTAAAGAAATGGCATCAGCTTTTGTACCAGGAATTGGTAATACAGATACTGTTCCAGCAATGCTGACTCCCGGTGAATTTGTTGTCAAAAAGGAACGAGTCAAATCCTTAGGTATAGGCTTTTTGAACGCCTTAAATAGTGGATTATTACAATTTAAATCTGCTGGTGGAATGATTTATAATTCGCCCATCAACACTTTAAATTCAATGTCAGAGTTTATAAAACCCAATTTTCAAATACCACAACAAGTTCAATCAGCAGGTGGACCCCCCATTGATATTAACTTGACAATTAAGGATAAAACATTTAATATCAAAACACCACGAGATGAGGCTAAAAAGTTGGTGTCCGCTTTACAGTATTTAGAGCGCGGAATTACTAAAAAGTGATCTTATGCAAATCGTGTCTTTAGGTTCAGTGACATTTAATGATATTGTGGAACAAGGTCTTTATATTGATGAAGAGCATAAATGGCTTCCTGTAGGTCAATCCATTCGTTACGCATTAGCTGGAAATCCAGTCATTATCGAAAATGCTAGATCTGGAAAACCTTTAACATTAATTGCACAAGAAGATCGTGGTTGGGTTACTAAAGCAACTTTATTAGAATTAAAAACATTAGCTTCTTTAGTCAACACCACACATGTATTGACTTTAGTGAATGATAGCAATGTCACTGAAACTAGAAATGTACGATTTAAACGAGATAATTATCCGTTAGATTTAAATCCTTTAGATTCTGCACATAATTATTATGTTGGATCTATTCATTTAATTCAAGTTTAGAGAGAAATGTAATGGCGATTACTGGCAGTGAACTGAATTATTATCAATCGAAGGTCGTGAATGATACGTCCTCGAACGGGGGGCGCATCTCCACCACCCTGATTACCTCGGGTCTGGCGAATACCTGGTGGCCGAATATCACGGAATCCCAGTTATCGACAGGGGCGGTTCAATGGCGCAAGGGCTTCGTCAGAATTGACAATGCTGCGAATGAAGTGGGAACAAACCTGCGTGTGGGCCTATGGCGACCGACGCCCGGCAGTGATGAACAGTACATCGCCAAGGGGACTCAGACCAATATCCAGTCGGCCTTCGGGTCGCCCGACTTGTACGGTTGCGGTCCCCTCGATACGAGTGTGACGACGGGCGGGCAGACGATTAAGGTCTTGGTAGAAGATGGAGCCGTCATTCTGTTTCGGGATAACGAGTTGATTCGTATCTCCAATGAAACCAGTTTGGGAACAGGCGGGACGGCAGAAGTCCATACGATCAATGGGACACCCACGATTGCCGGGGATGTCGTGACGATTACCATTGATGGCACTCTCGCCAATGATTACTCGAATACCAATACCTACGTTAGTTCGCTGATTGAAGAAGCGACGGTAACGGGAACCACGACCGGCAAGGTGGTGACGAGTACCGCAGGCACCTTCGCGGAAGCCTACATGGTGGTGGGCAATCTCGGCTCGATCTATCAAGTCCTGACCTTCACCTTTACGAACGCAACGACCTTCACAGTGACCAGTGATGAAGGCGTGACCTTGGCCGGAGGCACGATTGGCAGCACCTATGCGCCCACTCATGTGGCCGTGGGAGCCAGTTACTTCTCGATTCCTCCGGCCTGTTGGGGCGGGACGTGGGCCAGTGGCGATACCTTGGTGATCACCACGATTCCGCCGTGTGTGCCGATCCTGGAGAA
>ERZ724522.898-NODE-898-length-17487-cov-24.790500_pt1 | contig 17487 bp, 27 predicted proteins | sample MGYA00376055_ERZ724522 | MGnify/ENA primary metagenome ERZ724522 (study PRJEB28724, sample SAMN07190884) | wastewater metagenome | isolation source: effluent of sewage treatment plant in Hong Hong | place: Hong Kong | collected 2016-03-17 ... | reverse complement strand
GACGGGGAACTATTGAACACAGAACTAGTAAGCATTCCGCTATTTGAAATCAAAGACAGCAAAGGCATGAAAAAGTGCTCTGAATTTTCAAAGTTGACTCCTGAGTTTTATTCATTCGGGGGACTAGTTTGCTCTATACGGTCGCTTGTTGTGGCTTCTACTGTAGCAGTTATTCCGGGCAGCAGCGGCGGCGGTGTCTTCAATGCTTCTGGTGATTTAGTGGCCATAGTTTCTGGTATGGGCGGTGGCTTCAGTGTTTTAGTGCCACTCGAAAATATAAAGAGTTTTTTAAAAAAGAGAAAATAAATGCCGCTGTTATCGAGGGCTGCATATATACGCGCAGTTTTGGTCAGGTGTTCCGGTGTCGCCGACCATTTTTTATATCAGAGAAATTTAGATTGTCTGATACGATTTTTGGTGGACTTTCTTTTTCTGAAAAGTCAGATTTGACAGTAAGAGTTACAAGTTGCTCTACTAATAATATCCCAATAAACGCGAGTATGGACCTAGTTTTAGTAAAAAACACATAAGGAGAAAAATATGGATGAAGTAAAAAAGAAAGTTCTAATGGAACTAGTAGGAATGATGGACGAAAAAATGAACGATAAGCTCAAGTCCAAAATGAAGCCCGAAGTTGTTATAGCAGCGGGCGAAAACGTAAGCCGACCAGACAAAGGTTGGGGAGCAATAATCCACAAACCGGGCAACACCGAGCCAGAGCACATGGCCCAAATGGACTCAGAAGACGAGGACGAAGAGCGTCTTAGAGAAATATATTCTAAATTATCTTAATGCTCTAATAAGGGGGCCTTATGGTCAATTCTTTAATAAATGAAGTAAAAGTCAAAGGCGGATTCCCCGACGATAATTACTTTACTGATGCTGAAATGTTGTTGTTGATGAATGATGCGCTTAGGACCGTGGTTACTCCTCTATTGATGAGGATTAAAGAAGAATTATTTGTGCAACAAAAAGAATATACTATTTCGGCCGGAGGTTCCTATAGGATTCCCAAACGCTGCATTGGTAATAAGCTTAGAGACGTAAAGCTAAAAGATGGCGACGACTATACCAATCTTAATAGACTATTTGAAGAAGATAGACAAGACAAACCCACCGGCTACTACATTGAAAAAAATACTATAACACTTAGTGATGACATTGATAGCGGCACTTTGGTCATAAGTTACTTTTTGGCGCCAAGTCAATTAATTTTAGAAGCCAGTGCGGCTGAAATTTCTAGTATCGACTCGGCCACTCAGGTAACCGTTGCCGCATTACCTTCGGCAATTTTGACTACCACCCCGGTGGATTTTGCTCAATCTGAGGGCCCATACGATTTACTAGAGATAGACCAAACCATTACCAATATTTCTGGAACGTCTTTGACTTTTGCATCACTTCCAGATGACTTAGCCGTTGGCGACTGGGTATGCCTTTCTGGACAATCTCCTGTGCTAAATGCCCCACGAGAAGTGCAACCACTATTGGTACAAGCTACATTATATAAATGTCTCATGAGCAAAAAAGATTCTAGCGCAGCCAAAGAGGCCAAACAAGAACTTGAAGAAATGAAGATGGAACTTTTGAATATGCTAGATACTAAAGTTGAAAGCAATGATATAAAGTTTTCTGGTCAAGGGCTTTTGTCTTATATCCGTTCTAGGAGGTAGAAATGAGCCAGCGATTAAATCTTGGAATTTCTGGGTTAAATACTAACTCTAACACCCAAACACTTGCTGACGGCTCGTTGGTAAATGTATCTAATTTTAATATTGATAGAAAAATTGCTGAAAGTCGCCGAGGCTTTAGCAAACATTCTACCGTTGCGGACTTAGTTACTCTTACCGAATACCAAGATAAATTAATAGGCCACTCTTCAGCAAATACTTTAAAATATTATAATTCTGGATGGAACTCATATTCCGGAACCATTGCGGCACCAAGTGGGAATAAGATGAGATTTTTACAAGCCTCTCAAAACTTATATTTCACTACTTCCACTGGGGTTAAGATGCTTGACTCCTATAGTGCTTCTGTAGCTAGCACAGGAATGCCAAAGGGCCTCGATGGTTCCGGGTCCACTACGGGAGCAAGCGGCTGGTTTACTAATAGCACCCAAGTGGCTTATCGGGTTGTATGGGGCACTAGAGATGCCAACAATAATTTATATTTGGGGGCACCTAGTCAAAGAATTATAGTGGCTAACTCGGCCGGAGCTACTAGAGATGTGTCTTTAACTTTTACTATACCATCGGGAATCACTACCTCAGATTTCTATCAAGTATACCGCTCTCGCATGAGTGCTGATTTATCTACTGAGCCAGACGACGAAATGCAACTAGTATATGAAGACAATCCCACTTCTGGCGAAATTACTGCAAAAAGTATCACTATAACTGATTCCACTGATGATAGCTTAAAGGGTGCTTTTTTATATACCAATGCCAACCAAGAAGGAATTTCTGAATCAAACGATGTGCCTCCTTGGGCCACCGATATTTCAGAATTTAAGGGATTTGTATTTTATAGTAACATTAAGACAAAGCACTTTATTGATATTAAATTATTGGCCGTTTCTGGCTCGGGCCTAGTAGTTAATGACACAATTACTATAAACTCTATGGTGTTTACAGCAAAAGCATCTACGACAGTGGCCAGTAGAGAATTTAAAGTGTTTACTTCAGGCTCCGCTGCCCAAAATATCGACGACACCGCGAGAGAACTAGTGAAAGTGATTAATCAATATTCTAGCAATACTTCTGTATATGCCTATTATACCACTGAATACGCAGACTTGCCCGGTCAAATAATGATAGAAGAGCGCACTCTAAGTGATACGGCTTTTACTGTGTCAGTTTCTAGAGCAGCCGCATGGGATATTCCCAATTCTGGCACATCAGAAAATGATGAATATCAAAATGGACTTGCCTGGTCAAAAATACAACAACCAGAACACGTACCGTCGGCGCACCTAGAGTTTATAGGTTCAAAATCTTATGCTATTAAACGAATTTTAGCCCTAAAAGAGTCTTTATTTATATTAAAAGAAGATGGAGTTTTTAGACTAACAGGCAGTGGCGGCTCTTGGTCCATAGATGCCCTAGACACTTCCACAATTCTTGTCGCCACAGATACCGCTGTCGTAGTGAATAATCAAATTATGTGTTTATCTAACCAGGGTGTTGTGGCAATTAGTGATGTTGGAGTACAAGTAATTGGAGAAGACATTAAAGATTTGATTCAAAACCTAATCGGAGTGGATTATGCAGCACTGCAGACACTTAGCTTTGGAGTAGCATATGAGACGGACCGAAAATACTTATTATTTTTACCCACCACTGAAAATGATACTTTAGCCACTCAAGCAGTAGTTTACAACACCTTTTCTAACAAATGGTCTCGGTGGGAAAAAGATGCTGCTTTTGGTTTTGTTGCTCCCTCCAATGATAAGTTGTATTTAGCTGGCGCTAGTTATTTGCTAGAGGAAAGAAAGAGTTTCACATATCGCGACTATATAGATGAAGATTTTGGAAGTTTTTCTATTGTTAGTTTTTCTGGCACGTCTGTGGTATTAAATTCTGTAACCGACCTTACAGTCGGAGATTTACTTTATCAAAGCTCCAGCCTTTTTAGTCCAATAACTGCCATAGATGTTGCCACTAATACTGTTACCACCGACGATTCAATAAATTGGTCAATTGCGGCAGTAACTGCCTATTATGGAATTGATACTTTGATAGAATGGGCGCCACAATATTTTGACAACGGTGGCCTAGAAAAGTTTTTCCAAGAAGTGTTGGTAATGTTTAAACAAAATAGATTTAAATATGCCTCATTGGATTTTTACACTGACCAAAACGGCGGATTTGAAGAAGTGGAAGTTTCTGGCAACTATGGCGGCGGAGACTGGGGCCTATTTCCTTGGGGCACCGTGCCTTGGGGCGGCGCTAGTCGTCCAAAGCCAACCCGGGTGAGTGTGCCACGAAACAAGAAGCGCGGGCAATTACTGGGTATACGGTTTTCATGCCGCCTTGCTTATTCAATAGTGGCAATAGAAGGCCTTTCACTTCAGTTTGATTATGTGTCTCAAAGAATTGGTACTGTAAACGGCTAAGTAGGCGGAACAATGGCAAAAATAACTATTCAAAGTTTTACTGTCGAGGGTTTTAAAGACCAGGCTTCGTGGATTGGTAAGCTTTTTAGTCCACTTAATAGTTTTATGACACAAGTTGTTCAGGCCTTTCAAAATAGGATAACCGTGTCAGATAATCTATTTCAGGAACTGAAGAGCATAACATTTATTAATGAGACCTCTAATTTTCCCATCCAATTTACTACCAAGTTTAATAAGTTTCCCCAAATGGTCATCCTGGGTAAAATAGTTGCATCTGACGGCTCTTTGCCCAGCGAATATCCGCTAGTTGACTGGACGTTCCGAGATGGCTATTTAGTAATCGACAGTATTTCGGGCTTAACGGCTTCCAAAAAATATACCGCAACAATATTAATAGTTTACGAGTAATGTGCTTCATTTATAGGAGTATTTAAATGCCTTTTATTCAAGATGACGAAAATCAACAAAATGTTCCACAGGGCGGAGGCTCAATAGTTGGTGGCCAAGCCCCCTCTGGTAAGGCTCCGGCATCTAGTGGTTCTTTTGCCAACATAAACAAATACCTTGAGGCCAACAAGCCGCAGGCTGCTCAAATGGGCCAGCAAGTGGCAGGTTCCGTAGAGCGGTCGGCCCAACAAGCTCAGCAGCAAACCGAGGCACTTAAAGCCACTCCTGGTCAGGCCCCTCAGGCTCAAACATCTGAGTCTATTAGGGCACAATTGGTCGCGCCGACGCAAAATGTACAACAATACCAACAAATGCGCCAAACAGGTGGCTATACAGGACCCCAAAGTGTAGAACAGGCTCAAGGATACCAAGAGGCACAAAAGGCATCTCAGGCCGCAGCGCAAAAAGTGGGGCAATTGGGTACCGAATCTGGCCGCATGGGACTAGTAGAGCAGCAGTTTGCAAGACCCCAATATGCACTTGGCCAAAAGCGACTTGACACATCATTAGTTTCTAGAAATGCTGATGCCAAAGGAGCACTGGAGCAAACCGGCCAGAAGTGGCAGGGCATCGAAAATATGTTTTCTAATGCTGCCAACCAGGCTGGAACACAAATTGCTAAAAACGTGGCACAAGCGGCTGCAAACAAACAATTAATGGCTGATACTGAAAATCAAGTAGTCAATGAATTTCGCGGCGGCCTTCAATCTAAAGCCGACGAATATAATAGACAACAAGCTGCACTTAAAGATGCACTGAGTTCTGAACTTGGCAAAGATTACAATATAAGCCAAGATACTCTAGACAAGTTGGGCCTATTAAGTGGACAACAAATATACAATTTAAACCTTGGAAACTATGTTACTCCAGAATCCGTACAAGCCACTGCCTCAGATGTGGCCACCCCAGAGCAACGTCAATATTGGGGCAACTTAATGAATCTTTTGGGCAGACAAGATAATTCAATTGGAGCAGGTCAAGAACTCAAGGGAACTCAATTTGACACTGAAAAACTTAAATCTGATTTGACTCAAGCAGAAGCAGAAGTGCAACAAAGAGCTGCGGTACCCGTACCCGGCACCGCTATCCCCGGTGGCCCAACATTTAATGAAGTTTTAAAAAGTGGCAAGTCTATGTCTAAATTTATTAATGATAAATATGCCACTGACCCCAACTACCAACAAAATGTTAGAAATCACGCCTACCAAACTGTTAAGGGGACTGCATTTATGGGCATGCCAACTGAAGACGAACTCAATCAAAGAATTGAAGAAATAAAAATACAAGAAGCAAAAAACCTAGCCGACCAGATGCAGAAATTTAAGTCAGAAACTAATTACGACCGCCGTGTGAATCCGGCTACAGGAAAGTAGGAACATGGGATTATTTGATGGAATTTTAGATGCTATTGGTGGCTCTGGTGGCTCTGGCGCACTACGAGGTATCGAAGACTTATACAATATGCCACTTCCGGTGTTAAAACAAATGCGCCCCGATTTATATAAAGAAGTGGTGCGATTAAATCCAGAGCTTGAGTCTGCACAAACTTTAGGGCCTTCTGCCATGGAAGGAATTTCTACAGACCCGGCGCTTCGTGCTGCTCAAATGAATGCACTACAAAAGCTTCAGGGAATTTCAGATGCAGGCGGCCGAGATGCCCAATTTTTGGCTGAAGCATCTAGGGCGCAAAATGATATAAATGCTAATCTAGCCGGAAACCAACAAGCAATTCAGCAAAATTTGGCTGCTCGCGGCCTAAGCGGTGGCGCAACCGAAGCAGTACAACGACAATTGGCTGCCCAACAAGCAGCAAACCGACAAGCCCAAATGGGATTAGATTTAAATGCTCAAGCGCAACAACGAGCACTTGCAGCACTTATCCAAGGAGCACAACTTGGTGGTCAAATGGAATCTCAGCAATTCGGACAACAATCTGCTGTTGCACAAGCAAAAGACTTTGCTAATAGATTTAATTTAGAAAATCAACAAAATATACAAATGCGCAATGTGGCATCTAGAAACCAAGCGCAACAAATGAACGCACAAAATGCCCAAAACATTGCTAATCAAAACGTGGGCACAGCAAACCAGGCGCAACAATATAATCTTGGATTACCACAACAACAATTTGAAAACCAAATGACCCAAGCCGGGGCAAAAGCCGGAGCTAGGGGCGCGGTGGCTCAAAATCAAGAGCAACGTAGAGCTGCCAACTTGGGCCTATTTGGTGGATTAGTTCAAGCTGGGGCGCAAGCCTATGGCGGCAAGTCTACCAAAGCAGCAGACACTACAGATATTGTAAAAAAGAAGGAATAATATATGAAATTTGATGCCTTTGGAAACCCAATTCCCGAATTTGGTCCACAAGATTTATTGCGTCCACTTGGTCCAATGAATTACCCGGAAGCAAAAACAATAAACCCAGTGGTCGCCAATTATTTGAAAAATAAATTGGCTCCCCCACAACCCACTAGTGCCCCTACACAGCCCATTAGTGCCCCTACACAGCCCATTAGTGCCCCTACACAGCCCATTAGCGCCTCTCCGACACAAGAGGTTTTGCCACAAGATGCAACAGAAGAGACACTACAAGATGTAAACCCGTGGGTAAAATTTGCAGCGGGGGCTGGTGCCGCAATTGCCGGACGCGACCCCAATGAGGCCATATCTTATTTTGACAGACTACGACAAACAGAACTAAATAGACTTGAGCAAAATCGTCGCCAAAAAGAAGATGCCGCTCGAAGGGCTGAAGACGTGGATTTTAGAAAGCAACAGGCCGCGAGTGATGAGGATTTTAGACAAAAACAGCTTCAAATGCAAGATGCACAACGAAGGGACTTGGCGGCACAAGCGCGAGCAGATAGAGCAAGCGCACAACAACAAAAAATAGGTGAAAAACAACAAGCCAAACAGCAATCTATGAACGAAATTGCCGATAGATATATAAATATAAAAGACTCTTTGGGAAATTTAAAAAACCTAGTCTCCACATATGGAACATCTAAAATGTTTGGTCCAGAAGAAAAACAAATGAACCAGTATATCCAGTCCTTGGCTACTGATATGGCAAAGTTAGTGGACCCCAATTCTGTAGCAAGAGAAACAGAAGTAGAGTCATTCAAGAAAATGCTGTTTGAGCCTGGATTTTGGCAACGAGAGTCTTCGGTCCAAGGGGTATTAGATAATTTTGGAAAAATAGTAGACAAGAGACTGAAATCTGCATATGAAATCAGGGGACTAGAACAACCAGAACAAATTAAGAAGCTACAGTCCCAAGAGCAAGAGACCAGAGTAATAAATGGCAAAGAATACATTAAAGTGCCCGGCGGTTGGCAATTGAGGAAATAATATGGCTGATTTTATCTCTGATGGGGAAATGCAGAAACTAGAAGCTAACGGTAATTTTATTTCCGATGAGGAAATGAATCGACTTCAGCCTAGTCAATTGGAGTCTGGACTTAGGGGCGCAGCTCAGGGCGCGTCTTTTAATTTTGCTGACGAACTAACAGGAGCACTAGAGGCCGGAAAAGAAGCACTAGTTGGCTCTGACCAATTAAGTGACTTACCTGAAAATTACCAAAAATATAGAGACGAATCAAGAGCCGCCTACAAGGCAGCAGAGGCCGCAAATCCAAAAACATTCGTTGGTGGCCAATTGGCTGGTGGTCTCGCGTCTCTTTTGATTCCGGCAGCTGGGACCACTAGGGCAGCTAAGTTTGCCACCAGTATCGGTCAAGGTGCGTTGGCTGGAATTGGCTCCGGCGAAACTGCTGAAGAAATGGCAGCCGGTGCAGGAATCGGCGCTCTAGCGGGCGCAGCGGGTCAAGCAGCAGGAGAACAATTAGGCAAAGTAGCTCCGAAGGTTAGAGATTACTTGGCTAAAAAACTAGGAAGCGCTGCTGAAAAAATGGCAATAAAGGCAACCGGAGCAACTGGAAAACAGGCACAAGAGTTTGCTGAGGGCGCTGGAGAATATCTTACTAAAAATAATTTAATTGGGGCACTAGATAATCCAGAAGCTGTGGCTCGAAATATCCAGCAGAAAATGACTGGAGCACTTGGCAATATTGACGAAGCTTTGGCCGCATCTGGTCAATCTATAAATGAAGCTGATGTCCTAAATGCAATGAAGGCAAGACAAGCTCAACTAGCCGCTTCTGCCCCAACTCGGCCACTGTCGAGAGAAATGCAGCCGTTTATTGAGGACTATGCTTCCACCATGGGGCCTGAAGGCACTTCAATGTCAGCAAAAGCACTTGAGGACCTGAAGCGCGGCTATCATGCGCAAATAAAAAATTTCAATAATCCAATGAGTGAGGCTGGTAAAAAAGAAGTAACTGGAGCTATCCGAGAATCAGTAGAGTCTGCTATGAGCGGCGTTCCAGAACAATCTGCTAAATTTCTCGAAGGCAAAAAAACCTATGGAATGTTGAGCCCAATACTAGATGCGGCAGAAGCCCGAGCAGCCCAACAATCACAAAGTCCTTGGGGCGGATTACTAGATGCTGAAGTTATGCAAGCAGCTGGTGGCGGTGTTTCTGCTATCCCTGCGGCAATTACTCGAAGACTTGTAGCACCCAGGGCCGCAGCTATGACGCACGTAGCCACTCGTAATTTATCTCGAGCACTACAAAATCCTAATTTGAGTAAGTATTCAGGAGTTATACAAAATGCCATTCAACGTGGTCCAGATGCAGCAGCAACCACTCACTTTTTATTGCAAAACATGAGTGAAGAATATCGCAATATGTTGAGAGACGAAAAATGAGCAAAGAAATAATAGAACGGCTCCATGGCATAGAAAAAATACTAGAACGCAACACAGTGACACTGGAAGACCACATGCGCAGAACCGAATTGGCTGAAGAAAATATTGAACTACTACGCTCGGATGTTAGAGCAATAGAGCGCCATGTAATTTCAGTCCAGGGCGTCGCTAAATTTATTGCATTTTGTGGTATAGTCGCTGCACTAGTTTCCGCAGTGCTTAAAATACTAGAATAATTCCAAAAAGCCCAAAACAAATCCAATTAATATTACAACCAACAGTGTTTCAATCATTATTAGCTCCCATTTTCGTGCTTCTATTATATGAGCACTATTAAATTCAGTTTACCATTTAGAGCAATTTCTGTCAACGATTCCTATTATGGCAATAGAAAATTTGGTATGAAAAAAGAGGCCAAGGAGTGGACTTATGCTGTAAACTGGGAACTAGCTAAACACTCGTCTCAATTTGATATACTACGAGAGCAATTCAACCCAAAAGAGCACGGGCTCTCAGTTTCGTTTTGTTTTATATATAAAGAGTTTTTCAACAAGAGTGGCTCGGTGTCTTCTAAAATATATGATTTGACCAATTGCGAAAAGTTACTATTAGACCTTATTGTGGATAGTGCTCACCACGGCATCGCCCCATATAAGTCACCCAATTTAAATATAAATGACAAACATGTTATAGAACTATTTTCTAAAAAGGCTCCAGGAGCACAAGACCGGATAGATATAGAAATCAAAATTGTAAATATTAAAAACTAAAAGACACAATTCCAAAAGCAATGGCTAATGCAAAGAGTGCAGTAAACACATAAATCAACATTAGCGTCAATGTTGCGGCCACGGCTAGGACAACAAAATTTATTATTCGTTTCATTTTAAAACTCCACTGCTACGCCTAAAAATAATTCTTTTTTATCCGATGCTCCCACAGTAAGCCATGTGTGGTCAAATACTTTATAGCCATAGGTTCCGGTTTTTGTTCCACTGTGTCCTGCTGAAACACTAATCATGTGGTGGCGGATAAGTGGCGGAGAAGCCTTGGTGCCCTGTTTATCTTCTGTTTTTTCTACTTCTTTTATAATGGTGCCGCCGGGTTCTTTTACTATTCGGGTTCTAGTTACTATTTTGTCTTTATATTCTGTCTTTACTGTCTCAGGCGGCTTTGGGGCAAGTTTATATGCAATAAATCCACCCCCCACGGCACCCAATAAAAAAACTAGAATATAGAGCCTCATCTTACGACCTCATTGGTAACTTGCCCGTTTTCTACATCAAAGTAGCATTTTTGTACGCTTGTGCGGTCGCTAGTAACATAGTGGCCGTCGGCAAGTAATACTAACCTATCTAAACTAGCTCCGCCATCATAGACCGCAACGATACCAGAAGAAGTTTTTAAAAATATCTCATCATTGGCAAACTCATCGCCACAGGGGCGAATAACTTCTAAAACAGCATCTAGCCCATTTTTTCCAGCCTCTCCGGCGGGACCAATATTACCTTGAGCGCCCTGTGTCCCAGTTTCGCCTTTGGCTCCGTTTGAAATTTCTACAATAGTGCCATCCGGGCATGAAATACTTGCTCCTGTAGCGGTAGTGCTAGTAGTACATGCGTGTTGTATAACTGTTTTTTTATTTATACATCCGCTTAACAATAGTGCTAAAATAATTAATTTTTTCATAGTTCCCCCTATATATATAAACAAAAACCAAGCCCTAATATAACAAAACTAATGTCTATCTCATTATATTTTGAACTTGCCGACAAACCAACATCCGTACGTAAGTCCAAATCAAAACTTCTATGACTTTTTGCAATATCTGGGCGGTCTAAAAATGAATTTCTTCCAGTCCCAAGCCGGGGGATAGGTAAAAAAATCCTAAGTCTAAATAATTTATTCCTGTTATCTAATATTTCCATAAAAAACTCCTATTTTTTATTTTAGTTAGCTTTTGCAGTGGGAACTTCTTTGGCGACGGGTCTGCGGATAATAATAATCCAAACAAAGACCGAACTTATATTTAAATACTGTTGTGTTATATTTTTATAAAAATAAATCTCATTTTTAGTGAAGAAGCGAATATCATAAAGGTGTGCCCATCCCGGTCGTATAATAATCTCATAGTTAGCATTTTTTGTTTTCGGTTCAAGTTTTATTTCTTTCCAGTTATAAAATACACAATGCATAGTTAAATGAAAGACCTTACTGGGTAGCCACCCCAGTATATTTATAACTTTAATTAGTGCTTTTTTCATAGTTCTCCCTGTGGAATAAAGCCTTTAAATTCTATAGTTCCATCTGAATATACCCATTCTATAATTAAATTATTATGTTTATCAAGGTGTGTTCGCTCTTCTATCCAAAAGCCATCGACCTCAATAAATCGTTCAACTTTGTTGTATGTTTGTTCAATTTTGTTGTCTATTTGTTTATTAGATATCATTTTTTACCTCTATATAAATTTCACCTAATAATTCAATAAGCCTTTGGCCATTTTTTGATTGGGCTAATCGGTTTAGTTCTTGATTATTGTAGCCATGTTTATATGCGGGACGAAATACTTTTTCCCATACTTCGTCTAATGCTAATTTATATTTCATTCCATTTATGGCTGCCTCGTGGTCTTCTGACTCTTCGGGCAACGAAAAACTAAGATGTACTTTCATTTTTTGTCCTTTATTATTTTTTTATTTTTATCATAAAACTTTACTACAATTTTATCTTTTTTTACAGATACACTATAATATACTATTCTACCTAAGTCTACAAAATCTTTAAAATCCTCTAGGGATAAGTAGTAGTGACTTCCATCATATTTTATTTTCATTGCGTTTTCCGTTCTACTACTATGCCATCTTCTGTTTTAGTTACTACAAAATCGTATTCCCAGATTAATTCGCCAATTACTAAGCTCATTTCGTCTTCGGCCGCATCATTGAAGTGGACAGTAACGCCCCCATCTGCTTCAACAACTTCCACAATATAGTCGATAATTTCTTGAAGTTTACTCATTTGGCCTCTTTTAAATTATAGCCCTTGGCTGGCTCTGCGTCAAGTGCTATTTCAAATTTTGATGTATTTTCCATTAGGGTCTGAATGGTTTTTGCTACCTCTAGTGAAACGCTTTCGGCACATTCGACTATAATTTCGTCATGGATTTGTGCCACGATGTGCGCGTCAATTTGAGATTCCCTAAAGGCCTTGGCAATTGCAATACAGGCCCGGTTGGTAACGTGGGCTGCCGTGGCTTGGATGGGAAAGTTATAAAAGTTATTTTGGGCCGCTCTAAAGCGCTTATAGTCTTGTTTTGCTATAGAATATAACGCAGAATTGGGCTCGGGGTCATTATATTTCTTCCACAAGTCTAGGGCATTAAATATCGCAGAACCATGTTTTATATATAACTTGGGAGCATCGGGTGCCCTACGGATTCGACCAAATTGGGTGGCAATGGTGCCTGAAGTTACAAGTTCTCTTCGGGCGTCGTCCATTGACTGTTTCAATTTGGGAAATGCAGCAAAATAGCCATTTATTAGTCTCTTAGCCTCATTTTGAGAAATATTTAGGTCCTTGTGGAGCTTGTAGTCATCTAGGCCATATCGGATACCAAGCGAATATGCTTTTGCCCGCTGTCGTACATCTTTGGCCGCCGTGCCCAAATAGTTTTCTGCGTTTTTGTCCGGTGAGTATTGGGACAACTTTTCTACAGCAATGGCAATAGTTGAGTAAAAATCCTGGTTATTTCTGAAAATATTTAATAGTGCCTCGTCGCCCGCAAGCGCTGCAAAGATTCTGGGCTCTAGTGAATTGTAGTCTGTGCCCAAAAAGCAATAGCCCGGCCTTGACACAAAATAGGCCCTAATCTTGGACGTATATTTTGCCGCCAAGTCATCGCCACTTATGGGCCTGGGGAGTTGTTGCGCATCACCACTTAAGCGACCGGAAGTGGTGCGGTGCATATAATACGATGGGTACCAGATTCCGTTTTCTTGTTCTTCCAAAATTCTATCAATGTAAGTGGATTTGATTTTACTTAATTTGTTGTAGACAATAAGTAACTTGGTCCACTCTTCCGAGCGCGTTGCTAAAAAGTCACTATCTACCTGCGGGGCTCCCGAGTCCGTAAACGAAAGGGGAGTGGCCTTTAATGTATCAAAAAATAATCGCTTAAGGTGGTCTTTGCTTGAAATGTTAAATTCGTATAGGCCACCATCGGTTTTAAATGCAATTCGTTGGACATCTCTGTCGGAAAGTGCTGGATTATTCTTTTTCAAAGTGGCCATTTTGCCACGAGTTTTAAACGGATAATTTTTCTCATAAAACCAGTCTAGAAATGTACCTAAGAGGGGCCTAATTTGGGATTGTATTTTTCTTTCTAATTTTTCCAATTCTTCAGTGATTTCCTGACGGTCTCTAGACATTTCTGAAACATTTATCGCAAGCCCCCGGGCCATCATTGGAATTACTACATTCAGCCACATTGGCATAACCTCGGTTTTTAGTAATTCAGGACAATTGGGTGCAAGTTTTTGATATAACTTAAGAGTTAATTCCACGTCTTTTTTGGCATATTTTGCCAATAGGTGCGTTGGTGCCCGGTAGAAATCTTTTGTTTTGTTATCTTTTAGCCACTGCTTTAATTCTGCTTGCTCATCTGCTGGAATTCCCAAAACATCTCGCCCAAGCTCTTTTAGTCCATAGGATAGTCTATTTTCGTCGCACAAGTGCGCCATTAACATTGTGTCTGCAATAGTTTTGGCAGACAGGTCCACTCCAAAATAGTTTTTTATTATTTGTATATCAAATGCGGCATTGTGAAATATTATATCAGAAAAGCTACTTAAAATTTCTATGCACTTGGCTTTGGGCACCACTTCAACTAGTTCTTTACCGTTCCAGGCCAAGTGGGTAATATATTGACTTTCGGTACCGTCAAAATAAGAAAAACCAATTACTCGGTCTTTTCTTACATTAGTTCCCGTGGTTTCTGTATCAAGCGCAATCACCCAAAACCTCCAGTGACAAGCATAAATGCTCTATAGATTTAATGGGAACAATAAATCCAGATGCATTTGATTTTGAAACTAAATGATATCGTAAAGTGTCTTTGTGTGTCAATAAATGATTTATTAGTGTTTCGGTATCAAATAAGTATAATGTTTCATTGGATGTAAACAGGTATAAAAACCACGTGCATCCATCTTCTTTTGCCTTAAATGGGCCGCCGGGTGTTTGTTTTTTGTGGTGCGAAAAATGCTCAAAAAAGAAGTTGCCGGACGTATATCTGTCTGCCTTAAGTTCTCCACGAATGCCGGACTTGTGGATAAAATCACCCATTCGGCCATCTAGTGGCGACAAGTCCACAAATTTAGATAAAATAACTTGCTCAGCCCTTTGGCCAAAAGCTAAATCCGCTTTAAAGTTTTGTTTCAAGATAGCCCCTTATGATAAACTTTGCATAAACATAAATAATAAAAATACACAAATCCACACTTTTACCATAACCTCTAATTCTTCTTTTTGTTCCCACCGCATGCGGCCTCCTAGTAATATTATACTAGGCTACCAGATGCCATTCCACACATTTCGCTTTGGTGGTCCAGAATAAGGCACAAAAGCGCGTCGTTTTGAGGCAGGAGGAACAATTTGCATATGGACCCAGCCGGGCGTGTAATTAAAGTCCTCGAAATATAGGCCCCATTCTTCACACAAGTTCTTATTTCCCAAAATGAAATCCACTAGTTTTAGGTCTGGGTCGGCAAAATCACACGCAAGCCCATAGAGATGGTTGGATTTTAGGGGAATAACTTTATGTGGGTCAGATGGGTCACCATAAATTCTTCGGTGTTGCTGTGGAGTCCTATATCCAGATGTGACAATCATTGGATGACCATAGGCTTGTCTGAACTTGTTTAGGGCCTCTTGCAAATATTCTAGGTTTATTTGATGTTCATGCGGAATTTCTGCTAAGTTGTTTTCTCCTAACAGTTCTCGTAGTGAAATCATTTTGTGCCTTTAATCTTTTTAATAGGTTTTTGCAATTGCTTTATGCTTTTAATAGTTTTTAGCATTTGTTTTATATTCTCTTCTTCTTCTTTTAGCCACAAGTCTCGGGCTTGTTTTGGCAGCTTATGTAAGTTTAGTGTAAATGTGCTGCCAGTAATTTTTACCGCCTTTTCCAATTTATAGTGTTCTATCATTTCAGTGTTGGTGCTATCTAGCCAAAGTGGCCACTTATCCGTCAAAAAGTGGTGACAAGTTGTTAATAGACATTCGCGGACATTGCTCATATATACCTCCAATTAGAATGGCCCCCAGATTGCCTAGGGGCCTAGAAATTATGCTTTAATCATGATGCTGAAAGAATGCGCTAACTTATTTTTATAGGGGCCTTTTGTTAGCTTGTTTTGGCCATTGTAAATAATAGCTACTTCTGTGCCTTCAGCAATATTTTTTAGTTTTGCTGCCAAGTTAGAAGAAGTATTAATGATGACAGTGCTGCCAGCGTCAAATTCAGCAACTTCACCATTAGCACCAACAGAGCCACCGCCTTGAGTGGCTAAAAACTTATGGTTTTGTTTGCCAAAGCTATCTGGCTCTGTTAAGCCTAGATAAGTTCCTACTACCATTGGACCTGTTTCTTCTGCCTTTGCCCATCGACTGGGGCTTTGGAATACTAGTCCTGAACTTTCTTCTGTGGACACGAATCCTTCTAAATTTACTGCTTCCATTTTTGTCTCCTTTGGCTCTTTCGAGCTGCTTTTATTCCCAATTTAATTACTGGGTAAAATTATTTTATCTTATTTTTATTGTCTGTCAAGTATCTATTGTCTCTTCCTACATTTTCTATCTTGTATTGCAAAAGCATTAAGATGCAACAACCAGCGTGGGCTAGATGAGACTTTTGAGAATCTGTGTCTGTGTCCTCTCCTCGCCAATATGCCCACATGTGGCGCATAAGTGCATTAAATATTCTAGAATGGTCCATGCCTTGGCGGTAATTGTAGTCGCTATATTTTCGGGCACCAAAGGCAAAAACTTCGGCTACTGCCTCAAGCGCCTCTGGGGGGATGTGGTGATATTCTGGCTTCCCAGTATCTAGTTTAAACCCCTTCATTAAATTCCTCCTGTGCATACTGTATTATATATTGCCAATGCGTCTGGCGCAAGTGTTGCTGGATTTTGAGTACATAGGTCTGATTGTACGTCTCTGATGGCTCCCATGTCAATATTTAAAATTGATAGGTTTTGGAATGTGCATTCGGCCACTGTTCTTTCAAATTCTGCAAAGTCGATAATAGTGTTGTGTTTTGCTTGGCAAAGTTGTTTTATCTGTTCAATAAATTCTAATCTTATTATCACATACGTATAAGCTGAGCCACTTAGGGTCGCGGTGTGGGCACTATCTTCTGTCTTGACCTTTACGTCCCCGCAGCCTATAAGTGTCATTACACTAATGAGCAAAACAAGCAATAATACAAACCTAATATATATTATAAACTTTGGCATATTACCCCCAAATTGTAGTTATATAGTTTTTTAAAAGCTCTGGTCCATACGTGGCATCTAAGTTGTCTAGGTGGCGCTGTAGTTCTGGAAACACAGGTTGTCCTGCAATGTGGGCTCGTAAGTCCTTTATTACTGATTTGCCATAAGACTCGAGCCAATTAGTTACATGTACAGAAACCGCGTACAAATCAACCTCGTTTGTTAGTTCTGTTTCTAATTGATAAAAATCTGCTTTTAATTTTTTTGCTCCCATTTTTAGTTTCCTTTGTTATGAATTTTATTTACAATTTCTATAAAATTACCATATTGGGCTATTTCTTCGTCTGAATAGTTATATTCTTTTCCTAGTCTTTTATAATTTAGTAACCAATTTTCAATTGTGTTAGTTTGACATCCAATTCTTATTTCTGCATTTCCAAAATAACTAGCAATATGTTTATTAAATTGAAATTCTAGTTTTATACTGGGGCCCCCAATAACCCCGGTTAAATCGACCCTAGATAAATTGGCCCCAGATAAATTGGCCCTAAATAAATAGGCCCCAGGTAAATCAGCCCCAGATAAATTGGCCCCAGATAAATTGGTCCCAGATAAAGCGGCCCCAGATAAATCAGCCCCAGATAAATTGGCCCCA
>ERZ724522.895-NODE-895-length-17536-cov-116.245123_pt1 | contig 17536 bp, 21 predicted proteins | sample MGYA00376055_ERZ724522 | MGnify/ENA primary metagenome ERZ724522 (study PRJEB28724, sample SAMN07190884) | wastewater metagenome | isolation source: effluent of sewage treatment plant in Hong Hong | place: Hong Kong | collected 2016-03-17 ... | reverse complement strand
GTTGCTGTCTCTACTGGCTTTGTATCAATTGGTGTTTCTACTGGCTTTGTATCAATTGGTGTTTCTACTGGCTTTGTATCAACAACTTTTGTAGTATCAATACTACTAATTCTTGCCTTATTTGGATCTGTCTGTTGTGCGTATGTTACCATTCTTTAAAAGAAATAAATTATATATTTTTCCATCATAACTTTGTAAACAATCTCATAACATTACTTCCAGTATTCCAGTAATAATCTCATACATTAGCTAAAGGATTGTTTGCAAGCTCTCATAAATATCTTGGTTTTCTTTCCAGTGTATTTACTTCTGTTATAGGTTCTATAACTTTTTCTTGTAAGTAAATTGGCTCTCATTTCTTTACATCTCGATAGTTACTCATTGTTTCATACCTTAGGAATAAAACTGAAAGCGTAGATTTTAGGTGTTTTTGTATCATCATCAGTTTCTAGTACGAATTTCCATTGTATTGTGTAACATTCTACGTTACAATCTAGCATAAAGTATTTTTTAGGATCATTCTCATTCAATGTTTGTTTCAATTCAAATGCTTCTCAATCAATACTTGTGTATACTTTAATAGTTTGTCATGCTGTAGTGTATGCTTTAATCTTTACCTTATTTATATATACTTTATTGTCTCAGAAATCAAACTTTTGTGTATGCAATTCTCATCTTGCCCAGTATGTATCAGGATTATTTATCTTATTTAAGTCTATTCTATCCACTCAACACACACTTCAAGACCTCCAAGAATAGTATAATCGGTTTGTTGTATTTCCTGTTTCTACTTTCACCATACCAATTTCACTAATAGTGTCATCATTATAATTACTAATTGTTTCTATGTTTCGTGAGTTGGAAAGTCAAGGCATTATAGCACCATAACTCATTATAGCTCAATCGTTTATCATATACGTTACATTATTGAAGTTTCAATAAGTATCATTTCCTGCTTGTCTTGTATCTGGATTTGCAGGTAAATTTGGAAACTCTCTACCATAAAAGTGAACTTTCTTTTGATCTGGTCACGATAGTCTACTTCTTGCTATCATTTCTTTTCACTCTCCACTTGGTACATAAATTACTGTGTTTTCTTTTTGTCGTCAAGCTACAAGTAACTCTATATTATTTCCATAAATACCCTCTATATATCTTCAAGCCATATCTTGTGTAGCATTTAGAGTGTTGTTTGCTCAATCAGTAAAATGCATTCTTCAACGTGATGCAAACGCTTTGATATAATTCAATGTTCTCCATAGTCAAACGCCATTTATCTGCACTGTTGGTAATGCTGTATATGTTAAATTACCATCTGCAAGCTGTAAACTACCTCAAAATATGTAAAGATAAAACGAGCTACTCGCACTATCACTACTGCTTGTATATTTTAGAGGGCAATCTGTTCAACTTTTTACAGATCAGTTGTATCACGCTTGTGCTTGTACGGTTCATGAAACCCATCAAGACTCTCATGGCATTTGAGCGTATGGTATTCTTGCCAAATTATTTAAACCCCTTTGTATCCATACGTAAAAATCAGTTCATACAGAACTAAACATATTAATTACGGCATTGTTTCACACATCTCATACTTGATCGTTTGTTCAATTTTTATATATTTTTCATCAATTAGTTCATAGAAAATTAGCTCATCGCAATTTACTCAATACTAAATCATTATCAGTCAAAGCGTAGTTTTCTGATTTTTGTCATAAACTCACAAATTCAGGATCTCTTAAAAATACATTCTCTGCGTATGCTACTTGATTTCTTCCCACTAATACATCGTGGTTAGCTATTCATCAGTGGAATCATTGGAGTAACATTAGTAGTATTGTTCTCAAATAAAGACATCTCAGTATACAGGTTCTTGTCATTTCTGCAAGCTCCAGCACATTTGTTGTAATTCTGCTTCAAACTCTTGTTTTGCTATCTGTTTCATTTCTGTATCGCCTGTAATTCAGTATATTTGTGTCATCAAACCAGCTACAATCACGTTTTGGAATTGTCTAAGTTGTTGGTGGTTTGGGAAAATGTCAGCTTCGACACTCGTAGTTTCTAAATCAGGTAGTGTAACACTTGCAAGTATCTTTAATCAATCTGTTATGTTCTCTGTTGGTGTAGGATACAAATACAAATACCCATTTCTTTTATCGTAATACGGATTTACTGCATTTACTGCTTCATAATCAGTAAATCAATCAACATGTTTTGTCCCTTTCTCATAAATTACCTTGTAGTAATCACTTGTTGATGTTTCTTTTATTGCTACCTCTATAATCTTTAATACTCATGGAGTTGTACTATCAGCTTGTGGCAACAAATACTTACTTTCATCATCAACGATATTAGTTGTATATGTATATGTAAAATACTCTCAATCAACTTTTTTTCTGATATCCTCTTGTATTCTTGCATACACAAACGTATTCAAAAAAGGCAATAAGTCAGCATCACTTAGTCAAGACATACTAGAAGTCTTGTTACATTGCAATCTTGCCATATTCATTAACTGTGCAACAGTCGCCATCTATAAATTAAGAATAAAGTTTACTTTTAATCCATTCAATATTATTTTTATACGCAGGTGATAATTGTTTTCCTGTTTTTTCTACATAAAGTTTTTGCAACTCCTCTAGTGTTTGTGTTCACTCATTATTTTGTTTTGCTTGTGGTGCTTTTTCTTCTACTAAATCAAGCCGTTCTGTAGGTGTTTCAACCTTACAATGAGTTACGTTGTCCCACAATTTACCTCTACCAGATATTACCATCTCTTTTGCTTCTTTATCTTCTAGTTTATACACCATTCATGGATTGGTTTCATCATGAACAAAGTAGAGAATTTGAAAGTATGCCATACATAAATACACAAAATAAAATCTATATATTTATGAGGAGGCACGCCCCCTCAATTACTATAGTGTTTCTGTTTGTTTTGTAAGTCAGAAAGCATTGTAGTAATAAACTGTAGAGTTTGCTACATCTAGTGCAGTCGTACCAAGAGTGAAAGCTGATCCAGTTTCGTTGATAATCACAACAAAACCAACCAACAAACCTTCAGTACCTCTAAGTTGTCTTTTTTGAGTAATTACCTCATTTACTTTAATATCATCTGCGAGAGCGATAGCGTCTGAGTAATCCCAAGACAAAGTACCCCCAGCTGTGATATATAAAGCACATACCATTTTGTAATCATCTGCAATACTTCCAGACAAAGCAGGTGCATCACCAGCTGTTTTTACTTTCAATACCCCATTTGCGAGATATTGAAAAGCAGCATGTTTAACAAGTGCAGATGAACCTGTTTTAATTGCTAGAGTAGGTGTAGATAATATAACGTTCTTAAACATTGTTTAGTTAGAAAAAGATAAAAATACTAGAGTGTAGGTTGGAAAATAGTAGTTGCTGTCAAGTTAGAAACATGTTTCTTCACAATTTGGTCTGCATTTGGAGTACCAAGAACATCAACACCGAAAACATTTTCATAACCTAAGTAATGAGCGTTTGCATTTGGGATTTTGTCAATCCACATATCGAAGATACCGTTTGCGTAAGAAACTGCTCATCTTCTCATACCTAACATATATGTTTCATCTGCTACACCATTCACTACTGCATCGTTTCTAGGCATTCTATCAGAAACTACGATATGGATATTACCTCAAAGCATAGTACCAATTATACCGTTGATTCTACCTTTCAAACCAGCTTCAGTAGCATCAAAGATGTCTGATTGTTGGATAAGTTTTGCAATAGAAGATGGAACAAATACTACGATTTCTCCTTCACCATTTGTGTTTTGTCCTTTAAAAGTCAAAACTTCTTTGAATTGAAGAATAGAACCATAGATTGTAGATGCTGTTTCAGTTGCAGGAGAACCACTTGCGTTGATTGCAGTACCAGCATTGTCGATCATTACATCAAAAATGTAATCTTCTTGTTTTCTTTCCAAACCTCTAGCCATCATAGCAGCCAATTTAGCTTGTAAATCAAAATTTTGAAGATATTTTTCCCAATTAGTAAGTCTATACAAATCGTGTACTCTTTTATCAAGAGTCATCGATGTTTCAGTAAGAGCGAAGTCTCTAGGAGTTTGTTCAGAACCTGCTACACCACCAACTTGTGCTTCGTATTCAGGAAAAATAGAGAAAGCTACTGTGTCACCTGTTGCTCTAGTGAAGTCTCCTTCCATAGTACAATATGCTTTTGCAGTAACTGGATTTCTTAAAGATTCAATAACTCTAGGAGAGAGCAAATCTTTTAAAAGTAAAGTATTCATGATTTAATATAAAAGAATAAAAGATTATCAAGGTTTAACTGTTACACTACCTGTTGCATAATCTGAAATAACTCTTTTGTACTCTGTAGGGTTTGTTTCTCTTAATCATGCTAGTTGTGATACTGTGTATTCACTACCTCAATTGTTTCAAGATAACGTACCAGCAGGTCTTCAAGGGTTTGGATTATGTGGTGCGTGTTGTGTTGGTACTTCAACACCTAAAGCTCAAAAGATTTGTTTATAACTTAAATCAGGATACTTAATTTTGTACTCCTGAACTGCTGGATCCTCCACATAGTCTCAATAAATCTCTTTTGCATAAGTCTTTTCGGTTTCCAACTTCACTTGCTGTATTTGAGTCGCTGTTTCTGCAAACTTTGCCTCATATTCAGCTACTTTTGCTTCAGCTTGTTCTCTCTTTTCTGATTCCTCACGGAGTCTAAAGCTAGGAACTAAAGCAGGCTCTTTGTTATCGATAGCAGTAGTTTCGCCATTGTCTACTGTAACGTCTGTTGTTTGAGTTGTTTCGTCACTCATTACGAAGGGAATCATTACGAAGGGAAAGGATAAAAGCACGACCAATAGTCGATTGCAATACCCTTTATAGTGGATATTGTCTATCGAATATTGAAAGATACTCGTCTATTTGTTGTTCTGTTTCTACTGATGGTTCTGAGTTTATTATTGTTTGTGGGATACTTAATAAATATTCAATGTAACTATACTGGACTTTCAGTAGATGTTGTGTGTATAGTTGTTTCCTTGCGTTTTCGTCTAAGGTGTCAGTTGCTAAACCTGCATATATACTAGCATCTAGCATCTGTTGTAGTATTTCTTTTTTTCTTCTTTCTAGTCACTCTGAAATGTACTTCCATCAAGTACTACCAATTAAAGATTTCATTTCTTTATGTATGTTGCTCATATTATACTTGTGCTAAAGATGAAGCTGTTGGATTTTGCTTATTACTGGCTTGTGCTAGTGCTTGATTTTCCATTCAAGCTGATACAGGTGCTCATTGTGGTTGTTGTTGCATAGCTTGCATTTGTTCCTCTTTAATCATTTTTGCTAGCTCTCTGTTGAAGATTGCTTTTAATTTAGTTTCTGTGTTTGAACTAGAGTTGTAAATATCAATAAATGTATCATGATCTTCGTCTATGCTTCATACTGGTGGTACTTTACCTTTGTTTATCATTTCAAGGTCTGCCATAGCTTGCATTTCAGCACTAGATTTTCAGAACACTACATCAATAGTTTCTTTTTCTACATCGTGGAGTTCTGCCATCTTCTTCATCAGTTTTTTTCTACCAAACTCACTTGTTGCTCATTGATACAATGTGTTAAATACCGCCATAAACGATAGTCTTTTCTTTTCTTGTTGTTCTTGTGCATCTACTGTTGAAGTAGCTTTCATTCTTGGATCTGACTTAGTCAAGAAGTCTTTAGCATTTAAAAACATTGGTATTACTTGTACTCCATTTGTAAGTTCGATAAACTTATTCTTCACATATTTTCTATTCTCTAAATATTCTCTATACCAAAGGTTCTTATAAAACTCTTTCTCAGCATTTACGTCAAAGTTAGCTCATAGCAATAAGCGTATGTTTGCGTTTTGTTGTACCCTCTCGCTTTCAGCTCTTGTAATCTGCGGTCATGCACTCACGCCCATAGTTCTTTCATCCATACTAGTATCTTGTATTGCAATTCATTCTAGTTGGTTTCAGAACTCAAAAGCAGCTGGGTTCATTTGTGGCTTTGGTATCTCGTATACTGCATTTGGTGATACAGTCTTTCACAATCAAGGGACAGGAATATATACAGGTTGCTCATATGCTTTTTTCAATACATCTACATTTTCAGCTGTTACAATCTCAGGATCATACAAATACTTTGCCCCAAGTGCTGTTTCTTTCGCTTTGATAAGATTTAAATTGTTAAATACTTGCATTTGTTTCTGTTTGTCAAGTAACAAATCAAAAGCAAATGAAACTCAATATGGATCTCAAGGCAACGGTCTGTATCGTCTAATATTCACACCAAATGACACTTTGCTTGGATCATCTTTTTCTTCTTGCAATACTGGTTGAATCCGTCTACAGAATATAGGTAAACATCTGTCGTTACCTAATCGTATTTCATACTTGTTACCTTTGTATGTTGTAAAATGTTGATACACTCCATAGACTCATTCAGGAAGTGTTGAAGCATTATCATTCAATTTTCTATCTTGTGTTTGTGATAGGAAAGTTTGTTGTTGTTCTGTTCCTCTTTCTTCTTGTAACGTCTTTAAATCCTTTAATCAATCCAAATTGAAAAAGTCTTTTGCATATTCCAATTCTTCTTTTGTTGTTTCTAACTCGAATCAATGGAATCTGAATCACGTGTTAACATCGAAAGCTGTATCAGGTACCCAACTCATAGGATTCATTACTTTGTATTGTGGAGTGCTTGTAAACTTGTTGAACGTGTCTCTAACTTCAATACCTACTCAGAAAACAAACTTATACCAGTGCATCCAGTATTTTTTTGTACTCATATCCATTTCATCCCAGTCGAAGTCTTTTACAATCTCTAAATATTTTATGTATTCCAAATCATCTTCTAGTCTTCATTGAAAAGTTACACTAGGTCTGAACTTATGAGACAAAGCACACATCATGTCTACCATTCTGAACATCAACCTCTCGTAAATCTTATTTTCTGTTCATTGATTCATTAACAACTTGTAGTTATCACGGAAAAACTGTCTTTTGCGTTGAATAGACGGATAAGAAAAATCGTACTCTTTTTTTGCTTTTATCGCTACCTCATTGATTATGTCTTGTGGTAATTTCATTTATTTATGCTTGATAAATAGCTTATAATAAGTGCATAAACATATTTTACTGGAATTGCAAGACTATTTTTTATAATTAGCTATCATATAACTTTTGTATTGTTTCTCTAGTTCTTGGTCTACTAATAGCTTCATATTATAGTACATTGACTTCTTGATTCACATTACTGCACAAACAACCTCTTTTGGCTGTTTGTTTTCGTGAGTGAGATAGAAAAACAATATCTCTCTCGGTGTAAACCTTTCAATTTTTATTTGAAACATTATAACATAGAAGAAGTAGAAGAAGTGTGAGCTTTGTATAATGATTTTCATTTCAACAACGTATCAATATTTACCGCCATATATCTAAAAGCATCTGCACCGTGTGAACTCCAATCATGTTCTGGGTGTTCTTTGTATATTTTCCTTTTTTCATCGTATTCCTTGTGATACTGTTGCAAACAATCCAATAAATAGCTACATCTAGCTTTATCAAATCGCATATACTGAAAGTATTGTCTAGCTAAATCAATCCCATCCATCACTCATAATTTAGGTGTTATCTTGATATTAGTCAATCCTTTTTCTCTGATTGTATCAAGTCTACTCTTTCCACTGGTAAACTCTCTTACCTCAACATCGTGTGGAAAGTAATGATTTCAATACATATATCATTTCTTCTTCAATTCTTCTAAATAATACCCTACTCATTCTCAAGAGCTTTCGAGGTAGTCAACAACTCTCACTTCCTTACCTACAATCTGTGCAAATATTATCGCTGTTGCATCTCATACTCATATATCCCAAAAAGTATGAACCTCAAGTCATTGCTCAATAGGTACTGTTGTTCTTCTATCTCATAACGCTTTCAGTTGTTGTGTGTAATATGCACCTTGTATACTTGCATCAAAGCTACAATAATATTCTTGTAATCGTAAATCATAATCCATTCCCATTGCAAGTTCTTCTTGTAGGTATTCATCACTAATGAGTCTGTTTCAGTTTTCGTCTTTGGTATCATCTACAGTCAATAAGCTAGTGTGTCGATTGGGATTGTCTTTCGCTAAATTATACAAGTCAAATCAATGGTTTCTCCCTCTCGGTGTATAATTGAATCATGCCCGTCATCAGTTCTCTGCAAGGATAGGTCTGATTAAATCCCATGCTCTAGGTGAGCACAATGAATACTCTGAAAATTGTACTCATATCGGATTAGAACCAACCAATCTATCAATCTGTCAAAGCTCAGTACCTACCATCTGAACTATACTTCAATTGGTTAACTCTATTTTCATCTGCTGTTTATCTTTGAGTTTTGTAATTTCCTCAGGAACGTGGTCTATATATCTGAATCAAAACTTATCCATACCATCTCGTATTGCTAGTCTTGCTTGTTTCTGTGTTGGGAACACATAAAAATACAATCAAGGTTGCATAAATGTCTTGTGTATTATATTATTCCAATCGTCCCTATCTTTTCAAGCTCTACGATGTCGAACCTTTATTACTCTTTTGATTCCATTCTCCCTAACTCCTCGTACTGGCAACTGATACGAACGTGGTGTGTATTGAAAAGGAATTCTAACCATTCAATATATCTTTAAATGAAATAATCTCTATCTTACCTCATCATTCAGCATCTGTAAGCTCTCATCTAAATATTGTATATCTTGCTGCACTATCTTTTGCTACAGCAGAAATCTCGCCAATTCTTGTTTTCTTCATTTCAGCTTCATCCATCAGTTTTTCTTCAATTCTTTGTTGTGCTAATTTAACAATATCAAAATCTTTATCGGTTAAAAGCATTATTCTCTCATCCTTTTGCCCTATTTTGTCCAGGTTATTTTGAACATGATCTGCTACTGCACTTTTACTTACTCCAGTTTTTTTTGCTATTTCTCTTGTTGTTGCCAATGGGTTTTTTATTTTTTCTTTAATAACTTTCTCTATATTCTTACGTTTGTCAACTCTCATTTTTTTTTGTTTCTCCATTGGTAGCTAAGAAACTAAAACTTTTCTTGCTCATCACCATCATGACTTTGGTGTGATTTTTGCTTGCTCTAATGTTCGCCCTCTGTTTACTCTCCTGTATAAATCTCTAATAGTTAATGATTCATGCATTCAGTCTGTATTATATTTCTGTTGTAGTGGTGTTGTTCGTGCTCTTATTCTATCTCGTCAGTATTGTCTACGTTTTCTTATTGTAGAAGGAGATGGTAACATATATATTTTACTTTTGTAAAGAATGATAGAATAGTAATAGATAAATAGTAAAATGCAAGAGATTTTTTAGATATTTTTACAAAGTGGTAGTGTGAACGTTTGGGTTTAGTGTGAACGGTTATAAATCGGAACGCTTAAAAAAGACTTGACATTTTTTACTTTTAAAAACCATTGCTACATATTGTGTTTCAAAAATTAGGCGAACAGATGTTTTTTTAAATCCTCAATAGTAAAATAATAGCTCTTGTTTCTGTATGGTTTGTAATTATATTATTGTTGTTTTATATCCTATAACGAAATGAAAGTAATTAAAACTATTTCAAAAGTAAACGACTCTCGAGTCGGTCAGTGTCTTGATTGATCGACTGTCTGTCTCGTTACGTGGTTAAAGAACGACCAAGAAGTAAAATGTGCAGTTGATTTGAATCGGTCTGCATCTAATATCTTCAAAGTTGTTGTAGGCAATCGCATATATCCTATGTGGCATAGGCTATGAGGATATATTGACTCACAGACTACTAAGATTTTATTTTAATTTACTAATGTGAAAACGACAAAAGATTTATAACCAAAGTCAAAAACTTGTTTCTTATTCTTGTTGATTATCTAGAATACGTCATTGATGGAGTCCTAATGATGCTTGGAATTATAAACCAAATCAAAGAATAATTTGAGCACAATATAGACACACTTCATTATCGAGAAGTAGTGTATATAGTAGAATTGCAAGATGATGGGATTTAGAAACTGCTTTAAATACGCCAAAAATTACTCGTTGATAACCTTTTTATATCGCTTCGTATTCCAGATGGACTTGATATTATTTGCTTTATGATGTATACTTGTTTGTGATTTTATTTTGCATAAATAAAAATGAAAACAAAAAATTTATATTGTGGTCGTTCTGATTTGTTTTGTCACTTATGATGTACTGTAGACGGTACTGGTCGTGTTGCACGTACTGCAATAAAAGACGGTATTCAATACGTTCTGCTCCTAGATTTAGAGCTGTGTGGTGATTATCTAGATCATCTACGAGTAAAGACTCCAAAGTGTTTTAGTAGCAATGAAAAAGTAAAACTCTCATGAAAGGTTGCTATGTACGCAAGGAATACGAAAGTTTGACTTACAAAAATAATGATACAATCAATTTAATCTTGATTTTTTATATATTTTGATTATCATTGTTGTAATCAATCACACCCCTACATATATATTCTTTTCTTGAAATAGTCGAATAGCGAAAAGAGAGAACTTGCAGGGGTGTGTGTTCTCTTTTTTTATTTTTCTTTTAATTATGGATAAAGAAATTATACAAGTACAAATAACACCTAAATGAGCAAGAATGTGAATGCATATGTTTGAAATGTTGAAAACAATATTTGAAATAGCTAAATCCGAAGGTATAAAAAATATAAATGATATAAATATAAATAAATTATTAAAATGATCTACATTTATTTGAGATAACTGAAAAATATACTCTAAAGATGAAAATAAGGAAATAATAAAAAGACTTATACATTTATATGTTGGTCTTTTTAATAATTTTAATCAATTTTGAACAAATAATATTGATAAAATTTTAAAAAAAATAAATGATACTTTATTGAAACTAGAAAATATAGTATAGTTTTTATCACACCCCTAAAAATGTATCAATGACGAATAAAACTATATAGATCTTCACAAGATAATGTCTTGTATTTTTCTGAACCTTTTACAAAGCGACAAGCTCGACAAGATATGTTATTATTAACTAATCATAAAGATTGAATAATTGTAGTAAGATGAAATATTATTGAGATTAAAAGAGGTCAATTATGATACTCAGAAGATACTATATCTAAAAGGTGGCAATGGTCAAGAAACAAAACGAGACGCTTCCTAAACTACCTTGAAACGATACAACAGATAGAACAACACAAAAGCAAGGTTAAAAGCGTTATAACTATAAAAAACTATGATAAATTTCAAGGAAACGATACAACAGAAAGTACAACAGAAAGACATCAGACGATACAACAGACGGACACTAACAAGAATGATAAGAAAGAAAAGAATGATAAGAAAAAGAAAACTACGTTTTCTCCACCAACGCTTGATGAGGTAAAAGATTATTTTACTAGTAAATGATATACAGAAGAAAGTGGCGAGCGTGCTTTTGAATATTATAATGTAGCTTGATGGATTGATTGACAAGGTAAACAAGTAAGAAATTGGAAACAAAAGATGAATAGCGTTTGGTTTAAAGAAGAAAATAAGAAAAGAGAAATGACAATGGAACAATGGAGAGATTTAAGAGATAAAATGGGTATAAAAGAATTTACTATAAAATACTGAAACGAACAAGCAAAAAAGATTATGCTTTATTTCTTATAAACAAATGGATATTGCAGTTGCTAAAAGATTTGCAGAATATTATCCAAACTTTGATAAATGTTTGATACAGGTTTTTGATGATGTAGAAACACGTAAAGATAAAAAACTTGCACGTGAAGCATTACGTTGGAATGATAAAACCATTGAGGTATGTGAAAGCTCAAATAATAATTGATGTGGTATATTCTTTTCTGTAAATCAAATAACTTGAGACAAACGCCGACAAGCTAATGTAAGTGAGATAAACACACGGGTAGTAGAAATAGACCACCTAAGCAAAGAAGAACAAATGAAACTCATTGAATTATCACCAATACAACCATCATGTGCAGTAGAGAGTAAAAGATCATTTCATTTTTACTGGTTTGCAAAGGATTGAAAAAAGGAAAACTGGAGAAAAATAATGTGGTGATTACGTAATTTTTTTCAATGAGATCATAAAATAATAACTGAAGAAAGAGTTTTGCGTATACCATGATTTGATCATTGTAAAACACTAGAGGATAAATATGAGACTACATACCGACCTTTGTCTTGAAAGCAATATACAGAAGAAGAAATGTTAAAAGCATTTCCAGACACAACAAATAAAAAAGAACAAGAAAAGAAAATGAAAAGTTTTGCAAATACTGATGATTTCCGAAAGAGGGCTTGTTCAGTGAATAGTGAATATATGTTGACGTTACTATCTTGAACCAAGCGAGTAAACTGAGAAGTAATAACAATAGAATGATGACAAATATTTATAAATTGAAAGTCTACAAGCTCATGGATTGATAAGAACTGATTGATATGAAGCTACGACAATTGATGACCTACACGAACACAATGGATATCATGGTATTGAACAGTTGATCGAAAAGAGTTATATGAACGGTTGATAAATAAAATGCCTGAATTGAAACCAAAAGAAATAAAAAAAGAAGAAAAACAAATAGTAGTAAATGATGACTTTTTTGTTGAATATGATAGAGAACATAAAACAGATTATAATACAGTTGTTCCATTTACTTTTGGTAATACTTCAGTTGATGAATACTTTTGAAGAATAGAACGTGGGAGGTTTATGACTACTATTTGAGAGTCTTGATCTTGAAAAACTACACGAGCTTTTCACCAATGAATAGAAATAAGTAGAAATTTCAGAACATTATTTATATCACTAGAGATGACTTGAGAGCGTGTTGTTGAATTGAGAGCAAGAAAAATGTCTTGAATTACACACAAAGAGCGAGATGATAAGCTAATACCTCAATGAAAAAAGCATAAAATGGAAGAATACAAAAAAGAAATTACAAATAATAAGAACTTGCAAATAGTTTGAGTAAATAGAAAAGTTGATAGTATAGACGTTAGAATGGTTGTAGAAGGTATTAAGAAAAAATATATGGATTATGATTGGATAATAATTGATAACTTATGATTCATTACTTGTGAATGAGAAAAAGAATGATACCAAGAATTAAACGCTATAGTACGTGAATTTAAAAACTTTTGCCACGAGCATAATAAGAACATAAACTTACTACATCATTTCAATAAATGAAATAGTAAAGCGAGAAAAGATAGGGATAGAACTTTTGCAGATGTACTGGGTACTGGAAAACTAGAGCATGATGTTGATTATTGAGTGTTTATATCAAGATATTTAGATAAACGAGAAGAATTGACAGAAGAACAAAAACAAGAAGTATTTATTAAACTAGCAAAGGATAGGGATCATGGAGAAATAAAAATGAAATTGATTTATTTTTACAAAGGTAGGTATTACGATACACCTCAAAATTCTATGTTTTAATTTATTTACCACTATGAAAAAAGAACAAATAGTAAAGATGCTATCAAATAGCGATATTATGAATTATGAAAAAATACGTACAGATTTTATGTGATGAAAACTATATCCAATTAGTAGTGATGATTGTATACTGATTATGATAAAAGCATTATCATCATATGATAAAATAATACAAGAAATTTTAAAAGATTTGGATTGATAACCAAAGTATAGCAGAAAAAATCAAAACTCAGTAACAATACAATTATTTATAATTATTATACTTTTGTTTTATATTATTATACCTATGAATTACCAAGAGTTTATTGAAAGCAAAAAGCATACTACAGGTCAGTTTGGTTTTGAACCTGTATACTTTCCAGAAAAAATATTTGACTTTCAAAGAGCAATTATAGAAAAAGCAGTACGCAAAGGTCGTATGGGCATTTTTGCAGATACTGGATTAGGGAAGACTAGAATATCACTAGCGATTGCACAAAATATTGTTTTGAAAACGTGATGACGTGTTTTAATTTTAACACCTCTTGCAGTTGCTTTTCAATTCATAGATGAAGCAAAAGAGATTTGATTGTGAAGTATAGAGTATTCAAAAGATGGTAAATTTACAAGCGATATTGTTTTGTGTAACTACGAAAGATTAGACTACTTTGATAGTAAAGATTTTGAGTGTGTAATTTTAGATGAAAGTTCGATATTAAAAAATTTCAAATGACAAATAAAAATACAAATTACGTCTTTTTTACGCAAGGTAAAATATAGATTTTTAACTACAGCTACACCAAGCCCAAACGATTTTATAGAACTTTGAACGAGTAGTGAAGCTCTAGGGTATATGTGATATATGGATATGTTGACTAAGTTTTTCAAAAGTACAGCAAATAGTATTGATAGTAATAATAGAAATATTTGAGAAAAGTTTTACTTGAAACCACACGCAGAAAATGCTTTTTTTCAATGGGTAAACTCATGGTCTATAATGGTAAAAAAACCAAGCGATATAGGTTTTGACGATAGCAGATACGAACTTCCAGAACTTATTATACATACACACAAAGTAGAAAATAAGGCAGACGTATGGATTTGATGACAAGGTTTACTTTTCAATGATGTAAAACCACAAGCAAAAACAATGTCCGAAGTAAGACTAGAACAAAAACAGACAGAATACGATAGATGTGTAAAAGCAGTTGAACTTGCACAAGGTAAGACAAGCGTATACCGATGTAATACAAACAACGAAAGTGCTATACTAAAAAAACTAGATACAGAAGCAGTAGAGATTATATGAAGCCAAACAATAGAACAAAAAGAGCAAATACTAAAAGATTTTGCAAGCTGAAAAGTAAAAAGAATTATTACCAAAGCAAGTATTACTGGTATGTGATTGAATCGACAACACTGTAATCATTGTGTTTACTTTCCTACTCGATCATACGAACAGTATTATCAAGCTATACGTAGGTTTTGGAGGTTTTGACAAAAAAATGATGTTGTTGTTGATATGGTTATATCTGATTGACAAGGAAGAGTAATACAAGCATTAAATGAAAAAATGAAAAAAGCAGTACAACTATACCAAAACCTAGTAAAGAATGTGAATTCAGTACGAACAGAAACAAAAAAAGATGAAACAAATAATATTACCTTACCTAGTTTTATATAATTTTTTACAATATGAAAAATCAAATTATCAAAGACAATTACGCTATATACAATGCTGATTGTATGGAAGTAATACCAACACTTCCTGATGCAAGTGCTGATCTTGTTATTTATAGCCCACCGTTTGCTTGACTTTACAATTACTCATCTGATCCACGTGATATGAGCAACTGCGACAGTAAAGAGGAATTTTTGCAACAGTATGATTTTCTTGTATCAGAACTTGCAAGAGTAACAAAACCTTGACGTATAAACGCAGTACATTGTACTGATGTGTTTGATAACACTTGCAGACTATGGGATTTTCCAAGCGAAATAGTCAAGATCCACGAGAAGTATGGTTTTGAATATAGAAACAGAATAACAATATGGAAAGAACCACTAAAAGTAAGAATGAGAACAATGGTACAATCACTTATGCACAAGTTTATTATGGAAGATAGTACAAAATGTTTTACTGCAATGCCTGATTATATTCTTGTGTTTACAAAAAAATGAGAAAATGAAGTACCAGTAGTACATCCATATTGAATAAATGAGTACGCATGAGAAACGCCAATACTACCAAATATATTGAGAGCGTGGAACAATGCAAACAATACACAATTTAATGAAGAACAACTACGAGAACATCTAAACAAGATAAACGATAGCGATAATATCACAAAACTAAACCACTACATCCGACAACGCTACGCTAGTTCTGTATGGGATGATATACGCATAGATAACGTTTTGCCATTTAGAGACAGTAAAGAAGAAGACGATGAAAAGCACGTACATCCTTTACAACTAGATGTAATTGATAGACTTGTTGAATTATATAGCAATCCTTGAGAAGTTGTATTAACTCCGTTTATGTGAGTAGGTAGTGAAGTATATAGTCCAGTATCACACTGAAGGAAAGCAATATGAGTTGAATTGAAAGAGAGTTATTTTAAGCAAGCTATAATAAATTTAGAACACGCAGAAAAGAGATTTAAAGAAAAACAGGTACAATGATCACTTTTTGAATAACAGAACATGATAAACAATCATACGAGACCATTGTCTATTTGATAACTAAAAGCTATCACAAAATACCTACAATCTATTGAGTATGAGAGTGGAGTAAGTAATATATGGTTACAAATAACTTATGTGAACGTATGGATTGTTTGTGAGGGTGGGAAGAGTAGATGCAACACAGGTCGTTTGGAGGCATCCTTATGGACGTGGGGCAATCGCTCGCACAAGTGTATGCAGCTTGTATACTACTCTCACAAACAATCTGTACGACAACACTAGCTTATTGAATGTTTTAATTTTTTTTTACAATATGGTTTGATACTTTACCTTTTCAGAAGCATTACAAAAATTAAAATCTTGACTCACAGTTACTAGAGAATGACGGAATAACCCATCAATATCAGTAAGATTACAAAGACCAGATGAAAACAGTTTGATGACAGAACCTTATCTTTATATGATTAAATGAGATAAAAAATTCCCATTGGACTTATCTTGTGAATCTGTCCTAGCAGAAGATTGGTTTGTTATTTAATAGCTTTACAAATAGCCGATCGTCTCGCAAGTTTGTCTAAAAGTTCGGTTTCTTTATTTTGTTTCGTTTAATTATGAAAAAAGGTTATATTAAAACTAATTGACCAGATCTTTGTAATCGACAGTCATTTTGAATATTTACTGAGAATGATAGTAAACCAGTGACTACACACCTTTGTAGTAATTCTTGATATGCTGAATATGATTTATTAAGACACGATGAAGTAAAAGAGTTTGATGTAATATACTGATTAAAAGGAAATATAGTATATATGAATTGAGAAATAGATCAGAGTGCTAAAGATAAATTTAACGATGCAGAAAATCTATGGTGGGCTAGTAACTATTGAACACTTGCTCCTTCAAGCCATACGGTATAAACAAACCAAACGACGACGTATGCTTTTAGATTACATATTTTAGATGGTTGTCTGAGATGTGAGGAATGCTTTATTTTGTTTTGGATTGATGAACTGCGATTATTGCTGAAAAGAAAACTCAAGTTTAATGACAATTGAATTAGAATGAGTAGTTAAATATAACTGCTGACCTTGTACTAAGTTGTATTTGGGAAAATATGGCTGAGATATAAGTAATGTAACTTGATATTATTACAACTGTAAATTGATAAGAGAAGAAGATTGAACAATACCAGCACCTATAATATCACGAGGAGAAACTAAAACACAGTAAACAAACCTAAACGATTTAAAACTTTTAGTCTATAATATAAAAAATTTTAATACTTCAATATGTCTTTCTTGTAAATAAAAAGTCAAATAGCCGATCGTCTCGCAAGTTTGTTAGAAGTTCAGTTTCTTTATTTTGTTT
>ERZ724522.894-NODE-894-length-17543-cov-10.160453_pt1 | contig 17543 bp, 11 predicted proteins | sample MGYA00376055_ERZ724522 | MGnify/ENA primary metagenome ERZ724522 (study PRJEB28724, sample SAMN07190884) | wastewater metagenome | isolation source: effluent of sewage treatment plant in Hong Hong | place: Hong Kong | collected 2016-03-17 ... | reverse complement strand
AACCCGAACCGATCTCCTGTCCAGTCCCGCTCCACCGGAGGCTTCCAGATATCTGGCGTGAACCCTCCCTGCAACATCCCCAACTTCTCCACAGGCAGCACCGTGGACAGCGCCTGCACGCTCACAGGGTCGTAGCCCAGCACCAGATCGAAGGGCTCGGTGTTCTCAGGGATGTTCGCCACGTCCTCGGGCTCGGCGTTGGCGAGGCTGGTCATCTCCCACATCGTCCAACCCACGCTCATCGTCGCGTGCTCCGCGTTGTGATCAGTCTGCTTCAACTGCAGCGGATCGACGTGGTTCAGATACAGATCGAACGGGGGCTCCAACTCCTGGGTCAGCAGGTGGGCGATCTCCTTGGGCAGCGGGGGATCCACATGGGTGGGGCGCACACGCACGTCGATGCCCTTGCGCAGCAGCGCCATAATCAGACCGATGCCGTCATTTCCGTACCCTGAGTAGACACTCAACGGGACAGCGACAAGAACTTTCATCTGCGGCTCCTCGGCCTCTAGTCTCATCACCCGAGCGTGACTCCGAAGCCCGCCCGGGAAACCCTGATACCTCCACCATCGGGAAGCGCAAACACCGACCACTCGTCCAGGCGGTCACAGCCCAGCGTGCGAATGTCGCCCCACATCACCACCGAATGATCCACGTTGCGCAGATACCGATCCACCATCGTCCAGATCGCCTGGAAGCGGCTCATCACATCAGGGCCGATCTCGTTGCCCACCGCATCCCGCTCAGGGTCGATGTAGCACTCCACCACCAGCCGGGGGAACGACATGGTGTTGTGCCGATTCGGGGTCGTCCAGCCGCCGTCCTGACGCAGCAGCAGCGCCGCCTGCCCCGTGCCCTCCATGTTCACGTAGGGCTTCGACTGATCGTCCTGGCCTCGGAAGATCCACGTCGGGAAGCCCTTGCCGCTGCCCAACAGTGAACGAAGCGGGGCGTACTGCACCAGATGCTCACGAGCGCCCTGCGCCAGCGATGTGCTCATTCCTCTAGGTGCCCTTCGATGATCGCGTCGGAGAACCGATGGTCGATGGTGTGCACATGCCCGAAGAAGTCGTGTGCGCCGCCGCGCCGCCACTCGTAGAAGGCGTACTCCACCGGATCGTTGATGAACCCCATGCTCGGCCCACCGTAGGACACACCACCCTCCCACGCCTCACCGTCGAAGTCGCTCCAGGTCTTACCGGAACCCCGCAGGGAGCCCGTGATGACGTGCACCTCGGCCTGCGTCAGCGCGAACACCTCGCCCAGCACATGCTCCAGCGCCTGGATCTCCTCGAAATCAGGCTTCTGCAGCCGCTCCAACTCGTCAATGACCTCTTTAGCGAAGATGTGCACCTGATGCATCAGCCCTCATTCCCGAAGGTGTAGTCGTCGGGGAACGCTTGCGCGACCTCGATGATCTGCACCTCCTTGTGGTGCCCGCTGGCGTAGTCCGTGGCAACATCAGGAACCACGCGGATCTCGAAGACCCCATCCACAGGGCCGCCCACCGCCGTGACCCGATCTCCTGCCCGCAGATCCGCAGTCGCGCTGCAGAACAGCACCCCGACGCGATCCGGTGCCCGCCCTGCCTCGGGAGCCGGGGGCTGATCCTTACCGGGACGCAGGAAGTTCAGATCCAGCCGACAGCGCAGACTCGGATTCACCACGTCGAACGAATACAGCGGCACGCCGCCGCCGTCACTGACGCTGAGCCTGCTGACCGACACGGTGGATGAGAACAGATGCTGCATCTCGGCCTACCCGAACGGCCTGTCGAACGACTCCAGGTTGGTGTCAGCGGGCCACTCTGGCATCGTCTCGAACAGACTGCTCGCAGAAGCCTCCACAAGGGGCCGTACAGCCAGTCTCTGCAGAGCAAGGTCGAACCATGCCACCCCGGTCAAATCACCGCGAGAGAGGGCTTTCTGGGCCTTGCTGTACGAGTACGATCCAATGCTCTCGGACTGGAACGGACTGTTCAGCGCCTGAGCGTAGGGCTGCGACGAGTAGATCTTGTCGGCCATCTCACAGATCCCGTTGATCGCCAGCGCGTACTGGGCGGCGTCCGTCGGGTATTCAGTGAGCCCGCTGGCCAACTCGAAGAGCAATGTGGCCTGCGCCAGAGCCTGTCCCGCGAACGCCGAATACTCGGACACGTCGGTGCCCGTGAAATCAGCCAGATCCGCTGTGCTCGGCGCAGACAACATTGGTCAACTCCTAGATCTTGTCCCCGAGGCGCGGTGGCTTCCGGCCCCGCTGCTCCTCGGCCTTCTGTGCTTCCGGCACCTCGAAGCCCGCCCCCGGCCACGGCCCGGGACGGAACATGACCTTCCCGAACATCTCCATCTGCGCAGCGTCGTCACCGAGCAGATCCAGCCAGGACTTGCCTGTCCGATCCAGGGTGTCGCGGTACTCAGGGGTGTCCTTCTTGAACTCCAACTCCTGCCCGCGCATCCACACCGCGCCCGAGGCGGTGAACCCGTCCTCCACGATGTGCAGCAGGATCGTGTCGCCGCTGCCTGCGCTGGCTGCCTTGGCAGGACGACCACGCTTCTTGGGCGCTGCCTCCTCGGGATCAGTGGTCAACGATTCAACCACGACCTCTTCCTCGGCAACGGTTGATTCCTTGGGACTCTCCTCCACGGGATTCTCCTTTCGTCCGTACTCACACTATCGGTGCGAGTATGCCAACAACCGCTCCACAGACCCGCCACGCTCCAAATACGCGACCATCTGGCCCTCCAGCAGATTGCACGCTACGCACAACAGACCACGAACACACTTCCCGCACGCCTTACGGCGTCCTGTGCAGCAGGAGTGATCGTGATCAACGTGCATCTTTGTCTGGGTCAGATCGGTAGAGCACAGAGCACACAAACCCCCCTGCGCCTCCAACAGTGCTTGCAGCCCTCCAGGCTCCAACCCGTACCTACGCTCAGCCAGATCCGTCTTGCGACAAGCAGGACACAGCCGCGAAGACACACCACTCTCGGACGGGTACTTGTGTGGCACGACCACCTTCCCGCACCGAGCACACTCACGCGGCTCGTCGGGATCTACCTTGACGGCTCCCCGCAAAGACGCCACACGGCGCTCAATCTCATCAGGAGTGTGCTTACGACCCCTGCCCCTCCCAGGGATCCGATAGTGCGCCAGGGCACTCGCAACTTGCTTGGAAGACACCCCCAAGTAATCAGCCATCTCAGCCACAGGCAGGGTGCTGGCATTGTCCCGCAGATACGCCAAACGCTCTGCAGTCCACACGGTGCGGGGAACTCCTCCCCCTTTGCTGCGCCCATCCTTGGTGGTCAGCCCCAGTTTCTTGACCTTCCAGCGAACCATCTTCACTGGTCGGCCCAGTTCTTCTGCCAACTCCTGCACAGTCGAAGAAGCCGCCCTGTCTTTCAACAAGGCGGCTTCTTCAGGTGTCCACTTCTGGTAGTTACTCACAACTCCCAGAGTAGCATCTGCTTCATGCGATCATGCGATCACAATCACACTGTGGCATAGACGAACTGTTCCGGCCTGGTGATGACCGGGAGGAGGTTCCACTCAAGCAGGTACTGGCGAGCCGAGGGATCCTTCTCCTTCCAGGTCTTGGCGAACTTCCCGGTGTACGCCTCGGGAGCCTCGTCATCAGCCGTCGGGCCTTCCATCAGTTCGATGGGGCGACCCTCGGTGAAGTTGCCGAGCACGATCTTGTTGTCGGCCAGGAACAGCGTCTCAGTGCCGCCGTCCGTCTCGTAGATCGACTCACAGGTCGTCCAGTCAAGTCCCATGAAGCCGGGAAGGGTGCCAGTGGTGTAATACTGATCCTTCATCCGGTCAGAGAGCAGGAACGGGGCGTTGCTGCTGGCCGTCTGGGCGTAAGCGTCGAAGATGAGGCTGATCGTGGCCTCGGTGGCGTACGCCTGCTTGGCCGGAACCCGACCGTCACGGGCGATGAGCCGCTTCCACGCACGAACATCACCGATGATCTGCGACGGAGTGGCGCTGGCCCACAGCGGGCTGGCGGTCGGCTTGTGCGAGTTGGCGAACTTGTAGTCCACCGACGCCTGCACGTCGTCGTAGTCGAAGGTGAGTTCTCCGGTGAGTGCCTGCCAGATGCAGTATTCAGCGAAGTTGTCGAAACGCTGGTTGAGGTCACCGACCTCACGCATGACCGCAGCCTCGGCGTTGGCCTTGGCGAGATCTCCCGGCTGGCGCAGCCAGTGCAGGGTGGTCGGCTCGAAGACCTTCTTCTCACGAAGGTAGACGAACGCGGCGCTTTCCTGCGACCGACCGAGCCGAGGCACGATGTGCGCTTCGGAGTTGGGCACGTTGGGCTTCGCGACCATACGGCTACCGCGAATCACGTCCCAGGTGGCAGTGGGGTACGGCCACGGGGTCTTGGGGACAGAGCGAAGCATGATCAGGGACTCGGGGGCCGTGAACTTCTCCACCACGCCCCGAAGAACCACTGGGTTCAACAGAGAAATGTCAGGCACCGTAGGAGTCCTTTCGTCGTGCCTACTGAAGGGTTGCAGCGCAGTCCCTGGCTGGGGCTGCCGACCTGCGCCACCTGCGAGAGGTCACTGGCTGGTCTGTCATTCGTACTATCGGGGGATTCCGCACTGAACCTCCACAAACGAAATCCCCGGTTCGTCGTGCGGAGATAACGAACCGGGGATTCCGACCGTACTAGAACGTGAACGTCCCGAGCACGGTGTCCTGGCGGGCACCAAGGTCGGTCAGGGCGTTGGAGTCGGCACCGGAGATCAGGGCGTTCTTGAGAATGCCTCGGATCACGATGTTCGCCTGCACGTCCTGGGCCGTTTCCCCAGTCCCGGTGTCGGTGGTCTTGCGGAGGATGCCCCGCGCCACCTGGGTGCCGTCGCTGGCACTGTTGTTGTACTTGGCCCACTTCTTCGAGTCGCTGACCCGTCCGAGCACCGTACCTGCGTAAAGGATTCCCTGACCCCCGGCGAGCGTCACACCCTTCTGGGTGTACCCCACGGTGGAGTACAGGAGTTCCGAATCGGTGACCGAGCCCTCATCGAACTGCCCCGGCACGGGAACCGCGTTTCCAACCTGATCTGCCATTGTGGCTCAATCTCCTTACTTGATGTATCCGGCCTGCACAGCAGGGCCGTCCGACGCGGTGTACCGCTGGATTTCTGCTACTACCTCGTCCTCGAACTGCTCTCCACGAGAGTCCGTGAACGACGTTCCGTCCTCGTTGCTGAGGCGAACCAGGGGCTCCTCGGGAACCATCTTCTCGAAGAGATCAGGGTTGGATGCGGAGAGTTCGATGAACGCATCCCGCTGCGCCGGAAGGATCCGGCCTTCCTCCACCAGGGAGTCCACCTTGGCGATCCGTGCCTGCTCGGCAAGATCCTCCAACTGGGCACTCAGGCTCAGGTTCTCGGTCACGATCTCCTGCACCGCATTGGCGATCACCTCGTCACGGGTGCCACCGGACAGTTCCAGCGGAACCTCCCCGATGATCTCCATGAGGGTGTCCGAAAGGGACGACGCGGAGAACGCCATCTCCACCTGGGCCTGAAGCGCGGGCACGTCGATACCGTGCTCGGCCTTCAGCGCCTCGATCAACTCGTCGCGTGTCATTGTGGCTGCCTCCTCCGGCGTAAACATTGCCGCGTCCCCCACATTATCGGCGGTTGCGGCAATCAACTCTTCGTAGTCGTCAAGTTCGGTGATGTACGGACGATTCGTCACGCACACATGCAGCAGAGTCGGGCCGACCTTCGCACCCGTCTTCGCATCCTCGTAGTTGGGGTGGATCATCGCTGACGCCCCCAACAGCGTCGAACCCAACTTGTCGGCGTACTGCTCGTCCCGGGCGTCGATCACCGCGAACAACTTGTCGCCCTCTTGCTGCAGTTCCACAACCTCACCGATGTTGCGGGTGGGATCCTCGGTGTGCTCGTTGTTGGCCCCGGCAATCGGCACCTGCACAATGTCACAGACCTTGTTCGAGAAGTTGGCCACCAGAGCGTCGAAGAACTGGTCGTCCACCTTCACGTCCCGCTTGGTGGCGGGGTGGCGTAGCGTCCCCTTGGTGAGGATGTGCTTCTTGTACAGCCGCCCGCGCTTGGAGCGGCTCAACTCAAGGAAGTCAGCCTCGGGGGACGGGAAGATTCCTACTGTCATACCTCTCCTATCGGATACCGAGATCGCGAGCCAACTCCAACAGGCTCTTGTTATCTGAGTTGTCCAGCAGCCCCCAGCGGTTGTAGGCGTCCGAGGAATACAGAATCCGATCCACCACCGAAGCCCACGACGTATACGTGCCCTTCCGCGACTCGAACGCCGCCTGCGCACCCTCCTGCGCCGAGCCGTTGTCCTCCCGGTACATCGGCACCTGCTCGGCCTCGCTGATCCTCCAGATCCCCAGCGGCACCATGTTGAAGTCGTAGTGCGCCAGGAACACATCGGAGGTCAATGGGAAGACCTCGCCCGTCTTGGGGTCGATCTCGAACTCAGTGCTCACCAGTTCTTCCTCTCGTGAAAGAACCTGTCCCACTCCTCGGTGACAGGGCCGTACTCCTCGTCTGTCATCGGCGTCCAGTGCTGCGACTCGGTGGGAGTAACCACATCCCAGGAGCCGTCCTTGTTCTCCGTGACGGACTGCAGCACCCACCAGAAGTTCTTGGGTGCCTGTGGGCCGACGAAGGCGGTCACAGCCGGATCGAACCCCTCCATATCCACCTGGAACGCACGGTTCTCGATGTACCGGGGTGGAACCCGCTCGGAGGTCACCTTGAACCCCCGGGGGAACGCCCTCAGAATCTTGTCGCGCCACTTATCTTCTGGGCTCATATCCAGCCTCCTGATTCCAGCGACTTCTTGATCTGCTCGAACTCTTCCTTACGGTGCTTTCCCGCATGGCCCTTACCCACGATCTCGTCCACAGGCTTGCCGCCCATCTCCGTGATCCCGTACTTCTTCATCCAGGTCTGGAACTCTGCAGACCCATAGGTTTCCCCGATGGCGTACACGTTGTCCATCCCGATCTGCCACTTCACGCACACCTCATGGGCGGGGGTGCCGTGGTTTCCTGAGTACCAGAACATGTCCTCGGGCATCAGCGGGGAGTTGTGCATACGCTTCTCAGGATGCCCCCAAGCGTCGTACGGGGCGCTGTACACACCGATCCGGCCATACACAATCGGACTGATGATCAGACCGTTTCCGGTTGGGGTGGCTCCGTGCCTGTCCCGGGTGTACACCACACCGCCTGCCCCGTTGGCCTGATCCGAGGGTGAACTCTGACCGGAGTTCCAATACTGGTGCACGGCCCGCACCCGCTCGTCGGTACAGATCAGCGGCGTCCACACCATGTGCCGAAGATCCATCCCGTCGTGGATCAGCCAGTGATCCTTCAGCGACATGTAGTCAATATCAGCGCGCTGCCAGTACGGGTGCATGAACGGCAGCCCCGACTTTATGTCGTGCTCGAAGCGCGGCCTCCAGCCCTCGTTGTCGAGGAACTGCTTCATCATCTGCTCGCCCACCACCGGGGTGAACAACTCTTGCCAGAACGCCAACTCGTCCTCGGGACTCATCCCGGCCTGCGCCAGAATGTCCGTTGGGAAGGTCGTCAGCATCCCACCCCGATTCGGCTTACCGTGAGATTCGGACTCCACCTTCCCGAACAGGTTTGCCGGGGCTCCCAACTCCTTGGCCTTCGCCGCGACTGCCTCGTTGAGTGCCAACCTATCAGCCGGGATCATCGCGTGGGTCTGGTACGTCCCACACATCATGCGCCAATACATCAGTTGCAGATCCTGGTCAGTCACATCGACCACAGGCTCCAACGCATCGACCACCGGACGTACGTGCTCCCACATCTCCTGCACGTCCTGGCCCGGGTTGCCGTCCCAGCGCACCAGCCCGCCCATGCTCATCAGGTTCGAGGTTCCCTTGAGCAGCGGGCCGAACGCCGAGGTGGACTGCTCCGCACCCGCAGTGATGAGGCTGGACGGGCCAGCCACCCGCACCTTCTCACCCGTGGGCAGAGTAAGCACGTACTCGTAGCCACTGCCGTAGCCGGAACTGGTCATGTAATCGGATTCCATGTCCAACGTCCGGTGATGCAACTCCCCGTCTGGGCCTTGCATCTTCTCCACCGTCAGGGTCACGCCCATCTTGGCCAACTCGGGGAACCGCTTCTCGAAGATTGTCTCGGCCTTCTCCTTGGACTCAGGCTTGGCCGCGAACAGCACCATCTTCTGTGGCACAGGCATCTCGTAGGCGGTTTCCTCGCCCGTCTTGTACACCGTAGTGGATTCGTGGTGATCCTTCGTGATGCGCCACTGCTGCTCCCAGTCGCTCCCGGGCTGGTTGGTCACAGGCAGATTCGGCTTGTTGAACCTGGGCCTGACCGACTTGCGCTTCTCCTGAATCGCGTCGGTCAACTCCTTGCGCATCGACTCGTACCAGTAGTACGCCTGCGCCTCCAGTGCATCCAGATAGGCAGGGTTTATGTCCTCGCCGTACTCGGCTTCCCAACTGGCCCGCATCGCTTTCCACTGCTCCACGGACTGGGCGTACTGCGTCTCAGCCTCCTCCACCGTCACCGGAGTCTCGGACTCACCCATCACCGTCTTCGAGTGGTTCTGAGCCATCTTGCGCCATGTGTTGTGCTGCGCAGTGATCAGGTCGTGCAACTGTGAATCGACCTCTTGGGCGTGCGAGTCCTCGGGCGTCTGCGGGGACTTCGAGCCGCCTGCCGCGTCGTGAAGGTCGATGTACAGTTTCTTCTTCTTCGGCCCGATCAGGTAGCCCTGACCGTGGGACACCCGCTCCTGCTTCTGGGTGTCAGTCCAGAACAGCAGGTGTCCCTCTTCCCATGTCGGGCTGGCCACCATCAGAGACTGTCCCAGCGTGCGTGTCTCGTCCAGGTTCACCGCGAACTGCGTGTCCACCGACTCGTACATGTCGTGCACCGGGGGCTTGGGCGTCGGTGGCTTCTCGTAGCCCGCCTGGGCCAGCACCTTCGACCACACGGCTTCCATGTCGTCGGTCATGTGGTCGTGCCGGAACTTGACCTTCTCCACCAGATCATCGACATTCTGCGGGGTGTGCGACGGATACCACTGGGTACGCCGCGCCTGCCCCTGGCGAATAATGTCCTCCAGCGGAGCCCACGGCGTGCCCTGGATCTTCGCAGCCTGCTGCATCACCGCCTTGTAGATCGCCTGCGCGTCCTTCTCGGAGATCTCGTGGTTCTTGATCGCCTCGAACAACTCCGTGGACGCCAGGGAAGCGTTGTGGTTCGCGCTGGTGTTCCCGGCCAGCCCGTCCCACACCCCCCAGTGCTTCATGGCACGGCCCTTGTCGATGGGCACAAGGTGACCATCTTCAGTAATCAGGAAGTTGTCCTTGTGGCCGTCGTCGTTGTCGATGAACCAGTCAAGGACGTGATCCAAGGCGATATCCGTCTGCTGAGTCAGGGTCAGACTGGACACCTTCTTGCCCTTGATCGTCCCCAGGTTCGGCTGATACCGCTGCGCGAACCCGATCTTCCCGCCCATCTGGTGCGGAGGCTGACCCTTGTCACCCGTGACGGGCATCACCTCGGGAATCAGGTCGTAGCCGACGGCATGGGCCAACTCGTTGGCCATGACCTCCACGTCCACGCGGAACTTCTCAGGCATCTGCTTGAAGAACCACGGATCGCCGTTCTGATCCTCCACCACGAAACACGGGTGGGTGCCCTTCTCCAGCGGCAGATCCAATTTGCTCGCCGGGATGTGCAGCACCGGGATCTTCGAGGCTTCAGCCTTGGCCAGATTCTCGGCCTTCTTCGCGTTGTCGAACATCGACTTGAAGTAGAACGACGACTTCTTCTCAGGGAACGACGACGTGGACGCCACCTGGGCCAGCGGGACGTTAGCGGCCTGCGACAACAGCGACCGCCAGAACTCCGCGTGATGCGGGTACGCCTTCATCACCTGCGAGAGCGTCTTTCCCGCCATCTCGTCCTTGTAGAACTCCTCGTAGATGCTCTCCTGCAGCGACCACGTAACACTGCTGAGATCAGCCTGCAGGATCGACTTGACGTGAGGCTCCCACAGCGACTGAGGCGTCACCCCGGGGGTGTACACGGGCTCCGGTGTATGTGGATCGTCGCCCTTGCGGATCCGCTGCTCTGCGCGCTGAGACAGCACCCGAATGAGCCGTGCGTTCCCCTGCAAGTGGTTGATCACCCACGCCTTGCGTTCCGAATACGACAGGTACTCAGGGTGGGCGCACTTGGCCGCGAGCAGGTAGTTGTCGATCTCAGGAGTGGCCTTATCATCAGGCATCGAGTTGAACACCGGGGCTGACGACCACTGCCCGATAGGCATCCCAGCCGGGATCTCGGTGGGGATCCGAGCCTCCCAGTAGACCTTATCGGGGAGCCCGTCCAGCGCAGGGTTCTCGTTGCCGTTCTGCTTCTCCATCTCCTTGATCTTCGCGAAGTCCCCAGCCCTGAACGCGAGGATCCACTCTTGCTTCTGACTCTTGACGTACATCGACTTCTTCGGGAACAGAATCCCGCTGAGCCCCATGTCCGTCACCAGCCCAGTCATCCAGTCGGTCAACTCCTTAGCCGACTGATCCACGTCCAGCGTGGAGTACACCGTCTGAGACACGATGCCTCGGGGAGCCCACACACCCTTGGTGTCCTTGTTCACGTAGAACGGGCCGACCTCATCGTAGGAGCCCTCCCGCACCGGGGTGTACATGTCCTTATCGGGGTCGATCCCGTACGCCCTGCGCAGGGTGTAGTACAGCCGCCGCACCGACGCACCCGGGGAGTCGTACTGTCCCTCCGCGATGGGAATCGAAAGCCCCATCCCCGTGATCTTCTGACTGTAGTTGTGCTCCTGATTCCACTTGCTGATCCAGAAACTGAAGTCGTACAGGCTACCTTCCAACGCCTCGATGTACCCAGAGTCGTTGGGGATCAACTGATCAGGGTTGCTGTAGTACCCGCCAGCCAGCGGATACCCGCCGTTGGCGTCAGCCCACGCCTTGGCCTGCTCCTCGTCCTTGAACAGCGGGATGTTGTTGGCCTTGCCCAGATTCGCGACCAGCATCCCGGCGTTCTGGTAGGTGTCCGAGAACGCCAGATCCGCGAACTCCTGGGGGGTCAGGATCTCCGACGGCACCGTTGTGTCCTGATCGTTTCGGGCTTCCACGCTGCCATCAGGAAGGATCTTGAAGGCTGTGTACTTGATCCCCTTCACACCGTTTGGGCCGTTGCCTTCGACCAGTACCTGCTTACCGTCGATGGTCAAGAGCCGATAGGTGGCTCCCGGCACACCCCGGTAAGGCAGCGGCTCGGCGGGAACCTGCAGCGTCAGCCCCTTCGCGATCCGATCCCTGACCTTCGCCGCGTCCAGCGTGGTCTTCTTGCCCGCAGGAGACACGTACACGCCGCTGCCGTCGGAGTACACATCCACATACCCCTTCGAGCCCTTCTTGCCCCAGCGTCCTGCTGCGGGCGGGTGGAAGGGCTTCAGGGAGGCGGCATCCCCTGTCACATGCGGAGGGACAGGGCCGACCTTCTTGGGCTTCTTCGCCTTGGAGCCCGCCTTCTTCTTACCCCAGGAGGGGGCTGCGCCGGGAACATCAGGGTTGAGCCCCAGAATCTTCAAGATCTTCGTGGTGTAGCCCTCGACGTTGCCCCCGGTGTTCGGGATGGGCTTGCCCAGCACGTACTTCGCGAGCAGTGATCCCCATTCTGTGCCTTCAGCATCAGAGGCCATGAGCGCCGCCTGCCCCTTGGGGTCGCCCCATGAAGGCACCTGTGTCAGGTTGTGGTTGACCAGCCACCCGAACACAGCAGGCAGTGCCGACGAGTAGCCGTACACCGCGTGAAGATCGTCGTCGTGAGCCTGCGCCCACTCAACCAGCGTCTGCCGAGCATCGCTTGGGGACATCGAAACAACAGCCGCAGCGTTGTCCATCAAATCGCGCACCATACCGAACAGCACCGCCTGCGCCCCAATGGACAGTTCATCGAAGTCGGCGTTGTAGTTAGTCGGGTGCCAATCCGTCCACGAACCCGTCCAACCGTCCTTGACCATGTTCAGAGCGTTCTGCGCATCGGACTCGATGAATTGGATCTTCTTCGTCGCCTCAATTGTCTCCACAAGATCAGGGGCTTCCGGCTGCGAACCGACCTCAGGCTTGCCTGTGCTGCCCCCCACCGTCTTCTTGAACGGCGGGTAGGTGATCAGCACTGACCCCTTGAGTGGGCTCACTTCCAGACCTGTGGGGTCGAAGTTGTGATCCAGAGGCTGGGACTGCCCAATCAGGGACGTGACCGGGAAGTGAGTGTTCTTCTCCCAACCCCAATTCCCCTTACTCGGGAAATCAGCGATCCCATCCAACTGCGAGGGCTTCTCATCCATCCAGCCTTTGGCACTGTACGAACGATAAGCGTAGATGTGGCCGTCGGCGTCGATACGCTCGTAGCCCACGATCTTCTTGTCGTTCATCACAATCAGGGCGTCGGCGGGGATCTCCATCGTGTGACCGTCGAAGGTCACCTGGAACTCCCCGGCGTCAGTGAGAGTCACGTTCGGCGGCAGATCCTTCGAGATGGCCTTACCGACCTCCACCTTGAGCGCGCTCTCCAGCGTCAGCGCGCCGCCGTTGGCGGGATTATCAGCGTAGACCTCGGCCTTCACGAACCGAACCTTGTCCTTTATGTCGCTCGCGTCACTCAGGTACTGCTTCAACGGCAGTGATCCGGTCACGCCAGCGTCCATCGTGGGATACCACAAAGTGTCAGGGTCAGCCGGATCCACCCAGCCCATCACCCCCGGCGACCCGCCCTTCAGGTAGTCCTTGAGGATCACCAGCACGGAGTTCTTCGGCACGGTGGAACCCTCGGGGGCTGCCCATCCCCACTCCACCTCGATCTGCTCAACCTGCTTGGCCGAGGTGGTGTGAAGGCCGTTCACATCCATCCACTTCTTGGCAATCTCATAGCCGAACGCAAGGTCTGGGACGCCCGAAACAGCGTCAGTCATCTTGGCGGTTTCGTACCCCATCGCCAACGACTGACTAATATCAGCGTCAGGATGATTCGCCTTGTACTCCACCGCGTTCGTGAGGATCATCTTTGAGGCATATGGCAGCAGATCGAAGTTGCCCAGTGACGCCAGCACCGCACCGAAGCCGACGTAGCCCTTCGAGTTAGGCACACCGTCCTTGTCTCCCGACGCAGTGTTGAACGACATGCCGGGAGCGACATAGGAGGTGAACCACTCTCCAAAGTCCATCGTGGTAATGCCATCTCCATCGAAGTAGTGCAACATCATGGCGTTACCAGGGACAGCCTCCGTGGTGTCCACCCACCCGAATGGCTTGCCGGATTCAGACGAGTTGTTGTACACCAGCACCGCTGTGACAGGAACCTCCACAGAGAGCGACTTCCCCACATCGTTAAACTCCACCGAAACCGAAACCATTTCGGGGCCACTACTGGCAGGCTCGCTCATTCCGGCCTGCTCGCCCTGCTGCTCGGAGTACCCGATGGCCTCGTCCAGGCTGCTCAGCCCGTAATCAGAAGTCCACTTGCCCTGCGTGAGCACCAACGTAGGCACACCCACGTACTTGTAGGAGTTGGCTCCATACGAATTGGGAGAATCAGGAGCCAACTGTTCATGGGTGTCCCCAAGAGGGCTCTTGCCAGTTCCCGTGCCCACTTCCAGCCCGTGGAACTTGTCGGGCTTACCGTCCTTGACCGTCCAGAACCCGACCAGACCACGCCGCCACGCCGGAATCACCTCGTCGGTGTACGCAGAGGCGTACTCGCCACCGCTGGCGTAGACCAGGATCGCGTTGGTGGGCAGCGAGAACGTCGCCTCGTCCTTCTGGAACGACCATGCCCCGTGGGTGTCGGCGTTGAAGTGCACCTGCAGCCGAGGCTCGGTGGGAGGCTTGCTGACGCCCGTCACCCCAGGAACCTTCGCGGCCTCCTTCGCCCACTGCTTGCTCATCTCCTTACCGGAGTAGCCGGATTCAGTGGGATCCTTCGTGATGATCTCTTCCAGCGCGTCCAGCAGAGCGTGCTTGGTCTTGTCGGCGTCCCCCTCGTACTTGGACTTGTGAGGCTCGGCAATCGCGTGGTAGTCCATCGCCGCCAGCGGGGATCCCGCCTTCTCCAGCGGCTGCTTGACCATGATCCCCTTGGACGCCTTCAGGGTCTTGATCGCCTCCTGAATGTCCTTCTTCGAGGCATACAGGCCACCAGGAAGGGCGTACACGGGCTCAGGGCCACCTGACCCCTTGGGCACCGACAACTGCCCTGTGGGCAGGTTATGGGCCGTCAGCGCCATGTCCTGCGGGATCTTGGCCACCCGCACCTGCTTGCCCTGCGCGAGATCCTTGACCTCCAGCGGCTCCCCGCTGACCTCGAAGTAGGCGTCGGCCACGGGGTCGTAGAGGTACGCAGGAACGTCGCCCGCCTCCCAGATCTGCTGACCCGGGTAGATCGTCAAGTCAACCGTCTCGGGGTAGAACTGGGCTATCTCGAAGTGCAGGGTCTGACCGTTGACCGTCACCGTGGTGGGATCAGTGAGGCTGTTTACACCGCCCACGTCGTAGGGAAGTTCAGGTGCACCGCCTGCCTCCATGAACGCGAGATAGGCGTGGTTCTTCCACGTCTCGAAGCCTGCAGCGTCGTCCTTCCACGCCGGAACGCCCTGCAGCATGTAGTAGCCGTTGTTATCTGGCTCCCAGTCGTCCCACTTGAACTGCCCGTCGGCGTTCACGAAGTTCCGGTACGACACCTGATTGCCCAGCGCCCAGACCTCGATGTAGCCGTTATCAGTGACTTTGCCTGTGGACAGCACCAGCGTGGGATTGTCCACGCCGAGGTCGTAGGCGATCTTCTCCCGCTGCTCGTCAGTGAAGTTGAACTTCCGCTCGGTGGCGGGAACGTCGTCCCAGGACTTCGGCTGTTTCGGCGCTACCAGACTCTTGGCGATCTCTTCAGGAGCATCCAGGCGCTTCCCGGGGTTATCAGGATCCAGCCCGATCATCCGAAGGAACCGACGCTCAGACTCCAGTTCTTCATCCGTGGACGATCCGGTGTACACCGAACCCTCCAGCCAGGACTTCTCGAAGTTCTGCATGAAGTTGGATCCGCTGGCGTTGTTCGCGACGTGCTGCAACGCCTTCTCAGGCTGGTCGTAATCAGGCACGTCCTCTATGTAGTGCTCTTCCATGAACGCGATCACTGGCCCAGGCGCTCCGCTGAAACCCACGTCCTCGAACAGCGCCTGACTCACATAGTGCACAGCCATCACCAGACCAAGAACGCGCCTGTCGTGCTCATTCGTGGGATGCCACTGATCAACAGCCAGTTGCTTCCAGAACTGGGGATCCTGCGCGTACTGCACCATCGCGGCGTACATCACCTGCATCCCAGTATCAGCAACCAGATCGTCAAACTCTACGGATTCGTCACCGATCAGTTTGGAATCCAACTGGCTGTAGAAGTCCGAGATCGGCTGTGCGCCATTCAAGACCATGACGCCCTTGGGCAACTTGCCGAACTGGCCGCTCACCGGAGGCTTCCCGAATGCAGGGTCGGGGACGAGCACGCCCTCGTTGTAGTCCATAGCGGCCAACACGTCGTCCCCGAAGTCGTAGCCACGATCCCACCACAGGATCTTCGCGGCCTGAGCCTCCTTGGTCGCAGCCAAGTGGGGGGCCACGTTCGCAAGATCCTCCCATGACGATCCAACGCCCAGCGCGATGTGAATATCTGAGATCGCGGAGCGCACCTCGGGCGGCAACTGCCCGTACCAGCCCAGCCCCTGTGTGGAGCCGATATCCACCGACGACAGCGGCTTCACCGTCAGGTAAGTCAGCGCCGCCCGCTTCGCGAGGTCTTTCCAGTTCTCGGGCTCGTCAGGGATCAACGCGGCCTGCACCTTGGCGATGCTCTCCCCCATCATCGCCATGAACAAGTTCAGATCACCGCCTGTGGTGGGGTTGGTCATCCCTTTGGTGTCCACCCACTGCCGCACGCCCAACATCACCGACAGTTTCACCACCGGATCCAGCGTGGCCAGATCGGCATCAGGGTTGAACCCCGCGAAGGGATCCATCCCGTACTGCTGCAGATCCGCGTCGGTCAGCGGCGGCGTGCCGCCCTCGGGAGCCTCAGCAGGTGGTATGTCTGGCGTGTCGTTCACGTCAGGCGGCACCACGATCACCCAGGTTGGCTCGAACCTGTTGAACGAGAACTGGTCGGCCCACGCCTTGGCCTCCAGCAATGGCCCGTCGCCGGGGTACACACCCACATCCTCTGCGGCAGACTCCAAGAAGCCCGGGCCATCATCAGGGTTGTCCAGATCGTCGGGGTCGTAGGTCTTGCGGGCCTGCACCAGCACGTCCTGGGCCTTCGGGGACAGCGCAGCCAGACTCGCCTGCGCGAAGTTCGGGAACCCCGCCCCCAGCACGCCTGCGGCGGCGAACTCCTTACCCGGGTAGAACTTCAGGTCGGCTTTGGGTTTCGTCACATCCACCCACGGGTACAGATTCAGCGTCTGGCCGTTCGGGGTGTGGATCTTCGGGCCTGTGACCTCATCCATCGCCCAGCCGAGCACCTGCTGGGACGTGCTGTCCCAGACCACGGTGGCGTCCAGGGGAACGTCCATCCCGCCCGCCTTGAACGACGGGGGCTTCTGATCTGGGATGTTCTGCTCTCCGAAGTTGTGGATCCAGAAATCACTCCACGACTTGTCGTCCTCCGACAGGTCAGGCAGGTTGTCCTTGGCCTTGTACGCCGCCCACCAGTCCCGCACCTGCTTCGGCAGCCCTGAGAACACGTCCTCCAGCAGGGCTTCCAATGACAGTGATTCGACGTAATCAGGAACGTCCCCGTAGGCTTCCATCCACTGCTCGGCCTCGTCCTTCGCCTTGGGGGTCACCACCATCAGACCCGCCGCTTCCACCACCGACTCGTTCTTCAGGATCGAACGGGCCACCAACGCCTTCGCCCACCAGGACAGCCCCTTCCAGGCGTTCTTCGCCTTCGCCTCCTTCGGACTCACCTCGGCAGGAGGCGGGCTGCTGGGCACCCAATTGGACTCGACGGGCTTGCCCAGTTTCTCCTGCAGAGCGGCCAGATCCTCAGACTTCTCGGACGAGTTGTAGATCGCGGGGTTGGTCTTCTCGATCAACGCCGCAATCAGGTGGGGTGTGCTGACGAACGTCGGCGTGTAGCCCGTTCCCCACACCTCGTCCATCCATTCCTGCGCGGTGTAGGTGTTGTTGGCCGTGTTGGGGCTGAAGTTGATGATCTGGTCGCTGCCGTTGACGATGAACCCCAGGATGTTGCCATCAGGGGCCACCGCCCAGATCGCGAAAGGATCGGACAGCACATCGATACTCGATGAGTCGCTGTGCCAGAGGAGTCGGCCTGCGTCGTCGTATCCGGTGAACGGCTTGGGCAGATCCCCCAGTTCGTAGAGATCCTTGATCATCTCGTGGGTCGGCAGAGGATGTGACTTCGTATCAGCGTC
>ERZ724522.893-NODE-893-length-17568-cov-3.801348_pt1 | contig 17568 bp, 24 predicted proteins | sample MGYA00376055_ERZ724522 | MGnify/ENA primary metagenome ERZ724522 (study PRJEB28724, sample SAMN07190884) | wastewater metagenome | isolation source: effluent of sewage treatment plant in Hong Hong | place: Hong Kong | collected 2016-03-17 ... | reverse complement strand
CAGCTGACAGCGCAGTCGGAATGTTTATCCTATCTGCGTCAGAAGTACGACACATCGAAGGAGTTTACAGATACGAAGATATGGTCATACTCGACAGCATACGTGCCACACGACAGAGTCTATCTTGATGCAGATGCCTACTCCCCTACATCCACATACGCGCTGAACGCACTGACGCTGTTCGGCGGAAACGTTTACCGCTGTACTACGGCGGTAACGGTGGCGGAGACATTCACGCTATCCAAGTGGTCGCTGATAGGTCCGCAGTACACGATATACTACGCAGTGTATCCTGCACCACTTTTCAACTACAAGAAGATCTATGCCGTAGGCGACATCGTGTATTACGGTGACAGGAAGTACACCTGCAGGCAGGCGACAACACTACCTACGCACTCAACACAGATCCAGTATGGCACGATAGCGGCACTGCCTCAGGGTAATGTCTTCCCGGATGATCCGGTCTATGGCGCTAAGTATTGGACGGCGGCATCAGCATATACGGTACCGGCAGGAACGGCTTTGAGCAATGCTACGTACTGGACTAAGGCTGACAACAGAGATCAGCAGATGGTAACATACATGATAGACATTACGTTATTCCACATCCACTCCCGCATTGCGCCACGCAACGTTCCGCAGCTAAGGATAGACAGATATACGCAGGCTGTGCAGTGGCTGACAGCGGCGGCACAGGGGGCGATAACGGCGGCACTGCCGCTGCTGCAGCCTGACCAGGGGAACCGCATCAGGTTCGGCGGGAATGTTAAAAATCAAAATCGATACTAATGGCACAGAAACCGAACATAATACAGCAGATATTCAATGCAATCTCAGTGCCTATTGGTGGTGTTTTCCAGAAAGGAAATGCAAAGAACAACCTTAACCGTTCGATAATGCCTGCGCAGCTGGCTCGTCTTCGCCATGACATAGGCATGTGGCGAGTAGCGGTAGCGGAGGCAGAGCAGGGATACTATCCGCATCGCGTGAAGATGCAGACCATGTTCATAGACACGGTGCTTAACGGCCATGTGGCGGCATGCATAGAGCGCCGGAAGGACCTAACGATGCTTAGAGACTTCGAGGTGTACAACCCCGATGAGACAGAGAACGAGGACTTAGAAGAGCTGTTCGAGTCGGAGTGGTTCTCACTGCTCGTCTCCTACTCGCTGGATGCGCTGTTCTACGGATACTCGCTGATAGCTCTCAACGATATAATTGATAGCAGCTTTCCATACTTGACTCTGGTGAAGAGGTGGCACATATCCCCTGACAGAAACGAGGTGACGCGGTTCGTGTACGCACAGAACGGCAACAAGTTCCTGGAAGACCCATACAAGAACTGGCACATCTGGGTGAAGACTCCGTCGGATACAGGGCAGTCGGATTGCGGATACGGGCTGCTCTACAAAGTGGCTCTGTACGAGATATTCCTGCGCAACACGTTAGGTTATAACGGAGACTTCGTAGAGCTGTACTCACAGCCATACAGGATAGGCAAGACCACCAAGACCAACGAGGATGAACGCGCACTGCTGGAGCAGGCGCTGCAGAACATGGGCTCATCCGGCTATGCGGTGATAGACCCGCAGGATGAAATCCAGTTCCTGGAGACGGCACTGGGCGGCACAGGATGGAAAGGCTATGAGAACTTAGAGCAGAGATGCGAACAGAAGATAAGCAAGCTGATACTCGGACACTCCGACGCATTGGACAGCGTACCAGGTAAACTTGGCGCCGGCACCGGAGAAGAGAACCCGGTAGCCGTTGCGCTCATGGACAAACAGACCAAGGACGGAAAGTTCATTGAGAACATGGTGAACGTACAGCTTATACCTAAGCTGCGAACATTAGGCTTCGTGATACCGGAAGGTGTGGTGTTTAAGTACAAGAACAGTGGTGAAGAGGATGAGAACCGACAGAGCATGGTGGACTACGCAACTAAGCTGTCTTCCGTTGCGGTGAATCTGAAGAATGCCGGTCTGGGAATGGACGAGCAGTTCTTCACACAAGAGACAGGAATTCCGGTGTATGTGAACATGACAGTGATGCCTTCAATGGACGCAAACACGAACAAATTCGACAAGAAGAGGCAGAATAAACTGGACAATTTGTATAAATGATATTCGACGACAAAGACATAGAGCGGTTCTTGCGTCTAATCTACGCAGGCAAGGTGACGGAGTATGCACTCGACGAGGGTATGTACTTTGCCATAGCCGACTATCTGAAGAAAGGTGTGTATGAAGGGTTCGGAGTATCGTTCAAAGAGTTGAGCAGCATTATCGAGAAAGGCATAGAGTCTCCCTTCGGAGCCGTGGACTTAGAGCTTCTGACAGAGCTGCGAGAAAACATTTACCTATTCTCGGCAGCTAAGACGTTCCATGAGACAGAGGCTCTGCGCGGTGTGCTTATCGGCGAGAATGGAGCTGTCCGCAGCTTCAAGGAGTTTAAGGAAGAGGCGCTGACCATTAACGAGCAGTGGAACGTGAACTGGATGAAGACGGAGTATGAGACGGCATACGGACAGGCGCAGAACGCGGTACGCTGGAACGAAATCGAGAAGAACAAAGACGTGCTGCCGTTGCTGAAGTACTCAGCCGTGGAGGACGAGAGAACCTCAGAGATATGCGCACCACTGGATGGAATAACGCTTCCGGTGGATGATCCGTTCTGGGATACGTTTATGCCTCTGAACCACTTCAACTGCCGCTGCACTGTGGAGCAGCTGAGCGAAGGAGCTGAGACGGATAAGGGGGATGTGAAGGATACGCTGATAGCGTCAGAGCAGAACATGAACGATATGTTCAAGATGAATCCGGGCAAAGAGAGAGTGGTGTTTGATAAAGACCACCCCTACTTTGATGTGGCGAAGAAAGACGTAGCATTCGCGAAAACAAATTTTGGATTACCAATACCTGAAAATGATAACTGATGGTTACTGATATAAGAATATCCAGAAGCGGCGAGTATGTTTTCATGTACATTGAAACAGACGAGAAGTTCACAAGAGATGAGGCTTTCGAAGTATTAAAAGAGGCTTACAAAAGAAAGACGGGTGATGAATTCGCTATCAACGACACTTTCTATCATGATAAGCTACAGACGAATAGCCCTTATTTTTTTATAAAAATGGTTATAAAAGATGGCAAGTAAACGACCCTATAAACCGACGGGAGTATTCGTAGTTGACATGGTGACTAAGTGTATCAACCACTACGAAAACACGTTCAGGCCTGTAGAACGTATCGTTCTGCACCCTATCCGATATCAGGAATTCTGCGACTTCGTTCGTAAGACAGACCCTGAGTATGTTATTGGTGACAGGATAGACTTTGACGACGTGACGATAGAGAAGGGCAGTTCATTTATGAATGAGAGTATGTATTTCTATAACAGACCAGTATTAACGCAGGCATAATGGCAGACAAGTTCAACTTTGACCGGGTAGTCCGCAACATGGAGAAGCTGAAGACAACGCTTCCGGTTATCCTTGCCAACGAGGCACAGAACTTCTTTGCCGGCAGCTGGAAGAGTCAGGGCTTTACCGATAAGTCGCTGAACCCTTGGGCGCCACGTGCGAAGGAGACGAAGAAGACGGCGGGCAAGGCGATAATGGTAAGCACCGGAAAGCTGAGACGTGCGGTGCAGAACTCCATCCGCGAGAAGTCATTCAGCAAGATACGTCTGGTGATAGATGGGGGTAGCATACCATACGCGGCAAGGCACAACAACGGAGAGGATGGTATGCCGCAGCGTCAGTTCATGGGCGACAGTGCAGAGCTTAGGAAACAGCAGAGAAAGACGATAGTTAACCAGGTAGACAAGATTTGGAAATGAGTTTAAAGACAGCGATAACAGATATCATGACACGGGTTCGCGAAATCGAAGAGGTGAAGTTTGTACATGTATTCAACAACCAGTTCGAGTACATGGAGCAGCAGCAGTCGTACTCCTTCCCTTTCCCGTGTGTGTTTGTAGAGATACTCAACCCGGCAGCCTTCGCGCAGCTGGGTGGAGGCTATCAGCAGGCAGACCTCGACATCCGCATCCACATAGGCATGGAGCAGTACGACAGCGGCGACGGAAACATGGAGCAGAACCTCGACATCTTCGATCTACGTGACCTGGTATTCCAGAAGTTGTCACTCTACAAGCCTACCATGTGCAGTGAGCTGTTCAAGGTAGCGGAAGAGCAGGACTATCAGCACAGCAACGTTTATCACTATCTGATGGACTTCAAGACCTGCTTCATCGATAAGACGGCAAGCACGCTGATAGAGCCTACGCTGGTAGATCCTGTCACGTTGGAGCTGCAGGTGACAAGAGAAAACACGGACGGCAGCTTAGAGCCGGGAATATTCATAAGTGAAATAATTACAGACTAATGGCAAGAACAGCAGACCAGATACAGACAGAAATAATAGCCGCCGTTGAGAGCACAACGGAGCTGAGCGGCCTCACATCACAGTCCAGACGATCTATCTGGAGGCTATTCACCTATGTGGTGGCATACATACAGTCGCTGTTCGAGCAGAAGACAGACCTGTTCAAGACTGAGATAGAGGCGATAGTGGACAGAGCGGCACCGAACACGGCGGCATGGGTGCAGGACAGGGTGTTCAAGTTCCAGTACGACGCCATCACGCCGCAGGTCATAGACCTTGTCGACCTGGTACCTACGTATCCGACCATTAACACGGATCTGCAGATCATTACGAGATGCAGCGTGAAGGCAGACCTATCCAATAACGTCAAGATCAAAGTGGCAAAGAGCGAGCCTCCGGTGGCCCTGTCGAACGCGGAGAAGTCTGCGCTGCAGGACTACGTCACGACGATAGGCTGTGCCGGTATCAACTACCTGGTATCAAGTGCGACGAGCGATAAGCTGTATGTGCAGGCAGATGTGTACTATCAGGGACAGTACTCCGCGATAATAGCAGACAACGTCATAGCCGCCATAGAGGCGTTTTTAGCGGCCCTGCCGTTCGACGGGCAATTACTCGTCTCGGATTTAGAACGAACAATACGCACGACGACAGGCGTCAAGGACGTCGTTTTGAAGAACGTCAAGGCGAGAGCGAACGGAACAGCGCTGGCAAGTGCCTCATCGCTGGTGGCGTCCAACGCGCTGGTGTCCCGTAGCTGGAACACGGTAGCCGGATACATCGTAGCGGAGACGACAGCGAGCAATACATTAGCAGACACCTTAACCTTCATACCGCAATAATGGGCATATACGACGTCAACTATTACAAGCAGGGCGCGCTGGCAATGCCGCCGAACAAGAGACAGCCCAAGTATCTGATGTGGGTATATTCTCTGCTCAGCCCTTTGAACTGGCTGCGCGATGTCGTATTCAGCAACTACAAGGTGAGTGCTACATACGACGAGTATGCAGCAGGCACATACGCGAAAGGTGACAGGGTGAAGTATGGCACTTCATTCTACGAGTCGCTTATCGACAGCAACACCGATGCGCCTACGACAGCCAACTGGCTAAAGATAGTTGACAACTTTATCGGCGTTAATGATAGGGTGCTGTTCCGTAGTGAGAAGATTCTGTTCGAGTATGCGCTGAACACGTGGTTCAACACCGATGCGGAGCCGTGCGTTTGGTCGAAGGTTCCGGGCGATTCTACGATATACATCACCAATAACGCGATAACTACGGGGTTCTTCCGGGTAGGAACGTCAGAGGAGCTGTCGTCATCTGTTGGCTTCTTCACATCCAGTGAGCCGGTGGGCAATGATGGTGGAGCGACAACTATACAGTATGCTTTTACGATTAACATACCTACGGCGGTTTATGCGGCAATAGGCACAACTGCCGCAGAGAGGGAGCAGACGGTCAGGAATTTTGCGGATAAGTACAATACAACAGGACTATTTTATAACATTCAAACATATTAAGAAATGAGAATAATAGATGAAAGTTTAATCCCAACAGGCGATGCGATATACTTCAAACAAGGAACGTGGACGCACCTTCAGAAAGCGTATAAAGAGGCAATCGATGCAATAGTACATCCTTTAATAGGTAGTACCTATGATAGTACCAAGTACTACCTCCTTTACGGCTGTGTGGCTACGGGAACAGACCCCGGAGCAAGAACGATCAGCGCGGGTGCTATCTTCTATAACGGGGAGATTTACCTTGTGCCTGCCGCGAGTTTCACCACTACCGGTGCCGATGTTCCTGTGGGCAATATCACAGTCACGAATAACACCACGGACTATTCTGTTGATCCTCAGGTAACACCCGGAGGAAATACCGTATATGTCCACAAAATACGCACTATTGTATTCACAGCAGGCGCAAGTAATTCTGGTGACGTTGACTTTAGCGATTTAGTAAATGTAGTCGTTGGACACAATAGCTACACTACGCTTCCAGCAGTATCTCTTGGCAGTGGATTTAGCTATGTGACAAGCTATGACGGCGGTGGAAGGCTATACGAAGACGGGACAGTTGTTTATAGCACTTGGGTTGAGTGGACAGGAAATAAAGCCTATGATACAACAATACTGACAGGGCTCCCTTCTGTTAGTGGATTCAATAGAATAATACCTGTAATTATCGGTAGTCCGGTAGATTCAGCCTTTGTAAAGCTGTATACAAATGGTTCGATTAAAGTATTCACAGCACTAACATCACCTGTTGATAACATGATTATTTCAGTGATCTATAAAAAAGAGTAATGGAGACAATAAAAGCCAAACGCAGTGTGGCACTCGCCCGTAAAATCGAGTGCTACCCGCCACCTAAGTACCACACCTTGTTCAGAGGCTATGTCGAGATGAACGAGATGAAGAACTCAGAAGCTGTCTCAGAGATAATGAGACAGTTTTTCGACAACATGCCGGCCAGCAAGCGCACACAGTGTATGAATGCCGGCATCCGTGTGACGCAATCAAAGCATCATTACTAATGAAGATGAGCTGCTGCCATCCTCATAGATGATGACACGTATCACGCGCACACCCGGCAACGCTTCTGGCAGCTCTGCACCCAGCAGGTTGTAGTAGCGTGTCTCCTTCACTTTCACGACTGTTTTATTCAGAATGACGGCTGTAGTTCTGGCCTTCACGTAGAAAGGCAGATAACTACCCCCTCTCCCGTATATTCGGCAATCTCCGACCATAGTGTTAGTAGGTATCCGCACTCTTACCTGATAGACAGAATCCTGAAAGCCTACTTCCTTCTTCGGATAGTTGTAGATGTTCTGCCACTTGTCCTTCCAAATATAAGAAGTGAATCCAGATCCGTAATAAACCTGCATGAAGGTAGTATCTATCTTCGGGTTCTGCTGAGGTTCGTCGAACTTAAAGTCTACGGTAATGCTGTCACCGGCAAATACGGTATCCGGTGATATCTTCCAGATGTAAACCTTCGCGTACGTCTGCGAGTAGGCAGAGAATGTGAACAGGGTTAATGCCGCTAATAATAAACGTTTCATGATTTATAGATTAAATGGACACGGTGCAACCGCGAAGTCGAATGATTACCGGTAAGGATAATCGCACCGTGCCGTATTGTGAGTAAAATTTTGTTAAGGTAAAGCATATAATCAACTTCGCAATACAAAATTACAACCCTTTTCCCGATTTGTCAAGTATTAATGTAATGTACATCACGACCTGATAAAATCAGCCATTGTAAAATTGTGCAATGGAGTTCCGATACACTGTTGATGTGAATAGCGATGAGCCTGTAATGTTGATAAACAAGCATATAGGCTTTGACAGTGAAGATGGGTTCGGAATAGACGGAAGTTCTTTTCAAGCTGAATTACTCGCTCTCGACACGATGGGTAAGACCAAGATACAGGTGTGGATAAACTCCCCCGGCGGCTCGGTACTTGAAGGCATGTCAATCTACAATGCCATCCTTAAATCGAAGACCAAAGTAGACACCTACTGTGCCGGTATATGCGCTTCGATAGCAGCAGTAATCTTCCAGGCAGGACGCAACCGCGTCATGTCGGACTACGGACTGCTTATGTACCACAACCCGTACAATCAGGACGGCACAAAGGATGAAGGTCTTGACAAGATCAAAGGCTCTCTGGTATCCATGATATCCGGCAGATGCAGCAAGACAGAGTCCGAGATATCTGCCATGATGGATAAGACCACATGGATAACAGCTTCGGAAGCAATGGACTCAGGGCTGTGTGACAAAGTGGAGATGTCGAGCGACTATAACAAGAAGCGGATGGTGCAGCAGGGACAGGACATGAGAGCATACTGGAAAGAATCGAATGTAGTACTTAATAATTTATTCAACAAAAATAGCAAAATGATTAAAGTAGCAAATAAGTTAGGATTAAACCCGGACTCGTCTGAGGATGTAATCCTGAACGCCGTTACCGATGTGCAGAACAAGCTGGCATCTGCGGAAGCGAAGAACAAAGAAAACGAGGATAAAATTCTCGAACTGGAAATCGCGCAGGAGAGCAAAGCGAAAGAGCTGGAGACCATCCAGAACGAGCTGGCAGAGCTTAAGAGAACATCCGCGGAAGTGGAGGACAACGCTAAGACCGAGAAGGCGACAGCGATGGTTCAGAACTTCGCTAAAGAAGGTCGTATCAAGAATGATGCGGACACTATCCAGAAATGGGTGAACAAGGCAAAAGAAGACTTCGACGGCGTTAAGGCGCTGATTGAAGAGTTGCCACTTAACAAGAAGTCAGAGAAGCTTGACGGCGACGAAAATAAAGACGCCCGTCCATACAACATGGCAGCGGCAATGTTTGAAATCAATTCTAAAACAAACTTAAAACATCAATAAAATGGCAGACGGATTCGTAATATCAGACACCACGTATGCGGGCGAAGCGGCTCAGCAGTTTATCCTTAAAGCGATAACAGGTGCAGACACAATCAATGGCGGTCACGTATACGTGAAGGACGGCATTAAGAAGAAATTCACCATCCCGCGTTGGGATGCGGACTACTCTACCCTGATTCAGGACAGAGCGGCGACACCAACCTCACAGGGAAGTGCGACAGTAGACGGTGTGACTCTCACACCTGCAGACTACATGATTTACATGGAGTTCAACCCACGTGACTTTGAAGATCACTGGTATGCAACACAGCTGAACCCTACCTTAATCGACAGAGCGCTGCCATACAGTGCTGAGTCCGTAACGGTACAGGGAGTAATGGCGCGACATGCCAAGTACTTCAACAAACAAATCTGGAACGGTGATACAGACACCACAGGCATCTACAAGTATTTTGATGGCTTCGTAAAAAAGGCGAAGGTGCAGTCCACCGCAGCCGGAACGAATGTATCAGGTACTACTCTTGATGCTTCCAACATCCAGGCGCAGCTGCTTTTGGCTTACAACAAGATTCCGGTTGAGTTGAGATACGACCCATCCATGAAGTTCTTCTGCTCTTACGCAACATATGACCTGTACGCAGCATCCCAGGTGGCACAGACCTACAAAGGTATCGACGTGACACAGGAAGGTATCGCAACGTTTAAAGGACGTAAGCTGGTGAAGATCGCTGACTTCCCGGATAACACTGTTATTGTAGCGAAAGGCACAGCAGGAATGGACTCCAACCTGTGGGTAGGTATGAACTCAATGGCTGATGAAGGTTTACAACTGGCTCGCTTACAGGCGAACTCAGAGCTGTTCTTCATCAAGATGTTGATGAAAGCAGATGTCGCTATCGGATGGGGTTCTGAAGTAGTATACTACGGAGCGTAATTTTTAATAAGTAAAAAATCAAAAAATGAAAAAAATACTTTTTGTTCTATTCACCATCTGCACATTAGCGGCAGTGGCACAGTCAACATCACCCCGTTTCGGAACAACACCAGGGCGTGATAACACTTTCAGAACGCTGACATGCAAGCTGACAGCGTTAACGGATGCTGCCGGTGCAGACAGTGCTACTCTTAGCACTTCTGCATACAACACGCTTGTTACCATCGCGGTACTGGATAGCTTCGCGCTTAAGTCCCCGACAGTGACAAAGGCATTCCTGGGCGATCAGCTGACTATTATCGCTACCGGAACATCCGGAGATATGCTGAAGTTCACGGGAACGAATTGGGTATCGGCAGGAACGGCAACATTATCAAGCGGATTAAAGGCTGTTGTTAAGTTCATATTTGACGGTGCGAAGTGGGTGGAAGCCAGCAGAGTGGTACAGTAATCATAACTATTTAAATTAAAAGCAAATGGCATTGAACGATATCACGTTCGTAAAAGGTCAGGGTGGTTTAGGCCGTGCAATAGCCGGCGAAGACCATTATTCTGCACTCATGTTTTACAGCGGAACTTTGCCTTCAGGGTTCAGTTCTTCAGACAGGATAAAGAAAGTGTTCAGTGTGGAGGATGCCGAAGACTTGGGTATTGTAGATACTTACTCTGACGAGACCAAAGCAGTAGCGAAGATTGCTATCGGAGGCACTCCAGCTGTCGGCGACACGTTGAAAGTAGTATATACCGGAATCGATGGTGCTGTAACAGTGCTACCGACATACGCTCTGGTAACCGGTGAAGAGACAACAACCACAACAGCAGCGGCAGCATACGCCGCTCAGATTAATGCAGGCACCTACTCGCACGGCTTTACAGCTACGAGCGCATCGGCTAACCTGCTAATAACAACCAAAGCCGGCGAAGGGGTATTTCCGAACTCAGGGACTCCTTATGCCGCAACGGTAACAGGCAATAACACCGCGACAGTAACGCAGCCGACAGGCTCTGCATCAACGGTGCTGGGTGTAGCTTCACAGCTCGCCACAATGCACTACCACATCAGCGAGTTTTTCCGCATCCAGCCTAAAGGAGTACTTTGGGTAGGCGTTTATGCCGTCCCTGGCACATACACATTCAGCGAGATAACCACTATGCAGAACTATGCGTTAGGTGCCATCAGACAGATGGGTATCTACTCACAGGCGGCATACAGCAGCTCTCGATTAACGACTATACAGTCAGTGCTGGCGGCATTGGATACGGCACATAAGCCTATCTCCAGCGTTGTCTTAGCGAATGACTTTACCGCGGTAACGGATCTAGCAACACTAACAAATCTTCAGACGCTGTCAGCTTATAAGGTGAGCTCTGTTATCGGTCAGGATGGTGCGGGCTTAGGCGCGTTCCTATACAGCTCTGTTGGTAAGTCTATCACCTGTCTGGGAGCGGTATTAGGAGCAGAGGCATTAGCTAAAGTATCTGAGGACATCGCATGGAAGGGCAAGTTCAACCTGAGCAATGGCGTAGAGCTGGACACCGTCGCCTTCGCGAACGGTGATCTGTTCACCGAGCTGAGCGACAGCGAGCTGTCATACCTAAACGATTTACGCTATATCTTTCTCGTTAAGAACGTAGGAAGTGCCGGCACATTCTTCAACGACTCACACACAGCAGTATCTGTATCTTCAGACTACGCATACATCGAGAACAACCGAACAATCGATAAAGCAATAAGAGGTGTTTACACTTCCCTATTGCCGGAGATTGCAGCACCTATCCAGCTGAACTCGGACGGCACTATCAGCGATATCACTATCGCACACCTGGAGAGTGTTGCGGCACCGAACTTAGACCAGATGGTGCGGGATGGCGATTTATCAAACTATTCAGTAACAATCAATCCGGCACAGGACGTGTTGGCAACATCTACGGTAATCATCGCAGTTGCGCTGTTGCCTAAAGGCGTGAGCAGATACATCCAGGTGAACATCGGATTTACAACATCATTATAACGTATGGCAACACCATTAATCAACGGAACGAATTACAGCTGGGCAGGCATTAAGGTAGTACTCTTCGGTGTGCCTGTTGTAGGCATCACCAAGATATCCTACAAGAGCAAACAAGCCAAAGAGAACAACTACGGGATGGGTTCTGAGCCGGTGTCACGCGGATATGGTAATAAGGAGTACGAAGGATCCATCGAGATCTACACAGACGAGTGGAAGAGAATCGTGGCGGCATCTCCTAACAGGGACCCGCTGGCAATCGCTCCTTTCGACATTCAGGTGTTGTATGGTACCAACGCCATCGCTCCTGACCAGAAGGACGTATTACGCTCTGTGGAGTTCATGGAGAACCCTTTGGACGCCAACCAGGGCGATACAAAGCTGATGGTAACTGTGCCCCTGATCATTGCAGGAATCGACAGATAAATTGAAAGGAAAACTGAAAAACAAGAAAATGAAGAAAGACGAACTGTTTCAGCACGTCGAGAAACGTGCTGCAGAGCTGACAGAGCAGCATGGCCGGAAGGTTATACCGCTGGTGTTTGGCACAGAAGAGGAGCCTGTAATAGGCTACCTTAAAGAGATAAGCAGAGTAGCAAAGATTCGTATTCTGGACAGCGCTCTTACCGGCGGAATGACAGCCTGCGAAAGTCTTGTGGATGACTGCCTGATTCAGGAAGCGGACTATAAGAAGATACTCGAAGAAGACGTGTATTACCTGGGAGTGGTGAATGAAATAAATCTGATGATCAAGACCGCAGGCAATCAGTTTAAAAAAAAATAGCAGAGCATCACATAGAAGAGCCGCAAGGCGACGAAGTAATAGGATTGAGGCAATGGAGTGCTTTAATCCTGTTTTACTTTAAAGAGGACACAGATGATATGGATGATGACAAGTTTGCAAAAAGGATATCGCAGCTGTCGTATGTGTTGAAGTTAACCGGTAAAATGAAATGACATGGCTGAGAATGTTGAATACGTACTATCGCTCAAAGACCTGTTCACTTCCAAGATTAGGGAAGCGGATGGCGCTGCCAGAACTCTCAACTCTACTATGGTCGGCATTGCCGGACTTGCGGCTGCCGGCTTTGGACTGGCAGGCGGCATAAGTTTTCTCAAGTCAAGTGCGGATGCTTTCAACGAGGCGGACAAGGCGAGCGCACAGCTTAACGCTACACTCACATCTACAGGCTTCGCTGCGGGCCGAACTAAGGAGCAGCTCGACGCACAGGCAGAATCGCTGATGCGCATGTCAACCTTTGATGATGACGCTATCACCGGTGCGCAGTCACTACTACTCACATTCACCAACATACGCGGAGAGATACTCGACAAGACTACCCCCGCCATCCTTGACCTGGCAACCAAGATGGGCGGTGATCTGCAGGGAGCGACGCTCCAAGTGGGCAAAGCACTACAAGACCCGACTACTGGAATGCTCGCTCTACGTAGAGCTGGCGTGTCGTTCAGCGTATCTCAGCAGGAAGTCATTAAGAACCTACAGGCAACAGGGGACTTAGCCGGTGCGCAGTCTTTGATATTAGCAGAGCTGAACAAGGAGTTCGGCGGGTCTGCACAGGCGGACGCTAACACTTACGCCGGACAGATGATGATACTTAAGCACGAGTTTGCCAACGTGAAGGAAGAGATAGGCGGCATAGTGATGAGGCTCGTCATACAGCTTAAGCCGGCCATCGAGAAAACTATAGAGCTTTTCCGCGGAACCGTCCAATGGCTGAGGCAGAACAAAGACCTGATCTATGCCGTAGGCGTATCTGTCGGCATTCTCGCAGGAGCATGGATAGCATACCAGATACCGGCAATGGCGGCAGCTGCATCCACGTTTATCTTAGAAGGGGCCTTCTGGGCGTTATCGGCAGCGATGACAGCTAATCCTATCGGACTTATAATTGTCGGCATAGCAGCCCTCGCGGGGGCGTTCGTATATGCCTACAATAAAGTAGAGTGGTTCAGAGGTGCTGTTATGGGTGTCTGGGAAGTGATGAAAGGCTTTGGAAACTTTATCGTTACTTACTTTAAGTCCGTAGGTGAGATAATTGCAGGGGTCTTTACTTTGGATGCGGATAGGATTGTGGCAGGTACCAAAGGAGCAATAAAGGCCTACTACGATTTAGGAATGAACGTTGGTGCAAACTTTCAGAAGGGATATAGCAAAGGCGTTAATGATTTTAAAAAAGACGAGCCAGACGCCGCCCCAAGCAAGAAAGGACCCGCAACAGCAAAAAGCAAACCCGGCACGGCGCCGGCAGGTCCTGCAGCAAAAGGGACTAAGACCCCTTCTGCAGCCAACGTGACCGGACAGAAGGTATATACCATCAACATCTCAATAGACTCCCTGGTGAAAGACTTCAAGGTGCAGACAACGAATATGACTGAGGGTGCCGGCAAGGTGAAGGATTTGGTGACACAGGCTCTGTTGAGCGCTGTTAATGATTCACAGATAATAGCAGAACGATGAGCGAGTTAATCAGGCAATACAACCTGCAGAATGTGAAGATACTGGACGCACGGCCACCGGTAGTGATAGCACCAACACCGCAGCCGACAACAGAGAATCCATACAGCAGCAAGATAAGCCCGGCTGTCACGATTGACCCGGAGCTGTACAAATCATCACTCGGCACACCGGTGCTCACAGATCTGCAGTTTATCGGGCAGACGTGGACGGACCAGTACGGCGTTACCCGGACGTTCAAGACGCTGACATTCCAGGCAGTGCTTATCACCGTCAACCAGTCCAAGAATATCGTGCTGACAGACATACAGGGAAGAGACGGTACCGTGAAGGAGTATATAGGCATGGGTGATTACGCTATCACCATTAACGGCATCATTACCGGGCCGAATGGCCACTACCCGAAAGATGAAGTGAAGGATTTGAAGCGCATGCTGGATGCTAACATAGCGGTATCTGTTGTGAGCTGGTACCTGCAGAACCTTGACGTGTCAAGCATCGTAATCAAAGACTATGAGATTCCGCAGACACAGGGCGGATATTCCTATCAGAACTTCTCGGTGAGTGCGCTGTCTGACACGCCTACAGAGATACAGATATTCAACTAATGCTGACCTGCATCACCTACATAGAGATACAACAGAACGCGTCTAAGGCTTACCCCGCGCGCGCGAAGAAGCTATTCTTCGACTTCGCGAACGAGTTCGAGGCGGATGACGGCTGGGACACACTCACGGACAAGGCCAAGGTAGTACTTCCCAAGAACCTCTCCTATCGCGACGACAACAACCGGTTGCAGAAGATTGACAATATTGGAGGGTTTACAGATAGCCCGTTTTTCCTTAAAGGCGATTCCGTAAAGATAAGCTACGGCTATCAGTACTTCGACAAGTTCGGCAATCAGCTCACCGATGTTAATGAGATATTCTCCGGATACATCAGCAAGGTGGTCTCCAAGATGCCGTTCACGCTCGAGTGCGAGGATGCCATGTGGCTGCTCAAACAGACCTTAGCGACTCCCGGGGAATACAACGAAGCGGTGGAGAAGATGGTGGCGGGATGGATGCCGTCAGGATTGACCGTGAACCAAAAAACACAGACCACTATCGGCAAATTCACCGTAAATCAGGGAGAAACCGTTGCCCAGGTGCTCTCCCGTCTTAAGAAGGATGCACACCTCGAGGCTTTCTTTGCCGGAACAGAGCTTCGCATAGGCTACCTGGTGTATGATGAAGAGCAGGCACTGCTGAACGAGGCAAAGCAGAAGAAGGTATTCCGCTTCCAGCATAACATCATAGAAGACTCTCTGGAATACTCCCGCAAGGACGACGTGAAGCTGAGCGCGACAGCTCAGTCCTTTATCACCAACGAGACCGGGCAGACCTGCAAGGATGGCTCCAAGAAGACGAAGAAGGAGAGCCTAGAGGTGCTGGTGTATAATACGGGCGACGAGTGGAAGAGCATCGTGAAGAAGAAAGGCGAGTCATTCCCTGACAACGATGGCGGTGAGCGGCGCTCCTTCTTCTTTCTGAACGTGACGGACCCGCAGGTACTGATTGACAGAGCGAAGGCAAAGCTGCAGAACTACTACTACACAGGGTTCAAGGGTACATTCACGACATTCGCTATACCTTTTACACAGAGCGGCGATAATGTGTACATCGTGGACACGGTGCTACCGGAGCGCAGCGGATACTACAAAGTGAAATCCGTCAAGTACTCCGGTGGAGTAGGAGGACACAGACAGGAGATCACGCTGGATTATCTCATAAGAAAATTAACAGAAAAAGAACTGATTACGTATGGCAGGTGAACGAGAGATACAAGAGGCTATCCTGACACTGTCAGGAGCTAAAGGGCAGGATACCGTCTCCGTTGTGGAGTGTACCGTCACATCTGTGGACGCATCCGCGCGCACCTGTGACGCTCGTACTTTATCCGGCATACCTATCACAGGCGTTCGGCTGATGGCAGAGGTGGAAGACGGGGTGCTCATCCTCCCCGCCGTCGAGTCCATCATTATTGTAATGTACACAAAGTCCATTGCGCCGTTTGTTTGTCAATTTAGCAACATTGACAGAGTTCTTGTAATTACGGGAGATAGCACGGTGGAGATAAAGGATGGGCTTGTCAAGTTCAATGACGGGTCCTTCGAAGGTTTTGTTAAGGTGGGCAACCTTGTGGATAAACTGAATGCTTTGGAAAACAAGGTTAATACGATAATCACATGGGGTGCTACGGTAACCCCTCCCCTGACTACAGACCCGATGATACCAACGCAGCAGAGCGACATTGAGAACACTTTAATAACGCACGGAAAATAGTATGTACTTCGACTTCGCACAAGACAATAGCGGCGATCTGCTGATAGCAGACGGAGACTTCGTTCTCGCGGATTCGGACATGATGCACATCGAGGATACTATTATCGCTCATCCGGGATGGTGGAAGGAATTCCCCCAAGACGGCGTAGGCATATCCAACTACTCGAAGTCGACGGGCAAAGAACAGCTGTTGGCCAGAGAGGTGAAGCTGCAACTGGAGAATGACGGCTATCAGGTGGACAACCCGATAGTTACGTTTATCGATGACAAATTAACAATCAATCCGAATGCTGTCAGAATATAGAGCGCAGAGGGGGCAATCCTTATCAGACATCTGTCTTAACGTGTACGGCACGACAGACTATCTGTATAAGATGCTGGAAGATTCGCAGACAAGCAGTCTGGACTATGAGCCTAAGACCGGAGATGTGTTCTACTATGACACGGCATTAACCGTTAATGTCAATACCAGCCGCACAAAGGTGGTGACACCTGTACGGTATTCGACGTTTGAGACGATAGATCTGAGCGGTCTACCTGCAATATTCAATAACAACTACAACTGATGACGCCTAAGAAGTACACCATACCAGCACACGTTAAAGGGGACACATTTATGAATGGTCTCGGCTTGGTCTTTGTGCTGACTACCGGAGCCGGACACGCTCCTCTGGACATCACTAATTACAAGATAAGATGCCAGTTCCGATTCGGCAGTAAGACGGGAGCTGTGGCAGTGACGACTACAGAGACCAGCGGCATAGTGATTTACGACACGAACAAGTTCAGTCTTCTGGCTGACAACTACATTATTGACTGGGCAGTAGGTACCTACTACTATGACATCGAGTTTACCGATGCTGACGGGGTTATCAACACATACCTGGAAGGGACTTTCACAATCACACAAGACGTAACGCGACCGAATGGCTGATATTGAGATAAACATAATACCGGACGTCAATGTGATAAACATTGAAATCAACGAGAATGGATACGGCTCTCCGGATGTGCTGTCTATTGTGGGTGAT
>ERZ724522.892-NODE-892-length-17598-cov-30.953600_pt1 | contig 17598 bp, 15 predicted proteins | sample MGYA00376055_ERZ724522 | MGnify/ENA primary metagenome ERZ724522 (study PRJEB28724, sample SAMN07190884) | wastewater metagenome | isolation source: effluent of sewage treatment plant in Hong Hong | place: Hong Kong | collected 2016-03-17 ... | reverse complement strand
GCCGCCGACGCTGGTCGGCAGGGTGATGCCCTTGAGGTCGCAGCCGCGGAGGTCCAAGTCGCCCTCGACCTTCACCCCGAACAACTGGAGGCCGGGCGGCAGCAGGTCGGGCACGAACTTGAGCGCGTGGCGCGGCTCGACGCGGGCCATGCGGTTGCACTTGCTGGCGCGGATGTCGGAGGCGAAGCCCTCGGGCAGCCCTTCGCGGCCCTCCTTGTGCTCGCCCTTCACGCCCAGGATCTGCTCCAGGGCGCTGTGGCCCGTGGAGTCGATCCAACCCTTGGGCAGCTTGCCGTCCTCCATGGCCTGCGTGATGTCGTGATCGGTCAGCCAGTGGGCTTTGCCGGTCTTGTCGATGATCCAACTCGGGAACTCGCACATGGCTCAGGCCTCCAGCTTCGCGTCGGCCTCGGCGACCTCGTCGATGTAGGCCTGGCGGTCGTCGGCGGACAGCTCGCCGAGCTGCGCCACGTCGCGCAGGCTCCAGCGCTTCATGATGCCAGCGACCAGGGTCTTGCCGCCGGCGCCGCGCTTCATCAGGGCGGCGGTCACGTCCTGGCAGCGGGTGACGGTGGGCTCGGGCTTGGCGGGCGGATCGACCGGCGCCGGATCTGTGGCGCCCGCCGGCGGCTCGGTCGCCGCACCCTGGCCTTCCGGCGCCGGCGGGGCGTCGCCGGGCTTGCCGTCAGCGGGCGGGGCATCGGCGGTACGGCGGCGGGCCGGCTTGGGCTCGGAGCGGACGGACGCGCTCGCGGTCACATCGACCAGCCCCTCCATTTCCTCGACGGCGTGCATGCCGGCCAGCGCATCGGCGAAGGTGTCGCGGAGCGCGAAAGCGCGGGCGCGCATCTGGAGCATGCGCTGCGGCATGCTGGTCCACGGGCCGGCCTTCTTCCAGAGCCCGGCCTCCTTCGCCTCGATCACGCTGAACGTCCGCGTCACCGGGTCGCGGCCCTTGCGCTTGACGGTGCAGATGGCGGAGAAGGTGTCCTCGTAGGCCTTGCCGTCGACCGACTCCAGGCAGTCCTCGAACTCGGGGTGGTTCTGGCAGACAGCCATCATCAGGTCGCCGTAGACGCAGGGCTTGCCGTTGATGTCGGCGATGCCGGCCATGGCGGTGAACACGTCCACGCCCAGGCGCGCGCCCATCGCGCCGACGACCATGATGCTGTCAGGCTTGCCGCGGAACGCCTTGGGCACGAACTCCGTGGCCGCCAGCATCTGGCAGAACTTGCGGGTGTCCTCGACGGTCTGCGGCGACATGACGAGGCCGAAGCCGGAGGAAGCCGGGCGGATGGCGACGGCGGTGGAGGGGGATGCGGGATTGGTCACGGGAACCTCTTGGGTTAGGGTGGCGGACACCTGCCGGCGTCCTCTGACACTGACGCCCACCGGCCATGCGGACGGTGGGCAAAGCGAAGTGGCGTGGTGGTGCTCAGCGCATGGCATCCTCCTGGGCGATGGTCCCGTTGTTCGACGCTGAACCCCAGGGCGGCGGACCGACCTGGGGGGCGTGGTTGCTTGTGGAGCGAGGCTTCCGGCCTCGGCGCGTCGGCTCATCGCCCCCTCCGAATCCCCTGCCCCGCGGACGCGCGACTGGGTTGGGTGGTGGAGGTCAGCCAAATCCCATCGGCTTGGTGGCAGCCTTGGGTGCGATGTGGCCCCACTGTTCGCGCACGGCGCCGATCACACTGGTGCGCGCGAGTTCTTCCCGGTCGCCCTGCATCGGGCGCCGGTCGATGTCGCGCAGGTCGAGGCGCGCGGCGGTGCAGATGCCGGAGTACAGCGACAGGCCCAGCGCGAAGCCCTTGCCGTGACGCTTGCCCATCGGCACGATGCGGCGCGCCTGCTTGAGGGTCAGGGCCTCGGCGGCGTCCTTGGCGGAGTGCAGCGGGACCGGCGCGATGTGCGGAGCGGGGTCCTGCTTCTCGATCAGGGGGATCAGGGTGTGGGGGACGATGCGCATGGGATTGCCTTGTGGTCAGGAGAAGAAGGCGGCGCCAGCCGCGTCGGCGACGTAGCCGAGGCAGCGGGCGACGATGTAGGCGAGGATGGGCATGGCCGGCAGGCCGATGGCGAGCACGGCGACGATGCGCATGCGCTGCTCCCACGTCGGGCCGGCGGTGCGCTGGATGGTCTCGCCGGCGGCGATGGCGCTGACGGTGTGCTCCGCGTCGAGGATCTGGCGGCGCTGCTCGGGCGGCAGATCCGCCTCGCTCGCCTTGGCGGTGCTGCGCATCAGCTCGGCGATGCGGGCGCGACGCTCGGCGCGCTCGGGGGTGATGTGCAGGGAGTCGGCGTTGGTGAAGATCAGGCGCATGCGGACTCCTCGTCTTCGGGCTCGTCCAGCGGCACGCCGCAGCGCGGGCATCCACCGCAGAAACCATCCGAGCATGACGCAGCGCGCTCGCGGCGTGGCCGGTAGTAGGCGCGCAGCTCCTTGTCGGAGAGCACGTCTTCGGGGGCGATGTCGTGGTCGATCACGCGGCACCAACCCGGGGCAGCACGCCCATGTCGCGGAGCTTCTGGACCAGGAACTTGCCGCGGCTCCAGCGGGCGAAGCGCAGGCGCGTGCGCGCCCAGACGCAGATGGTCGACTTGTGGACATCCAGCTCGACCGCCAGTTGCCCGGTGGTGATCATGGCTTGGCCGGCGGGGATCACGCGACCCTCCAGATGCGGATGCCGCCGCGCACCGTGCGCCGGGCGGTCTTGAAGGTGATGCCGTGGTAGGTGGCGAAGACGCGGGCTGCGCGGCTCGCCGAGTCGGCATCGCCGGGAGTCGTCACCAGGAACGAATCGCCGACCCCCATGGCGTGCCACGGGTAGCGGGCATTGGCCGGACGGCCGCCCTTGTTCGGCATCGGTAGGCCCTTGGCGATGCGGATCACGCAGCACCCGCGGTGGTCGGCGTGAGCTTGGCCAGGTAGCCGTCCCGCAGCACCGGGTTGCGGTGCATCAGCCCGCTGACCTCCATCCGGCGAAGTGTGACGTAGGGGATGCCGAGGCGCTTGGACTGCTGGAGCCGGGACTCTCCCGGCTTCCGCGCAGCCTTGACCGCCTTCTTGATGTCTGCTGGGCGCATGGTCGTGTCATAGTTAGCCACACGGACAACTACAATAGGAAAGTTGTCCGTGTGGCTAACTGTATCAAACAATGGCTAGCCATATGGCTAACTAACCATATACTGGCATTATGGGTACCTTCTATGAGCTTTGGACCTACCACGCGAAACGGCGCGGATTTCCAACCTTAAATGCGTTTACAACGAAGTGCGACCCGAAGGCAAAGGCCTTTCCGGCGACGCGAGTTCGAATCTCGCTGGGAGTATGAACTTACAGAGCCGGCAGGGTACAGGCGGGTACGCCCAGGGCCTTGCCGGCGCGGATTTTGGCGATAGAAGGCGCGGCAGAGGGCACGCGGCAGCTCGACCGGCTTGGGGGTGAACGACTCACGTCGTCTCGGCGATCCCCCACCAGGCAAACGACCCTCGACCATAGCCCCATGGCCGGGGCACCCGGCGATCGACGGTGCAGAACGATCACGACACCCCGCCCTCACCCGGCGGGGTTCTTCGTAGGGTAGAGGGCGCGAGCAATCGCCAGAGCCCACCGGCCGAAAGGTGCTCTCTACGTACAGGCTTGGCAACCTGCGTGCTGCCGAAAGCCCTGGGTGGTAGGTAGCCACTTGGGTAACAAGTAGGCGGCGAACGCCACGACGACCCGGGGCCTACCACCCCGGGTTCTTCGTTGGTGCACGCTGGATTGCGCGCACCGCCGGGCCGCCGGCAACGATGCGGGCATGCGTACCTCCACCATCCTGCGGCGCCGTGATCGCCGCTACCAGCGGGCATACCAGAGCCGTCCGGCTCCTGGCAGGTGCGCCGACTGGATCAACCACCCGAAGCGCGCGGCGGCCGACGCCAAGCTCGACGCCGAGGAGGCCGCCTGGGCGGCCCGACACCTACCGCCAGTAGCGCCAGCCGAAGGCGCGCACGGCGAGGTACATGGTCCAGCGGGTGCGCCAGCCGACCCCATCGCGCCGCATCTGGCGTAGGAAGACGGCGTCCACCTTGGCCCGGTCGCCGAGCCCGTCCCTCAGGTGCTGGTCGTAGAGCCAGTCGTGCAGCAGGGCCGCCCGCTGGTAGCGGCCGAGGGGCGGCAGCCAGGACCAGAGGAACCGCGGCACGCTGGCGAAGTCGCAGCGGTAGCCGGCCGGGATGGTGACAGCCTCCTCGGGGAAGCTGTGGGGCCGCAGCAGGGTGAAGCGGGTGCCTGCAGCGTTGATCTCGACGGCAAGGGTGGTCATAAGGGTTTGCGCCAGCGGGCGTCCTGTGGGGAATGGCGGTCGGTGGCTGGCTCGTTGGGCAGGGTGGGCCGCTCGTCGCGGTCCTCCTCCATGAGGCAGGGACGCGAGCGCAGGGCGGCGAGCACCTGGCCCATGATGCTGCTGTTCTTCTCGATCACGCGCACCAGCTGCTCGCGGATCTGGTCCTCGACGTGGTCGAGGCGCTTGGCCATGCGCTGCTCGCGCCGATGGCTCTGCCAGATGAGGAAGCCGCACAGGACGACCCAGGGGCCGAAGTCCTTGGCGATGGTGACGAGGGTGGCGAGGTCCATGGTCAGGCGGTCCTTTCCTGCACGACCTTCTGCAGGTCGGCGTCTTGGGCGGCGGCGAGCTTGGCCTTGAAGCGTTCGTCGGCGTCGTCGGGCAGCTCGTCGCGGCCGCGCTCGATACCGTCGATGAGCTGGGCGCGGTGGCGGGCCAGGGTCTCGGCCTCGCGCTGGGCGCGCGCCAGCTCCTCCTTGGCTTCCTCGAGAGCGCGCTTGCGGCGGGTGGCGACGTAGCCGGTGCCGGCGGCGAGCGTGCCGGTGGTGCCGGCGCCGATCAGGCCGGTGATCCAATCGATGCCCTGCTCGGCAATCTTGCCAGCGGCGGCCGACCCCGTGGCGGCGCCGACGACCGTCCCGAACAGTGCGCCGGCCTGGGCCAGGAGCCTGGGCGGGCGCGTCTCCGTGGTCTCGTCGGTGGTGGTGCTGCCGTCCGTGTTGGTGGTGCGGATGGTGGTGGCGACATCGTACAACTCGACCAGCGAGCCGTCCGGTGCGAACACCTGGCGCGTGGTCTTGGTGGTGACCCGCTCCACGGTGATGGTGCGCTGCGCGGTCTCGGCCTGGCGCACCTCGTCGCAGGCGGCGAGCAGCAGGACGGCGGCGAGGATGGAGAGCCTAGTCATGGTCGGCAACCCTGGTGATCGACAGCGTGTTCTTCGCGTAGTCCGCCGTGCGCGTCTCGGTGCTGGTCAGGCGGAAGGACACGGTGGTTCCGGCGCGCATGGGGATGGCCGTGCTGATGGCGACAGCCCCGTTTGCCGTGCTGGTCCGACAGGCCGAGGAGTAGAATGCCCCGCCCTGATAGTAGAGCACCATGTGGACGCCGGTCGCTGTGCCCGTAATGCCGCAGTTGGCGCAGAACTGATAGACACCATCGACCGGCGCGGTGAAGACGGAACCGCTCCAGGCGTCATGGGAATCGTACTCCTGGTCCTCGTATTCGACATCCTCGGAATCGGCGGTGACGGCCTGGCTGGCGTTCGACGAGGCGAGCACCTTGACGCCGGGCGCGAGGTTGCGGATGAGGCTCTGCCACTGCGTGCCGTCGCAGTAGACCAGCAGGATGCCGCCCTTATGCATCCGCTGGACGCCGAAGTTGTCGATGTACTCGCTACCGTCCGCGTCGATCGTGGCGCATTTGGTGTTGGTGCGCAGCACCTTGAACCCGACGACCTTGCCCGCGTTGCCGCTGACCGGCGGCAAAGAGATGGTGGCGTCGGCGGCCGTCAGGTTGATCTCGTGCCAGCGATCCAGGGTTGCCGTGGCGTCTCCGGTCACTGCGATGGCAGCGGCGTTGGAAATGCGCGCCAGGAATGGTAGGGCGGTGGTCAGCGCGCCGGCGGAAAGCGACAATCCTGCGCCGACCGTCAACTCCTGCGGAATGCCGGCACTGCCCGCCGAGCGGCCCAGCAGCCGCGCGTCGGCGACGTTGGCGAAGTCGGCGAGCAGGATCTGCCCGAGGGTGACGTGCGTTCCGTCGCCGCGCAGGACTCGGTTGTTGGTGACCCCGCCGGCGAGGAGGTCGATGGCGATCTGGCGCGTCGCAGCCTGCACCACGTCGATCAGGGCGGCCGAGACGGTCGCCCCGCCGAGGGGGGCGTAGACGCCGGGCGCGCCGGTCGTGGGATCGAAGCCCAGGGCCATGCCCTTGCGGTCGGCGATCGGCGGCAGCAGCGTGGTCAGGTCGGTGGCCGCCTCGCCCTTGGGCAGGCGCAGGGCGCTGCCTGATTCGGCCAGGGCCTGCTGCACCAGCATGGTCAGCCGGTCGGCTACGCGCTCGACGACCTCGGCAAGGAATGGACCCTGGTTGCGCAGGTCGACGGGCTGCGTCGGCGCGAGCACGCGCTCGATCGACAGGGTGTAGTCCGTCGCCGGCGCCACCGTGGTGGTGACGTTGCCGCCCGCGGCGGACCCGGCGCCCGACACGGTGTAGTCGACGCCCAGCACCAGCGTCGTCTCGACGCCCTCGGGGTCGGTGAGGATCACCCGCAGGTCGCCGGCGGCGAAGATCTTGAAGGTGTAGGGGAATACGGTTGTGACGCCGTTGCCGGCGTAGGGCGGATCGACGCGGGAGATTTCGGAGGCGACGGTCATGGGGTTCCCTAGACGATTTCGGTGATGCGGGCATTGCCGTCTGCGACGGACCAGTAGCCGTACAGCGGCCCATGGTAGTGATCGCCCATAGAGCGATGTGCATCGCCGGGTGCGAGTTTGTAGGTGTAGGATGTTGGCGACGCCGTGAGGCCATAGGCCAGGTACAGCACGCCGGTGGTTGTCTCATTGACGATGCTGAACCCATGTCGCTTGCCAGCCGCCAGCAATTCGGTGTTGGCGACGGCGGCGGCCACGGACGTCTGGAATGTGACCTGGTGCGTCCGCTCACGCTCGGCCGCGTCACCCCAATCGCCCAACGGTTCGCCGTCCCAAAAGCCATTGCGCTTGATCGCCTTGAATATCTCCGCCGCGACGATGCCACATCCGGCCTGATTCAGGTGCAGGGTGTCGTGCATGAAGTGATCCGGCACGAACAGGCCGCCACTACGCAGCGGCATCAGAATGTCCACGAACCGCGTCCCGTACCGCTGTTTCATTTTCTTGTACGCTTCGTTTTTCAGCGCGTACTCGGTGGTTCCCATCGACCCGTCGTAGTTGATCAGCGACACGACCAGCCAGCGGCCGTGCTGGGTCTTGAGGATCATGTCGTCCAGGTTGCTGACGATCAGGTCGGGGTTGGTCGATCCCAGTGCCACGATGTCGGCGGTTCCGATCCAGAAAATCTGGACGCCGTAGCTCTTGAAATAGCGCGTTGAATTGGTGAACCGCGTCTTTACGGTCGTGCTGCTCTCGCCGCCGACGCCGCCGTTGTAGACCGGCGAGCCGTTGAGGTAGCGGCTTAGGTCGTCGCGCCAGTTCATGCTGCTGTAGCCGTAGACCATCGAATCGCCCCAGGCCGCCACCGACAGGCCCAGGCGCTTGCCGACGACGACGGTCTGCGCAGCGCCGCATGGGGGTTCATACTCGGGGAAGTCGAAGCTATCGAGGATGCGCAGGTCCGGGTCGGCAACCTCGACCGTGCAGGAGCCGCCGGCGTTGGCGCGGATGCGGGCCTTCAGCGTCGTGCAATCGGTCTGGATGATGTAGCCGGTCAGGCGGTAGAGTGCCCACCCATCGCCCGTCGTGGTGACCACGCGCGTGGCTGTCGTGATCCAGCCGATGTTGTAATACCCGTACTCGCGGATGCTGATGTCGAAGCTGACACCGACAGCGGCCTTGACCCACATGCTCAGGCCGACGAGCGCGCCATCCGTGCGGCCGGTCAGCGTGATATCGCCGGTGTTGGCGCCGTCGTTGTCACCGCTCAGGTCGAGACGGACGGACCGCGTGCCGGGCCGCGGGCCATGCCCGTAGTTGGTCGTACGCGTGTTGCCAGTGGCCACATCGCAGGCGTCGAAGTCCACGGGCCACAGGTTGCCGCCGCGCGGCCGGACCAGCGCCGGCACCTCGTCGGCGTCGTAGATGCACCGCAGCACGTCCGCCGCGCCGTAGCCGCTGGTGCTCGCTTCGAGTGTCAGGGTGCCGCCCGCGGCGGTCACAGCCGTCCAGGTGCCGGCCTTACCGGTAACCTCGGCTGCATAGATCAATTTTTTCTGTGTGACGTTGGTCACCGCCATCAGTCGGGCCGGGCTGAACCCGACCATGCCGGTGAAGACCAGCGTACCGGAACCGGCACCGCCAGGGGTGAACGTCGCGGCGCCAACGCCCAGGCCGAGGATCTGCTTCACGGCGTGCCCCCGTCAGCAATCGCCCACGACTTGGTGCCGGTCAAATAGCCACGGGCGGCCGTGCCGTCATAGCCGCCGGTTGAATTGTCGTAGTGCGCGCCGACATAGAAGTTAACCGCCGTCGCCGCCGCGGCCGGGATGCTGCCGCGGCCATTGGCGAGCTGGTCCAACATGCTGTTGTACGACGCCTTCGAGAAGTTCACGCTGCCCAGGATGTACGCGCCATTGGTGATGCTGTGGAGATCGAGGGCCGGGAAATCGTAGCCATTCATTCCGGTGCAGGAGCGCCAGGTGTTCGAGAAATTCTGACCGGCCGAAACGTCGATGAACGGGAACGACGTGAGCGCTGAGAGATACCACGCCGACGTGAAATCCGTGCAGAGCGGAAGGTCGATGGCCGGGAAGTCCTGGAGCGCAAGCGTGTTGAACCAGCCGTTGTTGACGGTTGTCACCAGGGCGCCGTTGAATTTCGGGAATTTCCGCAGTTTCTGCGCGTTGTTGCAGACGCTGGCGAGGCTGGTCACCGACACCGTATCGAACCAGGGGATCTCGACCAGCGCGGCCGAGCAGTCGCGGAATGTGCTGGCCAGGCTGGTCACCGACCGGGTGTTGGCTCCGGCGGCGTCAGTCGCGGAGAAAGCCAGGTTGGCGCACCCGTGGAACGATCCAGCCAAGGTGGTCCACCTGTTCCGACCGAACTGCACGATGTCCAGCGCCTTGAGCTTGTCGCCGGCATTGTTGAAGTAGATGGTCGGGAACCCACCCGGCGCGCGCTCCTTGATCGACACCACGTAGATGCCGGGCGATCCGTAGACGTGTGTGACGTTGCCGGGCGATCCCGAAATGACCTCACCCTTGCCGTCGCCCCAATCCACCCAGGCGTTGTAGCCGCTTCCAGAGCAGGGCAGCACAAAGGTCCCCGAGGCGCTGCCGCCCTTGGAAGTATCGACGCGCAGTTTGAACGCCCCGTCATAGAGCGCGCTGATGGCCAGGCGGCGGGCACGATGGCGAACGGGATTCATGCTCAGCCGTTGCTATCGTTGGTGGCCTTGACGGTGAACTTCTGCGCGCTGGCCGGGGTGAACACCGCCTTGGTGACGATGACGTAGTAGAGCTTTCGGCTGTCGGCGGCGGCTTTCGCGGCGAGCTGGCCGATCCAGTTGCCGCCGGCCGCCGTGCTGCCGCTGCCCTCCTGCACGACATTGCCGATGTCCACATACCCGATGTATTTGGCGGCATCAGCGTAGAGCAGGGTGAATGCCGCATTGTCGGCGATTGCGGTCGGCGCTGCGTTGAAGAAGTAGATCCGGTACGGAGCGACGTTGGCGGCCTGATCGGTGAACAGCTCCACCTTGCTGATGTACCCGCTTGCTCCATTGGCCGCGAAAAAGTCGGCCAGTTCACCAACGGCAGCGCTGCCGGTCGGGCCGACCACATCGTTGATGGCGTAGGCGGTGGTGTCGCTTGGCCGGGTGATCTCCTGGGAGACTACGACCTGGCTCGTTTTCACCGCGACGGCGCTCTGGTCGCTGGCGATCACCACCGGATGGCTCGCGGACATGGCCGCTTGGCCGGCGGCTTTGACCAGCGTGGTCACCCGTTCCAGCAGCCGCTTGAACAGGGCGATCAGCGAGAAGGTTCCCGCGTCGGTGGTCGCCGCGCTGTCGGCCTTGGCCCCGAGCGAGGCGAGGCTGCCATCCGCCACGCTCATCGGGACAGCCGACTGGTCGCTGGCGATGGCCACCGGCTGGCTCCCGGCCATGGCTGCCTGGCCGTTGGGATTCTGCGTGTAGATCGTTACGGGGCTCGCGCTGGAATCGAGGACAGACAGGGTGGGCTGTGGCATGGTGTGGTCCTTGCGTCAGAAGCCGGCCGTGATGGCGGCGTACATGGAGTTGCGGTCGTCGCTGAAATCGGCCCCCGCCGTGTAGTCGGAGGTGATGGTGCGGCTGTTGGAGAAGACGCTGGCGCTGCCGGCCTCATTGGTCGCGGTGACGCGGCACTTCACGACATGCCCGCCAACCTCGGGCGGCACGGTGAGGGTCGAGGCCGTGCCGAGCCCGGCATCGAGCACGTCGTCAACGAACCACGCATAGGCGTAGCTGTCGGGCGCGTAGAGCCACGTGCCCGTCGAGCAGGACAGCACCGCGCCCACTTCGGCGAGGCCGGAGAGCGTCGGGGTGATGATGTTGCTGGGCGTCGCCTGCGGGAAGGTGACGGTGTTGGAATTGGCTGCCACGCTGCCGTAGGCGTTGGTCGCGGTGACGCGGCAGGTGATCTGGTCCAGTTCGTTGGCGACGGACACGACGATGCTGTTGGCCGATCCGAGCGACGGGTCGTGGACGCCGTTGACCAGCCAGGCGTAGGCGTAGCTGGTGGGCGAGCCCGACCAGGATCCGGTCGAGCAGGTGATCGTCTGGCCGAAGGCCAGCGTGCCGCTGAGAGCCGGCGCGACGTAGTTGGACGGCGCCGAGCCCGCGCCCCAGGCGACCGGGCCGAAGCGCATCCAACTGTTCTGCGCGTAGCAGAGGTAGAGGTACTGGCCGTCATAGGCCATGTCGCCGGCGTTGCCCGGGCTGTCGGCCGCCGTGGGCGGGGTGACCCAGCGCATGCCGCCGCCACTACCGCTCGGCCCGCCATAGAGGTCGTTGAGGCTCGTCATGCGGTCAGCTCAGGACCAGGGCGTAGACGAGGGCCATTTCTTCGGCTTCTGCAGCGATGGCGGCATCGGCTGCGGCGCGGGTTCCTGCCTCGGCGACTACCGCCGCGGCGACGCCGGCGGTCGCCGCGGCTGCGTCGCTCGCCACCTCCACGATGGCGGCCTGGGTCGTGGTCGCCGCGATGGTGGCGGTGGGCGCGAAGGACAGGTCGGCGGCGGTGCGCGGGACCGCGGTGGACAGCTCGCTCGCCGGCGACCAGCCGAAGTCCGCGCCGGTGTAGAGCAGGTCGGCGCCATCGCCCGCACGTTCCAGGCTCAGGTCGGCGGTCCCGCCCATCAGCCTGGAGCCGTTGCGCCGCACATAGATGTCGTTGGTGGCGTCGGCGACCAGCAGCCCGACCTGGTCGTTCACGGCCGGCCCCACCGGCATCCGCACGTCGACCGGCCCGCCGCTGGCGTCGATGATGTAGCGGTAGCCGGCGACCGCGTCGAAGGAGGCCGTCTTGACGCCGCCGCCGATGAGCCCACCGGCGCCGCCGCCGCTCAGCTCGCTGGATGGCGACCAACCGAGCAGGGGGCCCGTGTAGAGCAGGTCGGCGCCGTCCCCGGCGCGCTCCAGCGTCAGGTCCTGCAGGACGCCCAGCAGCTTCGTGCCGTTGTGCGCCACGGTGACATCGTGGTCGGCGTTCAGCACCAGGACGGGGACGCGCACGTCCGCGGCCGGGTCTGCTGGCATGGTCAGGGTGACGGGGTTGGCGCTGGCGTCGATCTTGTAGCCGTGGCCCGGGATGGCGATCGTGTCGGCGGTGATGGTGTGCCAGGGAATCCAGTCCGCGCCCAGCTGCATCGCCACCCACTCCGTGCCGGCGTGGTTGCACTGGTAGAGGGTGCGCTCCTCTTCGACGTAGAAGTAGCAGTCTGCGTAGGCCGGGCTGGCGGCCGGCCGGCCGATGAGCGAGCCGCGGCCGAGGATGCGGCCCCAGGCGATGGCGCGGCTGCCGCCGGGCAGGTGATCGGCCGCGTGCTCGTCCAGGTCCCGTTCGGCCTGTTGGTCGATCATGGTCAGGCGATCGAGGGCCCGCTCGACCACCTCCGGCTTCATGGCGTGCCCGCGCCGCAGGTTGGTCTCCTGCGCGATCGGCACGGCACGGCTGACGGTGACGGTCTCGCCGAAGGCCGGCGGCTTGTTCACCGGCGTCCCGGCGTCGTAGTAGACCAGGCGCACGCTGCCGGTCGCGCCGGCACCGATCCAGTTCAGCAGGTAGTCGACCCCGCGCACCAGCGGCGTGGTCACTCCGCCAGCGGTCAGCTCGACGACGAGGTGATCGGCGGCGAGCAGGGGCCAGGCGAACGGGAACGTGTGGGCGAGGCCGTCGCCGGCGTATTCGGCAGGCGCGTACCCGGCGGCCACGGTCATGGTGCCAGCATCCCATGATCCGCTGCTGGGCGGGCTGCGAAGTGGCGGCGATCAACCGCCGGTGCGGCACCCCTACCGGCGCGGCGGCGGCCCGAAGATGAGCGCCTGCGCGCTGGCGTCGCGGTCGTCGAGGTAGTGCAGGAATCCCTCGACCAGGCGCTGGGCCTGCAGGGTCGGCAGGTGGCCGAAGATGCCGGCGGTCTGGGCGGCGGCCTTGATCAGGGCGGCGTCGACCTCGCCCTGCTTGGCCTGGGTGATCAGCTTGGACAGGGCGGCGAAGCCCATGGCGCCGGCCGGGCCGCGGTACTCGTAGCCGGCCAGGGCAGCCGGGGCGATCTCGCGCACGCCGACCATCGTGCCCATGGCCAGGCTCAGGTGCTCCTTGCCGAGCTTGGTCAGCCAGTCCTCCTTGTCGTCCCCCTTGTCCATGATCTCGCGCACGGCGACCGCCAGCAGGGCGGGGATGGTGTAGATCTGGACCAGGTCCATGGCCAGCTTGGCGGCGGCGGCGCCGGTGTTGCCGGCCCGGCGCTGGCGCCCGGCGGCGGCCAGGGCCTCGGCGGTGCGGTTGTAGGTGGTCGAGAAGTAGGAGTAGAAGACGGTGAACATCGAGCCGACGCGCGAGCGCTGCACGCCGGACAGGTCCTTGGTCAGGCCCGAGCCCTGGGCGTCGATCACCGCCTGGTCGGCCATGGCGACGGCGTCGGCATCGGCCCGGCCGTTGTCCAGGGCGGTCTCGTAGGCGGCGTACCAGGTCGGCATGTCGACCAGCAGCTGGGCCTGCTGCATGCCCATGTAGGCCAGCCGGTTGAGGTTCTGCCGCCAGGCTGTGCCCTGCACCTGATTCAGCACCTCGGCGACCTCGCGCGTCTGCGTGGTGGCGCGCTCGCGCATGAAGGCGGACTTGCCCATGATGAAGGCGCGCGCCGACTCCTGCCGCCGGGGATCGCTGAACAGGCGGACCACGCCACGGGCGAAGGCGCGGGCGCCGACCCGCTGCATGGACTGGCCCACGCCGGTCACCTGCATCATCACCGTGCCGACGTTGAAGCCCATGGCGGCGATGCTGACGCCGTTGCGGATGTAGCGCAGGGTGGCGTCGATGCCGGTGTCGTTGAGGTCGGACACGGCCACGGCGGCGACGGTGTCGTTGACCTGCTTGAGCGCCGCCGGCCCGAGGTGGTCGGCGACGGTCTGGCTGATCTGGTCGTCGCGCAGCAGCTTGTTGATGTCGATGATCGTCTCGTGGTGCGTCAGGTCGTGGATGACCTGCGACAGGTGCCGGCTGATGCCCGACACGTCGAGCAGCAGCGGCTTGCCGGTGCCCGAGCTCCGCGCCTCGGTGTGCCCGCGGCGGGTGGTGGCGCGGCTGGCCTGGCCGATGGCGTAGAGGTTCGCGGCGGTGGCGGCCTCCTGGCTGCCGGCCTTGGCGCTGCGCTTGGGGTCGTAGATGACCGGGTAGTAGCCGCCCTCGAAGGTGCCGAACTTGGTCACCACCGGCACGGCGGCGACCTTCTCGGGCGCCACGCCCTCGACCCGCTCCTGCTTGGCCTTGATGTCGGACCAGTAGCTGTCGATGTGCTTCCAGATGCCACGGACCAGCGTCCAGTCGGCCTCAGTGAGGGTGTCGAGGACGGCCAGCGCATGCGCCTGGGTCCAGCCCTCGCCCTCGAGCAAGCGCTGGCGGTTGCCCTCGTTGCCCCACTGCAGGGCCACGGCGATGCGCTCGTTCAGCGTCAGGGTCTTGCGGTCGGGCAGGCTGGCGATGGTAGCGCGCTCCGACAGGTCGCGGCCGGCCTTCCGCCAGGTGTCCCACAGCTGCTTCTGGACCTCGGCGGCCTCGCGCCGCATGGTCACCTCGCGGTCGGCGGCCTCATTGAGCGGCCGGACGAACAGGCTCCACCAGACCCCGCCGTCCTGGTCGCCATCGGCCTGGCGCATCAGGCTCGACACCTTGCGGTGCGCGGCGGTGGCGGTGTCCAGCCAGGCGAAGGCGGTCTGCGCCCCGGTCCGGGTGCGCGGCTCGGGCTCGCGCTTGGCGACGTTCGCCCGCATGGTGCGGATCGCATCGTCGCGGGCCTGCTCGAAGGCGCGCTTGTCCTGGGCCGCCTGCAGGGTGTTCTTCGTCTTGGCGAGGTGCGCGATGTGGGACACGGCGTCGCGCACGGCGCCGAGTTCGTCGACGGTCAGCTCGCGCCAGCTCTTGCGCTGGGTCTGGTCGATGATGTCGGCGGGGATGTTGACCGGGGCGCCGGCCTCGCGCTGCGCCTCGATCCAGGCGCGCAGGCTCTGCCGCTGCCCGGCGCCGCGGTTGCTGCCGGTGCTCAGGTCGTAGCGCTCGAGGATGCCGTCGATCTGCAGCAGGTAGCCGCTGGTCTGCTCGTACCAGCTGCCCGGCGCGGCGGCCTTGGCCTGGCTGGCGGCCTCGTCGCTGGTGAAGGTCTCGCTGGTGCCGTCCGCCCGGTAGAGGGTCCACTCCCAGCCGCCGGCCCGGCCGATGTCCTGGCGGCGCTTCGGGGCCTGGATCTTGCGCAGGAAGGCGCGGTCCTGCTCGACGCCCTCGCGCGCCTCCTGGGCGGCGCGGGTCAGGTGGTAGTTCAGCAGCTCCTTCTGCTTCTCGACCAGGGCGGCGGCGTGGTCACCGCGGGCGATGGCCTCGAAGGCGCGCCGGGCGGCGCGGGCCTGGGCGGCGCGGAACAGGTCGGGCCGCAGGTCCTTGATCGGCATGCGGCCGACGCGGGCGATGGCCTGCTGCCGCAGCAGCTCGGACGGCGCGGCCTTGGCGCCCACCCGCTTGCCCAGGGCCTTGACCTCGGTGACCAGCAGCTCGCCGCGGCGGTCGTTGTTGACCAGCTCGCGCGCCGTCTCGGCCATGCTGCCGTCGAGCATCAGGTTGCCGTGCTCGGCCTGCATGCGCGCGTCGGTCAGGGCGTCGATCAGCTCATCGCGGTTGCGCCGGCCGACCAGGGCCTGCAGCAGGGCGTCGCCCGAGGGGTAGCCGAACAGCTCGGCCGCGGCGTCGGGGCTGATGCCGGCGTCGCCCTTCACGCTCATGCCCAGCAGCTTCCGATTGGCGTTGCGCCGGCCCTCGCCGTCGTAGCCGCGGGCGTCCAGCCACGCCTGGACGGCCAGCGCGGACAGCTTCGGCGCCGGGCTCTTCTCGGGCTCCAGCGGCACGTTGCCGGGGTAGCGGCCACGGGACAAGACGGCGGCGGCGATCTGGTCGGGCTGGCGGTTGACCTCCAGCTCGACCTCGGCGCGCACGGCCTGGCGCTTCTCCTTCCACCAGGCGGTGCGCTCGCGCGTGACCTCGGCCAGGGCCTGCGCCTCCAGGTCAGAGCGCGCGCCCTCGATGGCGGCGTCGGCCCGCTCGCGGTAGGCCAGGAACTCGGCGGCGGTCATGCCCGCCTGGGCGGCGTCGGCGAACAGCGGCCGGGCGTTCAGCAGCTCGACCGCGTCGGTGATCTCCTCGTCGGTGGCCAGCAGGCGATCGAACACCCCGCGCACCTCGTCGGTCAGCTCGACGTTGAGGTTCTTGACCGTCTTGTAGAGGTCGGTGAGCCAGAGCTTGAAGCGGGTGAAGGCGCCGCGGATCTCGGTGGCCGGGGCCTTGCCCTCCATCAGGTAGGCCTCGAAGCCGCGCGCCCACTTCTCGTGGTGCTCGTCCTTGATCTGGCGGCGGTCGCTCACGCCCAGCCAGGCCAGCACCTTGGCGTAGTCGTCCTTGATCGCCTGCGGCGTGGCGGCGTCCTCGGCCAGGTCGCCCAGCAGCTCCAGGTACAGGTGGCCGGATTCGTGCAGGAAGGTCGACAGGTCGGCGCGCTGGAACAGGTTGATGACCATGGGCCGCACGCCGGCGGCGTTCTTGCGGCCGAGGGCGATCTCGCCGCGGCGGGTGTCCTTGCGCTGCTCGTAGGTCTTGATCACCACCTTGCTGTCGTCGAAGATGACGTAGTTTTGAGCGCCTTCTCCGCCGGTCTTGCGGAACTCACCCTTGTAGGTGAGTCCAGGGATGCCGACCGCACGCAGGGCGTCGGATGCGTCCTTGGGCCCGTTGTCGCCCTCGCCGATGACCTCGCTCTGCGCCAGCGACTTATACAGCATCTTGCCGGTGAAGTCCTGATCGGTGAGCGGATCGTCGGCAAGAGGGTTGTCGTTGCGTTCCTCGAATCGGCTGTTGATTTCATCCCATACTTCGGGTGGAAGCCGTCGGAGGGCCTCCTTTACAGCGTCGCTCTGCTCGGCCATCGACTTGTCCCAATTCAGCATCTCGCTGTCTTCTGGGACCTCTACCGTGTAGAGTTTGCCGGGCGGACTTTCGGCGAACTTATCAGGGTCTAGCGTCCTCGCCCACGCGGCTTCGGATTCCAGGCGTTCTGCGGTGGCCATACTCTCGCGGGCTGCATCTCTAGATGCCTCCGGCGTTCCCATCGCGCCCCATCCTGCATCTGATTCGCCGCGCTCTGCCTTGGCGGTGAATTGCGCCGCTGCTTTTCGTGCAAGTTTTGCATCTTTGACACGAGAGCGGACGACCTCGTCAATGGCTACGACAGGGGACATCCCATCTGCAATCAGGTTGGCGATAGATGCGCCGGTGAATGTCTGCCCTTGCTCATGAGCGAAAAGCGACAGAGGCTTGCCGTCATATAGAGATACGCGTTCCGATAGGTGTTCCTTGTAGTGCGCCGCTACTTCCTTTTTGCCCGTGAAGTACAGCCCCCATCCGTACGCCTGCGCACCCTCGCCGCCTGGACCGCCGACCTTGTTGTAGGCGAAGTGGTCGTAGGGCGTGCTGTTGCCGGTGCCGTGGTAGGCGGGTTGCCCAAGAACCACGCCGCGCACGTCCATCACGGCGGCGGTGACATCGGCCTTGGCCTCGGGCGGCAGCGGCAGCGCGTCCAGTGTCGTGCTGACCTGCTCAGCCAGCGCCTGGGCTTCGGTCTCCTGCTCGGGCGACATGCGGCCGGCGAGGTAGGCCGGGGCGAGGTCGCGCAGGCGGAAGGCGTCGGCGATCGCCTGCTCCTGCTCGGGGCTCCAGGCCTCGCCGGCGGTGGCCACGGCGCGGGACTCCTCGGCGCGCAGCAGGCCCTCGGCGTCGGCGAAGCTGGCCAGGGTCAGACCGCGGGCG
>ERZ724522.890-NODE-890-length-17616-cov-11.423154_pt1 | contig 17616 bp, 26 predicted proteins | sample MGYA00376055_ERZ724522 | MGnify/ENA primary metagenome ERZ724522 (study PRJEB28724, sample SAMN07190884) | wastewater metagenome | isolation source: effluent of sewage treatment plant in Hong Hong | place: Hong Kong | collected 2016-03-17 ... | reverse complement strand
GACTCCATGCCATCGCAGTTCCCCATGTCCTGCACATCGGCGGAGTAGGTGAAGAGATCCGCGAAGGGCGGCGAGAACACCGAGAATCCGATGCTATCAGACTTCATCTCGCGTGCCACCCGCACGCAGTCGCCATTGTGCATCGTCCATCCATTGCCCATCTTCGTCGTGATCGTCGTGTTCATGATTGTTGGTTGCGTTTGTCCTGTTAGTGCCTCGCGGCTGAATTTGACCAGCTCGTGCATCGTCTCGTGGCGCTCACACTTCTCCATCACCGTCGCCATCACCCCGTCCTCCATGTCTGTTTGCACGATGTAGCGATGCACCTCGCGCTGCTGTCCGAACCGGTGAATGCGCTTCCCTGCTTGATAGAACTTCTCGAAGCTGTGAGTCATCCCCACGAAGATCTCATTGCGGCAGTGCTGCCAGTTGAGCCCGAATCCCGCGATGCTCGGCTTGGTCACGATCACTCGCGCTTGGCCATTGCTGAACATGCCCAGCTTGCGCTCCTTGTGCTCAGGTCGATCACTGCCCACCACCTCGATGGCATCCGGGATCGCCAGTGTTAGCTCGCTGCTTTCTTCGTTGCCCTCACACCACACGATGAACTCTTCATCACTCGCGTTCACCACCGCCGCTGCTGCTGCGACTCGCTCTTTCAGCGTGCGCTTCAGCTCCGCGTGCAGATTCGTCGCCGATGCCGTGCCCAGTCGGAATAGCTCACCCGATCCAGACTCCGCGCGATGATCCACCTTCACCGTGACGATATGCGTCTGCACCGGCGGCAGATCATAGCCATTATCGGGGAAGCCCAGGTCACTCGGTTTCGCCACGCACACCGCCCATGATGCCACCCATCGCCAGAACGCCTCAATACTGTGACCCTTCAGTCTCCATGTGCCTGTGTCGAAGGTATCGTTGATGAAATACGTCGCCAGCATCTGTGCCGCGCTGCACACGCCCAGGAACTCCGCGTGCTGGCCGAGTTCCGTATAGTCATTCGGTGAAGGCGTCGCTGTGCAGCACAGCCGAAAAGGCGTGCTCGCAAATCGCTTCGTCAGCATGATTCGCATCTTGCCGGTGAACGCCTTCAGGATGCTCGATTCATCCAGCACCACACCCGCGAACTCCAGGTCGTCGAGCAACTCGATGCGATCATAATTCGTGATGTTGATGCCCGGCTTCACCTCCTCTGGCTGCCGCACATGGCGTGACTCGATGCCAAACTTCCGCCCCTCGGCCACCGTCTGCTCAGCCACTGCCAGCGGGCACAGGATCAGCACCGCGCCGCCCGTGTGCTCCGCCACTTGTCTCGCCCATTCGAGCTGCTGCAGTGTCTTGCCCAGTCCGCACTCCTCGAACAACGCGCATCGCCCTTGCCCAATGGCCCATCGCACAATTATCGCCTGCCAGTCAAACAACGGAGCCAATATCGGCCCCGCCTCAAATCCCGCAGGCTCCATACGCTTCACCTTGGAAGCAATGAGTTGCTCATAATCCATCTGCCGTTCCTCCGTTGTTGATGTTGGTCACTTTGCGAGATGCGTCTCTCTCAGCGCCTTCCACTTGCGGCGCTTGTGCCAGTTCTTCACGCTTTCCACATCCAGCCCGCAGGCCTCTGCCGCCTTTGCAATGCTTCCGGTTTCGAGGTAGGCTTCCAGCGCCTTCTTTTCCGCTTCCCCGTTCTTCTCCCGCTTGCCACCGCGCTGCTTGTCGGACGACTTCACGGGCTCATTCGCCACTGGCTCCACCTTCACCGCCGCCGCCACCAGCGCCTCGATGTCGCGCGCCTCTTTCTTCGGATCGTAGCCGATCATCTTCGCCAGCTCGCTCGCAATGCCATTGATGCCCAAGGGACCTTGCAACCGCAACGTGCGTGCCACCAGCGACAGCCCGAGCAGCTCGGAATAATCCATGCATGAGATGCCTCGCTCATAGTCCATCGGATCCTTCACACCCATCACCTTGCTCATCCACTCCCGATCCGCCGTCTCCGTCAGTCGCTCAAAGATAAGCCGCGCAATCTCCCGCTGAATTGAGGCCGCATCCACCGCATCTCGGATCTTGGCAATCCAGTGAATGCCCGATGAGATCACACCCGTCGCGCGCGCCTTGTCCTTCTCGGCGGCGTGATCATCTGCCTTCGTGGCCACCGTCGTGCTCTTCACCGCGTTGCCGTTGCGGAAAATCGTTCTCACCGCACTGCCCGGCGCCGTCGCTGCCTGCACAGCCAGTCGAGCATCGTAGAGGGTGCGCACGCGACCCTGGCCATCCAGTATCTTCTGCACCGCGATGTCGCTGTCCTTCAGCACCTCGCCCCAGGTGCCCACCTCGGCCTTCGGATCAATGAGCAGGATCTTCGCCGGCATCTCATCAGCCGCCACATAGCCACAATCACCTTTCAGCGTGACACCGTCGAAGCTGAAGATCTTCGCGCGCATGTCCTCGCCCAGCATCGGCACGCCATGACCATCGTCTGCCGCTGCCGTGGCCAGTTTCACGAACGCCGTTTGCTTCATCTCATAGCAGGCCGGATTCAGGCACACCGAGTCCTTGAATCTCCCCTTCACATCGTCGCGCTTTCCACCCCAGAACTCGCAGCCGTGGCATGCTGGCTTGCCCGGCACGAGCGTCGCATCATCCAGTTTGAACTGCGCCTTGCGCAGATCGCGGCGATAGGTTTCAGCGATGTGCTCTCGCGCTTCCACCACCGTCATCGGCTTCGGTCTCAGCACGATGTCATTCTCCGCCATTTCGTGCATGTCCACCGGCAGCGATCCGATCATCGCCGCAATGTCCATCGGAGCTTTGCCCTGGTGAACCAGCCGCTGCAAACGATCCGAGCAGCTCAACAGCGAGAGGCATCGACTGATGAACGCAACATCCTTGCCGAGCTCATTAGCCAGCTGTGTTCGGCTGTAGATCGGCAAGCCCACCACATTGACCTCATCCAGCATGTCCTTCACCGCACGGGCAATCTCCAGCGGCGTCAGGTCTTCGCGTTGCATGTTCTCCTTCAGCGCTGCCTTGCGAGCGTTGTGAGAGGCTGGCTTGGGCCGCACAATGGCCTCCACCGATGAGAGCCCTGCCAGCTGCGAGGCTCGCCAGCGCCGCTCGCCAGCGATCAGCCCATACAGACCATCATCATCTTGATAGACCACGATCGGCTGCACAGCGCCACCATCGTCTTTCAGCGATTGCGCCAGCTCTTCCAGCTTCAGTTGGTCAAATTCTGTGCGCGGATTGATGCCCGGCTTGATCTCAGTCAGCGCCAGTCGTGTCAGTTGTGTATCAGTCGTTGTCATCATGGTCGTTGTTAGGATTGCTCTTGCTCAAATCGATCTCCTCAGGCCTGCATCCCACCAGCTCCGCCAGTCGCTTTCGCTCGTAGGCCTCCCACATCTCCTGCTTCTTGCGCTCATAGGCCTTCTTGGCGTCAGCCTTGTCGGCCTTCTCAGCGCCATCATCCACGCGTGCGGCATCCAGGTTGCGGCGGGGCATGTGCTTCTTCGCATTGGCCGCATACTTGGCCTTTGCCTCCACGGCCTTCATGCCGGGCGAGACCATCATCACGCCCGTCTTGATCTCCACCTCGCGTGAAAACAGCCGCTTCATCCGCGCAGAGAACGAGGCCTTGCCCTCGTCCACCAGCTCCGCCAGCGATGTCATGTTGTGCGGCCCGATGAACTCCTGGTAACGGGCAAAGAGCAGCTGATACATCCGCTTCACTATTGTCAGCGGATGCAGCCCATCGCCGATGAGCCACATCACCAGTCGGCGTCTCGCCCATGCTGCCACCGCTGCCGCTTCCTCTTTCTTTAGCGACATCAGCTCGATGCGCTCGCTCTCCAGCACTTCCTCCGGCCACGTGTAGCCGATGCCTGCCGCGTGGACGCTATCGAGCTCGTCTGCCTCATACTCCTCTCGCAGCAGCTCATCCAGCGGCGTCACGTCCGTGGCCGCGCTCCAACCATGATCCACCCAGGCTCGCAGAAACACCCCTTGAATGCGCTCCTCATGACGACGGGCACTATGCTTGCTCATGCTTCACCCTCCCCGCGATCTTCTTCTGGCAGTCTCTTCGCCACAAAATCAATCACCTCACGGTGGAGTTGCCTTTCCTTAGCCAGCAGATCTACCAGCCGCGCCGTATGCGGATGCACAGCACCGTTGGCAATGCGAAACTCATTCACCAGTTCCACCACCGCCGGCATTTCATACTTGGCTACCGCCTCCGCGATGCACTGCGCAAGCCGCGCCGCTCTCTGCCATGCCTTCACGGTCTCACGCCGTTGATCGCCAATCACCACAGCCATTGCGCTCAGCTCTGTCATCCTATCACTCATGCTGCCGTCCTCCCCTTGCGTTTACCGTCGTAGCACTTCGCCGATGCTGCTGATGCCGCCATCAGGCAATGATGGCACCGCGTGCACCCTTTCTTCATCGGCCAGATATGGCAGCCGATGCACCGACCTTCTTGACGATCCATCGCCACCAGTGCCCGGAGATAAAACTTGAAGGGCAACCTTGAGCACACGTCACACCGCCGCCGATGCGCTGACAGTCGTGAGATATCCGCCCGGCAGATCACACACAGTCGATCACTCATGACTCCACCGCGCCTCCCTCGCTCGTCTGCGCCTTCACCAGCCGCTGCTCAATGAGTTGCTCCATCGCCGCGCTCGCCTCATACAGCGCGCGCAGCGCCTGTAGCATTTCCCCCGGCGACATCTCTGCCCACACCGCCGTGCCATTGCCCTTGAGCTTGCACGTCTTCGGTGCGCGATGCTCGTCATCGATCGTGATCGTGATCATGCCGCCTTCACCTCCTCGCGCTTCGCGTTGCGTCTTCTTGCCTCCGCCATCAGCACGCGATCAATGTCCGCGATCAGATCATCGATCCTCCACGCCACCGTGGATCGCCCATTGAGCCAGTCGCATAGATGCCGAGGTGCAATCTTGACCTTTGGCCGCTTGTCGCCTGCCAGCGTCACCGTAGGCAATCCATCCTCCGCGATCATTCGCTCGACTTCTTCGCGATCGACTCGCATCCAGACCGCAAGGTCTGCCACCGTGTAAAGCGCTCCCGATCTCATCGCGCGGTCCTCCCTCGATGCCATTTGAGTGAGTCCAGATGCGGCCTCGTGGACGTGCCCGGCTCGCGCAGATGGCACTTCTGTAGTCCGCAGTGCGCACAGCTCATCATGCGCGCGGTTTGTCCTGGCAACAAGGCCACTGCCGGAGTCGTCTTTCGCCGCCCGCACTTCCCGCACTCCCATGTCTGCCGTGGTTGATTCGCCGTCATGACACTCCCCTCCCATTCCGTGGACGATTCCCCTGCCCTCTCAAGCACAGCACCAGCACGATGAACGCCATCGCCACCACCAGCAGCCCGCCGACAAACATGCCCGTCGCGAAGCTACGATCCGCAATGGCATCCACCATCGCCCGATCATAGATGACCGCAGGAGCAGCCAGACAACGCCAGCCCGTGAGATCAATCGAACGCATCGGCTTTCGCGCGCGGTGTCTTCTCTTCATCACCACGACCAGCGCCACCATGAGCACCAAGCCCGTGATCACCACGCCATAGTGATCTAGCATCCAGCATCCAGCATTCAGCATCCACTGCCTCATATTACCGATCCCCCTCATCGTTGAGTGTTCCCCCTGTCATCATGCCTGCCTGCTCGACCAGGTTGAGCGCGGCCCCGAGGTTCTCATTAACCACACGGATCGAGGTGCTCGTCATCGCCAGCTTCAGCCTGCTCTGGAGAGCCCACAGCAGAGAACGCAGCGTCATCAGCCTTGCTTCCGGCACTGAGACCGATCGCATGTAAGCCACCGTCACCACCACGCCACAGGCCAGCCCGAGGATCAATGATCCCCCACACATCAGCGCCATCGTTTGCATTGCGTTTGAGTCCGTATTCATGTTCGTCATTCCTCATTCGGGTTTCGTCATTGCCTCAGTCTCCGGCTCCGGCTTCCACATCTGCCATGACTTGCCCAGTTGCCCGTCGAAGCACTGAGCCGCCATCCATCCCGCCTGCGTTAGTCGCCACGGCCACTCATACTTGTCCAGCGGCTCCACATTGGCGACTTCCACCAGCGGCTCCGTGGATCGTTCCCGCATCTTCTCCAGCCGCTCCCAGACCGTCCATGGCGATCCCATGAACGCCGCGTGAACCAACTGGTGAGACGTGAACGTCGTGCCCACCGCATGCCGCGCCATGTGCAGCACAATGCGGATATCCCACGTCTGCCATAGCCCGCACGATCCCGCATCCTGCAGCACCTTCTCGATCTTCATCGGCTCAGGCATGGCAACCTCCCGCGTTGAGAATCTCCGCCACACCATTCGCAATCGCGCTCACTCGCTCGATGCCCGCCGCCGTGATCACCACGCGGATCACACGGCGATCGCCATCGCTCTGCCTTGTGACCAGGCCACGCTTCACCAACTGATCCACCGTCGCCGTCATCGACGCCGTCGTCTTGCCACGAGCCTTCGCCAGATCGGTCATCATCATCGGCGTAGGCGCTGCTGCCACCAGGAGCAGCACATGCAGCTGCGCAGGCTCCATCTCCGCCGTCAATCGCATCGCTTCGGTGACCAAGGCGAGCGCCGTCCTCTGTGTGATGGAGGCCGTCACTGGACACCTCCCGTGTTGAGTCTGCGCAGGCGACGCTCAATTGTCGCCACCAGCCTGTCACTATCCAGGCAAAACAGGATCGCACCATGCAGTGCCATTGATCGCCGCGCGTGAAGAGTGCCGGGGTAAACCGGCCTCCCCACCATCACCGCCCGCAAGGCAGCCGCCCGTCTTCTTCTCCCCGTTGTCGTCGTCGTCGTCGTGCTCATCTCGTCGTTGTTGTTGCTCAGGTTGTTGCTCTCGCTCAGTCCGCTGGCGTGCTCTGTGCCAGCGGCCGTTTTCATCATTCATCCTTCACACTTCATCCTTGCCATTCCCCCGGACTGGCCACTCCCCAGCCGGGATGCGTTCTTCTCTTCGTTCGTCGTGTCGGTGTCTTCATGGTGTCGGAGCCTTGAGGGCTCAGGGTTTAAATCTCAGGCCTCGTCATCGTCCTCAATCACCGCCGTGCCCTCGTTGATCAGTCGGGCTCGCGTGCCGCCGCTCTCCATTTCCCAGAGCAGCCTCAGAGCATCCAGCCTCAAGCGTCCCAGCGTCTGCACCGCCCGCACCCGGTTCATCGGCATCCGACCACCCAACGCGCCATCCTCCTGTGCGTAGCGGGCCATGTCATTCACGTCGCGCAATCCACACGCCACCTCATGCCGCACACTCTCCAGCCGCTCCGCCTGCTCATCGTGCTCGGCCTGCTTCGCCAGTTCATAAGCTCCCGTCTTGCGCAGCGTAGGCAGCACCTCTGCCGTCACCCACTTGCGGAACCGATGCGCCGTCGTCCCCGGCTTGATCGCATCGTCACAGCGGAGGATGAGGGTGTAGAGTCCGGACTCTGAGATGATGTTCGTGTCTCCCTGACGGCCTAAGTTTACCTTAGCCCGTTCATCTTCATCGAGCTTCTGCACCACCACGCTCGGGTTCGTTAAAGAAAGCACTGCGCAGACATCACGCAGCACAAACCAAGGCTGTTCATCGCGGATCAGCGTGCGCACGGCCGCTTCTTCAAAGTCAAAAATCTGGATCGGTAGGCTGTTCATCTCGTTGTTGTGTTCGGGGTTGATCAGGCCGCTGCTGGCTGAGTCTCCGCCTTCTTCTTGCCGAGCTGGGCCAGTAGGATCTCCAGTCCGCGATCGATGCTCAGTCGGATCACGTCCTGCTGGGACAGCGGAATCGCCTCGCTTGCCGCATCCACTCTCGCCTTCAGATCCGCAGGCATCCGCACAGGCAGGCTGACGTGATCTGGTCTTCTGGGTTCGTTTTTCTTTGCCATGTTCGCGATGATATAAGAAACTTATATCAAGTCAACGGCAAATATAAGATTCTTCTTTCAAGCGCTCCGATTTCGGCGATGGAGTTTCATGCCTTATCGACCCCTTGATTTAGCTCGACTCTGTGACTCCTTATTTGTGCTACACCCTTGCAACACCCTGCTTTGTTTTGCACTCACCAGTCGGCGTTGTAGCCCCTTGCGTCGATGTGGATGAAGTTGGAGTCCACGTAGAGTCCTAGGCCTCCCATCCAACGCATGTTGCCGGTGTTGCCAGGCATTACAAATTGATGCTTGCCTCGCAGCGACTTGGCGATGGCATGCCAGTCGCGCGCGGTGCCTTTGGCGAAGGTGAGATCGAGCGCGAGGAACCTCATGTGGAAACTATTCGGCTCGCCGCCCACGGCCGCATTGTAGGCCGGATTGCGATAGCTGCTGAGGATCGTGCAAGAGGCTCCGATGCGCTCCCTCAGCTCATCGGCAATGATGAGAGGGAAGATGATGTTGGGCCACAGGCTTTCGTGAGGCATCGAGTTGCTCACCTTACCGCGTTTACGCGTCCAGTAGGGATTCATCTCGCTGCCGCGAAAGTGCCGGAGTCCGAGGCGGTCAATGAATTGCTCGAGTTGTTTTGCGGTGGCCATGACCGCAGGACGCGTGTCAATCTTCGCCAGCGAGCCAGCGGAGCAGGGCGAGCGTTCGCTCACCGTCCGGGTGGCGACGCGGAGGATCGGCCAGCCAGTTGCTCAGGGTGATGGCCGTCACTGCAAGACGGCTCCCGAGAGCAGCTCGCGAGCCGTGGCCTTCGCGGTCGAGTCGGGCTCGCACGGCGGTGAGCAGGGCAGTCATGTCGTTGGGGATTTTCATGTCAGTTGGTGCCTGCTTCTGAAGCTGTGCACGGGTGTGTCGCGCGCGCGGCCGCAATGGCGGTCATGAAGTCCTGCACCGTCGCTGCCTCAGCTACCACGTCAGCACCAGTCAGCCTCTTCATGCAGCGGAAGCAATGGGTGAAGCCCTGGACAATGAGCGCGTCTGGCAGCATATCGACCACTCCGGGCGACAGGGTGCCGAGTCGCTTGTGCTGACGCCGTAGGGCTTTGGCTAGGGCTTGGACGGTCACAGGAGGAAAGGTGAGTTCTCCCCGTGGGGGAAATTTTTCGAAGGCCTGGGCCGGGAGGTTTCCCTCCCGGCGTCCCAAACTTGCGGATGGGGTTTACCAAGCCGCCTCGCCTTTCGGCGGCACAGACAATGGCGGAGTCTGTGCTGGTCGTTGCCACATGGGCGAAACAATGGTGAAGCCGCGCGCATGAAAGTCAAGCCAGGAAGGCGGCGGCGTTTTCCAAGGTCTCGAGGCTGAGGTCCTTGGTCCAAGCATACGTCCAGGCTCGGCAGCTCTCCCCGCGAACGCCTTGGTCTTTCCACACCTGGACTTCGACCAGACCCAGCCGCTCCAGTGCACGACGGCGACGAGTATGGGCACTGCGGGGCGTTGCTCCGTAGGACAGTCCGCCCCCTGCTGGTATGCGGGCTACATGGCCACGTCCTACGAGAGCACCTTCCCATTGCAGGCAATTTGTCTTCACCGCCTTCACGGAAGGAAAGCCTTGGCCAAGAGGACTCGCCTTGAAAGCCTCCACGCGCTGCTGCCACACTCGCTCCGCGTCGGCACGAGCCGCTGCCTCGGCCTGTGCTTTGGCGGCGCACTGGGCTTTCCACTGCACTCTCTTCATGGCGATCTCGGGCGTGATCGGACCTGAAGCGAACTCCTGAGCCATTTCAGCAGGGAAGCCGAGGCCCGCCACAGCGGCGACGTAACGTTGCCACCGCGCCTCCTTCACGTCACGCTGGTCATGGTGAGCGCGGTAGGCTTGAGCCGCGACAAGGCGGAGCGCGGGATGGGTAAGCCATGGCAGCCAGCGCGGTGAGTGGGCCAATTCTTCGGCGGTCAGGCGCTTGCTATTGTTCTTCGAGGCGGTCGTTGTTGTTTCGGTTGTCATTTTCGTGATTGCCGTTTTGGGCTGCTGGCGCTCGCAGGTCGTTAGATTTGCAGCTCGCATTGTGCTCGCTGCTGAGGTGATATTAAAACAGTTGTTTTATTTCAGCAACTTCTTTTTCATCTTTTTTTGCGGGCATGAAAAAGCCCCGAGCGGATCAGTCCACTCGGGGCTTTTTAAAGTATGAAGGATGAATGATGAATGATGAACCAATCATTCCTTCGCCGGATACACCGTCTTAATGAAGGCGATGTCCGTAACGCTCAACTTGTCATTCCATCCGACTGAGAAGCCGTTGGTCGTGAGCGTGGGCGGCACGGGATATTGCATGATCGAGGACGCGTCGAACTTCGTGCCACGGAACTGATTGCCGGTGTAGCGGTTCAGCACTTGCTGGTCGATCTGGCGACGCGACCAGCCTTGAGTGCTGCCGTAGTAGGCATAGACAGCTTCGCGGTTCCAGGGGATACCATGCTGCGGATGCTGGTGCTCGTGCTCGAATCCGATGGCGTGCAGGATCTCGTGGATGGCGACGCGGTTCCACTCGGCGGCGTTGTCGCCAAAGACTCCAGCACTCAGGGCAAGATTCATCGTTTCGGCATTCTGCGGAATCGTGCGATTGCCAGTGCCGACGTAGGACCAATGGCCGCCATCGAGCGCGAAGCGGACGCGGATTTCACTCTCGCCAGAAACCACTCTCGTGAAGGTCAGATTAACAAGCTGATCGACGACAACAAAACGTTTCCACGCTTCGCTCTGCTGGCGTGCCGTGCCTGCAAGGAACCTCACGCGAAGGGTGGCGTGCTGAGGCCAGAACGCTGATGCCTTGCCCCAGAGGCGCGAGACGCCTGCGGGTGCCGTGGATGGCAGCGCCTGAATGGCAACGCATGAGGATTGCGCGAATAAAGACTGCGCGGCCATTACGGCGAACGCGAGAATGATGAGGAGATGTTTCATCGTGGTGAATCAAGAGGTTTACTTTACAACCGCCTTCAATCCATCGATGGCGGCGGGCGCGAGGATGCGGGCCGTTTCGACGCCCGCCTTTGCCTTGATCGATGTTGTTGGGACAATCGTCTCGTCCTTATCAAAGACTTCGTAACTCAAGGTTGTCTGGCCATGGGTGATCTGACCCTTCGAGTAGGAGGCCTTGGTCATCACTGACCCGCCTGTGTTGAGGACGATGCTTTCGCCACCGTTGGTGTTGATGATGGCGACGGGATGCTGAGTGCAGCTCATGAGCAGCGCAGCGACGGCAAGGAGGATGGTGTGTGTCTTCATGACGACTCGCGTCACGTGTCAATCACCCCGCAATCCTTTCCCACATCCAACACCATCCCAAACATGCCGCACGGAGGATGCCGAGCGAGACCATGCCGAGCACGATGACATACATGCCGCCGAGGGAAGGAAGATTTGATCTCATGGTGTGAGTGGATTGGGTTGCTGGTATTCGACACCTGCCACGTGGTAGGTGCTCAATGGCTCGACTGCAAGCCAGCGAACGCCTAGCGAAGCCGCCGTTTCTCTTGCCTTTTTCGCTGCGGACTTGTCCTTCACGAAGGCGATGACAACATCAGTGTTGTAGTTGATCGCCTTGTTCGTCTCGCTCTCGCAAAGCCAGCCATCTGATCGCTTGAGTGGCCCACTGACTTGCGTGCCTGGATTGGCGATGATTACCGCCGCAATGTTGATCCGCGCCACCTGATTCACGAGATCGGCATCAGCCTCGGTATCGCGTGCGCAGTCGAGCCAGATGCCATCATGCCCGGCTTTGAGCCAGGCTTCACAGGCTTTGATGATCGTCTCGTTTTTCTTCCTGCGTCCGCTTTCGGTGCGGATGTTCTCGTAGCCAAGAGTGACGCCTCCCATGCCGCGCAGACGTTTGCCAAACTCATCCCATCGCCTCGCTTCCGATGCCACCGATCCACGTCCGTTGTCGGGATTCAGCACCACGGTGCCCCGCCGCCTCGCCACTCGCTGAGCCTCAGGCCAGCGCGCAATGTCGTAGCAGAGACAGAGTTCGTTCATGGCTTGCGATCCTCATCATGAGCATGCGGCAGATAGTGGCGTTCGAGTTGGTCGAGGCGCTGCTCGGCAATGCGCTTCGATCGCCGGTAGAAGCCTTGCACAAATGGCCGTGACAAAATGAAGATCAGCGAGCTGATCATGCCACCCGAGACGAGCAGCAGCACGGGATGATCGACCATGCCGGCCAGTCGAGGATGCACCAGAGCGAGCACCTGAGGCATCGACGCACCGAGGAACAGAGCGATGATCGCGCGGCCAATGGTGACCTGGCGCGTCTCAGGCGATGGGTTGAGCATGATCATTCCACCGCTCATGATCAGCGATCCGATCAGGGGCAGCAACAGCAACCTCAGCTCATCGACGTCGCCACTCGCCGCCTCGCTGATCATCAGCTCTGAGGAGGCCGTTGTGGCTAGCAAGGTGACGAGACCCAACACGGATTCAAGAACGTGGTAGAGGCGATGAGGCACGGGACGAAAGGGTGAAGGGTGAAGAGTGAAATCAGGGATTGGCAATGATGGTGACCGTCCCGCTTGATCCTCGCCACTTGAGCGCGCCGCCTTCGCTGTAGAGGTAGCCGCCGCCAGACGGATCGGACGACGGGACCGTGGTGGCGTTGTTGAGTTTGAGCACGCCTTGGTTGTCCACTTCGACGCGATTGGTCATGGTGTTCGCGGTCGATCCCGTTGAGCCTGGAGGCGCAGTCTGGATGATGTATTTGCCAGACCCGCCGGTGCCCGTGCCATTGCCTCCTCGCCCACCAAAATCACCGCCTGCAATGTTGGTGCCTGTCGCGTCTTGGCCGCCGAGGTATTGAGCAGCGGGCGTAGCGCTTGCGATGCCCAGGCCCAGCGAGCCCTCGGCGCGTCTCATGAGGTAGGTATCGTTTGCATTAGGCGCATTGTTTACCGGTGCAAAACCAATCCCCCCAACAACCCACAGTCGCTCTGCACCAGCCTGTCTTACGGCCGCGGCATTTAAGCCGAGGTTGAGAGTGTTACCGTCACCGTAGATCAACGCCGGCAACCCCCTCACGTAAATATAGCCATCGGCCCCCGAATACGAAAAAATGGACACTCCATTCACCTGGAAGTCCCAGAGTTTCCCAGAAAAGCCAGGTGCCGCATTGATGCCGAGCCCTGTTCCACCTGTGGACCACGCAGATGAGGCGGTGCCGGTTGGCTGAATTAAGACGTATGGCTTCGTCGTGGTCGCTGTGCCGCCTGAATACCACGTCCCGGTTGCAGAGATGGATGGCGCGCTGACAGCGCCGTTGAGCGAGGTCGAGAGCGTGCTCGTGAGTGCGATGCTGCCGCCGGTGATCGCCACATTGTCTGCGGCTTGTGTCGCAATCGTGCCGAGGCCCGAGATGTCCGAGGTGCTCAAGGTGACTGCGCCTGTGCGGCCTGCGACGCTGGTGACGGGTGCTGTGACGGTCGTAGGTGCGTAGGTGGTGCCGTTCCACGCGAGCGCCTGCCCTACTGTGGCCCCGCCCTGCGCAAGGCGAGCAAGGGCCAGCGAACCACTGGAGATGTTATCGGCATTGAGCGATGATCCTGAGGTGAGCCATGTGCCACCCGCCGTTGGCAGCTCGATATCGAACGAGGATGTTGGCTCGCCATTGTAACCGACACGAACCACAAAGGCCTGCGACTGATCGGTGAACGTGAAATAGCCAGGTAACCCGCCCGGAGGCGATCCCACCACTCCCAGTGTCCGACACACGAGCCCGCCCGTGGCGTGAATGCCGAGCACGGTCTTTGCTGCCGTTGCTGACGAAGACCCAAGCAAGCTTCTTCCCGTCGTGCCACTTGTCACCCCTGCCAGTGTGGTTAGGTTGTTGCTCAGCGGCTGCGCATAAGCCGTCACATCCGCAGGTGTCGAAAACGTTGATCGTGGCAACAGCTCGATGCGATTCGGCGAGGCTCCATTGAAGGCAGGAATGCCCGTGCCCGTCGATGGTGTGACATATTGCAGCGAGGCTCCTGACGAGCCTTTGAATTGCAAGATGAGATCGCCGTTGGTCTGGCCGTGGACGAGGCTGGCAAGGAGTCCAGCGAAGGCGATGACGAGGAAGAAGATCAGGGCGCGCATGGGAAATGATGAAGGATGAATATTGAAGGATGAAGGACGAATCAGGCCGCACGGAGACACTTGCTGATGAGAGTGCCGTCGAGTCCGCGAAGCTCGACGAAGATCCCGTCGTCGCTGTTGGTGACGAGACAGAGGTTGCTTGGCTTGCTAGTCACATCACCCCAGGCAGGCGAGCCTGAGCCCGCGAGGGCGGCGATGGCTTGGGCAACGCGGAGCGGATTCATGAGCAGCGTGTCATTGCTGCCAGCTTCGGCTTGTGCCTGGCTGGCGAAGTTGGGCGAGATCGTGAGGGTGCCGGTGCTTGTGTTAGGCGTCCACGTGAAGGCCGCGCTGGCCAGCAAGTGATCAGCTAGCCATTCGGCGGTGACGAGTGCGCTCGTGGTCGAGGGCGACCCTTCGTCTCCGGTGCCGACGCTCTGCACGAGATAGACGAAGGCTTCGTCGGTGCGCTGCGCGTGCCCGTCGATCTCGTAATAGACTTCGATGAACAATCGCTTGTTGCCAGCCGCGATGGCCTCATCGGTGCCGAGATTGATCCATCCGGTGTGGAGGTTGGAGGCGGCGGTGAAGGTGTTGCACTCCGCGATGATGTCCGTGCTCTCGCGTGTCTCTTTGAGGATGACTTTGAGACTATCGGCATCGATCGCGATGCGCGCATTGGAGGCATTGAGCACTTCCACTTCCAGCTGCTCCTCCTGGCGGTTGGTCCATCGCTGCTCCTCCGTGGTGCCTATGGTAGCGAAGTGAAGTGTCTTGTCGTTGGTGATGATGAGTTTCATGGGAGATGAGGTCGAAGGAAGAAATCAGGCCTTGATCAGGCGTTGCCGATGTCGGCGGCAGCCTCCGTAGTTCTCCATGCGATCACCGATGGAGGTGAGATAGTCGCGCAGGGCATCGCGCGAAGTGCGAGCCCGCTTGATCGCGTGATTGATCGTGGCTCCTTGCCTCAGGAGCTGCCGCGCATGAGACACGCGGCGGAGACGTTCGGATTCGCTCATGAAGTTCATGACGGGAAACTAGACGGCGGCCTCTTCCCACTTGGCATCGACGCTGAAGGCACACCCGGAGACGATGGCACCGTTGGCCTTGATGATGATGCCTTCGCCATTGGCGAGCACGAGCGGCGTATCGCGAAGATCAAGGTCGAACACCTGCTGAGTCGTCAGCTGGCTCATCTGCGAGATGGTGCGGATGAGCGTCTCTGTGGCTCCTGATACCGTGATGCCAGCGGTGCTGAGCTTGCCATCCATAGCAGCGGCAGCGTTGTCCTTGTCCATCTTCAGCACCGTCAGATCCGTGCCGCCCGCTGGCGTGGCACCTGTGATGTGAAGCACGTCGAACAGCGATCTCGTTGCCGCTGCCGTGCCGGTGAAATTGACCGTGATGCGGAGCCGAGTGAGCTTTGCCTCGGTGGATGAGCTGTCGTTGTGCAGCGAGAAATAGACCGTGCCTGTCGTGAGGGTGCCAGGGATCACGTGAGCTGCGACCATGTAGGCGTTGTTGCTGCGACTGATGATCGAGACGGGAGCCGCGCCATTGACCAGCGCGCCGAACTTCGCCAGCAAGCTGCCCAGCGTGGTCTCCGTGGCGACAGAGACGTCATTGCCAGCGGGGTCATTGACGACAACACGTGACATCAATCGTGTCTCAGCAGACTCACTGACGGAATGCTGGGCAAGTTTGACGGTTGATCCAGAAGAGTCGAGAACGGAGAGGGATGTTTTAGCCATGGTGTTTTGTTAGGAGATCAGAGTTTGCGACGGAGGGAGGCGAAACGAATGCTGTGATCGGCCTGGCCTGCAGTGGCGAGGTAGGCAGCGGCGATGCCGAGGTCGAAGTCAGCGGTGGTGTCAACCGTGAGAGCCAGCGTATCGGTCGAGGCGGGCGCGAAGACGCGGCTGGCGTAGGTCTTGATCGTGGTGCCATCGGTCTCGACGAGCGTCCAGGCCGCGTGCATTCGGCCACTGGCACCGATGGCGGAGAAGGTGAGCTGGCCAGTGATCGTGTAGGCCACATACTTGCCTGCGAAGTCGGCCACATGCTCGCGCTGCATCGTGATCACTTCGGTGGTGTCGATCGTGATCGCGTTGCGGTAGCCTCCATCGGCAGCATCGACGGACTCCCATCGCACACCCTCAATGATGACGTCAAACATCGCCTTGGCGGTCAATGTGTCCGCCTCGATCGTCGCGAGGTCCTGCTGGAGATCAGATCCCGTGTAGAGGCTCGTCTCGATCATGAGCGGGAAGTTGCCAACCATCGCGCTGAGCACATCCGTGGGCTCCGCCTCGCCGCGCAAGGCATTGCCACTCGCATCCGGGATCATGCCTCCAACGGGCGTGCCGAGCTGAGTATTGAGCTGATCCGCCACTTCGGCTGCTAGCTCCGCATCGGTCACATAGGCATCCGGGCTCAGCGTGCTCGCTGGAGTGGCGATGCCTTCGCGCACGTAGGGATCGCGGATCGTGACGCTTACCCAGGGCGAGCGGTCCCAGGGCTGGCCAGCCGTGCGGTAGCCCCATTGGCCGGTGGCGGTGATTTCGTCCAGCTCCGTGGTCTCGGCAGCAGTCCAGGTGTTTTCAGCCGTGCGGGTGAGGGTGACGAGATCGCCAGCAGCCACGGTGTAATCTGCGTTGCTCGCATTGATCGTGACGCCGGTCGCGGGATCGATGCTCAGCACCTGCGTGCTGTTGTTGAGGATTACAAGTGTGATGCCCGTGGTCCAGGCCACGTCTGCTTGCGCCTTGAGCACGGCCGTGAAGGCTCCGCTGTGAGCGAGCGCGATGAGCTTCGGCGCATCGGCGATCGCGAGGTCATACGAGGCTCCGCTGTTCTCTTTGGCTCCCACCTTGCCCGCGAAGGCAGCGCGGAGTTGCAGCGTGTTGAAATTCACGTCACCGATGTAGGACTGCTCGTCCTCATCCCAGGTGAAGCCTCCGAGTTTCCACACGAGCGGGTCTGTGGTCTGTCCGCCTGTGGTCCACACACCGAAGGCAATCTCGGGCGTGCCAGTGACCTTGACGACGGTCGGAGAGCCCACATCGCCATTGTAGATCGTTAGCCCCAGCCGCGTGGTGCCGAGTCCCTGGAAATGCTCTGCCTCGCCGTCCATGATCTTGATGTGATTCAAGCCGGACGTGAGCCCGTAACGAGGATCGGTGTGGAGGTAGTAGCGACGAACAGGAGCGGCCATCACGAGGCGACGTGTGTCAATACGGGTGCAGCCAGTTGCCTGTGCCAACCACGCTCTCATCCGTGGGGCTGTAGATGAGCCCGTCGCGATTCTGACGGAAGAAGGCGAAGGAGGTATACCATCCCGGCTGGCCCTGCACATTGAGCCGCGCAATGGCAATCACCGGGCGCTGATCCATGGCATCCAGCCCATTGATCCACATGCCGCGAAGGGCCGGATTCATGTTCAGCACAGGGATCTGCACATTGCCAAAGGGATCCGTGAGGAACCCGAGATTGAGCTGTTGATCGAACTCGATGGTGTCTGCCAGGCTCTGCCACAGTCCTTCGCAAAACCAGCCTTTCTCGGGATCGTCGAAGTCGAGCGTGTAACTGGCATCCGGTGCCT
>ERZ724522.888-NODE-888-length-17636-cov-5.109948_pt1 | contig 17636 bp, 20 predicted proteins | sample MGYA00376055_ERZ724522 | MGnify/ENA primary metagenome ERZ724522 (study PRJEB28724, sample SAMN07190884) | wastewater metagenome | isolation source: effluent of sewage treatment plant in Hong Hong | place: Hong Kong | collected 2016-03-17 ... | reverse complement strand
GGCGATTGTGTGCGGTGCGGTAGGTTTGCTGATGCGGGAGTGGCCGCACAAATGAGCGCAATGATGATTCCCTTTCGACAGACCGCATTCCCTACGGATTCAAAATGAACCATGCAGCCTATTCTCGACAGCACAACGGCGGTGGCAATGGTTACGGAAGCAGGAAACAACCGGAGCCACAGCCCATGAATGACCAGCAAGACCCGGAATCATGGTATTTATTGGGCACGGCACTGATTGCAGCTTGGGGTGGCGCTGTCCGCTACCTTGAGTCATTGAAACGTGGGCGGAAGCATGAGTGGGGGCAGTTGTTCTCGGAAATGTTCATCAGCGCCTTTGTCGGCCTGATATTCGGTTTCTGCCTGTACAGTGTAAGCGCGCCTGTGTATGCGGCTTTTGCAGGCGCTGGGATTGCCGGTCACATGGGAACGCGGGCGCTGATGAGTTTGCGTGACCATTACAATATGCGGGGGAAGTGATGACCTATCCTTTAGAAGTGCGCGATGAGATTTGTCGTCGGATTTCTGAGGGCGAATCACTGAGGGCTATTTGCTCATGCGAGGGAATGCCATCAAAAACTATCGTATTGAGGTGGCTTGCTAACGACCCGGATTTTGTTATCCAATACACACGCGCGCGAGAATTGCAGGCCGAGCATTACCTTGATGAGATTATCGAGATTTCTGATGATTCGGTGCTTGATACCGAGATTGATGATCAAACTGGCGCACCAAGAACAAACCACGATGTTATAGCGCGTGCAAGGCTTCGCGTTGATACCCGCAAGTGGGCAATGTCAAAAATGGCTCCAAAAAAGTACGGCGATAAGGTACAGAACGAGCATACTGGCCCAAATGGTGGCCCAATCATTACTTCCGCCATGACCCCGGAAGAAGCCTACAAGCTGCTGATTGAAGGCGGGAACATTCCCGATGTCTCTTGATTTTGACTGGCGCAATCCAGACTACCCCGCCGTATATGCCGAGCGCGTCCGTCGGATTGACCTGATCCGCAAGACGCCCGGTATGTTGCAAGGATTGCTTGATCACTACAAAGACAACCCCGTTGACTTCATCAACGATTGGGGCATGACCTTTGATCCTCGTAATGCCGAAATCGGACTGCCTACGCAAATCCCGTTTATCATGTTCCCTAAGCAAGCGGATTTTGTCCGTTGGGTGCGTCAGCGCTGGATTAACCGCGAAGATGGCTTGGCTGAGAAATCACGAGACATGGGTATTTCATGGCTGTCCGTTGCCATTGCTGTCTGGATGTGGAGGTTTCACAAAGGCACGGTTATCGGGTTCGGTTCGCGGAAAGAGGAATACGTTGACAACCTGGGCGACCCGAAATCCCTATTCTGGAAAATCCGCGCCTATATCCAACTGTTGCCGGTAGAGTTCCGCCCGGCCGGATGGGATGTTAAAAAGCACGCGCCACATATGCGTATCCTGAATCCTGAGAACGGCTCAGCCATCATAGGCGAGGCAGGAGACAACATCGGGCGAGGCAACCGGACGTCGATATACTTCAAGGACGAAAGCGCCTTCTACGAGCGGCCAGACGCGATTGACGCGGCGCTGTCGCAAACATCCAATTGCAAGATTGACCTGTCCACACCCAACGGCAACGGCAATCCGTTTTACCGCAAGCGCATGTCCGGCAAGATTCCGGTCTTCACATTCCATTGGCGCGATGACCCGCGCAAGGATGACGCATGGTATCAGCGGCAGGCGGCAACGCTTGACCCTGTCATCCTGGCCCAAGAAATCGAGATTGATTACAACGCATCATCCACCGACAACTGGATTCAGGGCGACTCAATCGAAGCCGCGATGAACATCGGCCCAGCGGACATTGACAAGCAAACCTGTGGCTGGATTGTGGCGATCGACGCGGCGCACATGGGCGACGACGAATCCGTTATCCATTGCAGGCGTGGACGTTTGAACCTCAAGCAAGTGGCACGGCGGCAACAAGACGGCATCCAATTGGCGGCGTTGGTTATGGATGTTTGTCAGCGGCTGGAAGGAACGGGCGGGCGCGTGGATGCCATCATCATCGAATTGGACGGCCCCGGCACAAGCTGTTATGACCAACTGCGCAGCGGGCGGTTGAAAAAAGTCATATATGGCGTCCACACCGGCAAGAAGTTGTCGGACGGACTGAATTACAACGTGCGAGCGGCTATGTGGCGGGCGGCAAAGGCTTATCTTGATGAAGGCGGCGTGGTGCTTGACCGCGACCCCGAATTGAAAAGCCAGCTTGCATCCTTGGCCTACCGCTACCGTGACGGCGTCTTGCTCATGCAGGACAAGAAGGAATACAAGAAGCAGTACGGCCGCAGTCCTGACCGCGCAGATGCTTTTGTGCTAACCTTTGCGGTGCCGGACGTTCGACCGGCGACAGACGAACAGGCCGCGCGGCGGCGATTTGACAGCAAACGCCCCAGCGGCGCACAGGGTTATTGACATGGGCGAACAGTACAGCGGCAAACTCAATCAGGCCAAAATCATGGCCATGCTTGACCCGGACAAGATGATTGCAGACAACTTGGATGATGTTGCCATCACCAGCATTGAATCGGACTGTCAGGAGCTATACGAAAAGGACTACGCCTCGTGTCAGGAATGGCGTGATGATTCAAAGCGCCTGCTGCAAATGGCCAAGCTGAAGGACAAGACCCGCGCCGCCTACATCAAGCAATGGCAGGCTGACATTCAGATGCCCGACATCATGTTTGCCGCTATGCAATTCAACGCCCGCACGTTCCCCGAATACGTCAAGGATGGCAAGGTTTGTCATGTCAAGATCAACGGGAAAGCCAGCGACGAAAAGCAGCAGCGCGGCCAGCGCGTCAGCGATTACATGAACTGGCAGCTTACCCAGCAGATGACCGAATGGTCAGAGAACTTTGACAAGTTGCTGTTGATTTTGCCCATTGTCGGCCACGCATTCAAGCTGACCGCCTACGATGACCAGATGGGCCGCGTTACCGACATGCTGCTGATGCCGGACATGGTGACAGTCGACAACACCCCGAACAATCCAGACTGGATGCGCCGCATCAGCATTGACCTGACCGTCAATCAAAACGTGGTTGCCGCTAACAAGGCATCCGGAGCATGGCGCGACGTAGAAATCCAATGCGACGACCAGACAGCAGCCGACAAGCGCTACAGCATCGTGCAGATGCACTGCTGGCTAGATTTGGACGAGGACGGATATGCCGAGCCATACATTGTGACGCTGGGAAAAAACGACTGGAAGTTGCTTTCCATCGTCCCGCGTTATGATGCTGATTCCCTGATTTGGTCATATGACCCGAAGAATCCTGCCGACCGCTACCTGATCGGCATTGATGCTGTCGAATACATCACGTCCTACACCTACTATCCATCGCCAGATGGTTGCGCTCTGGGCATGGGCATCGGGCATCTGATTGAGCGGCTGGTCAAGTCGCGCAATTCCGCTATCAACCAGATCCAGGATGCTGGAACCAAGATCAACATGACATCCGGCCTGATCCGCTCCGGCCTGTTCCGTGATGATGGCGTGATCGACTTTGAGCCTGGCGAGTTCAAGATCATGGATGCCGGGTTCGGAGCCGAAGACGCCAGCAAGGCTATTTTCCCTCTTCCGGTCAACCAGCCATCCGCTGCTACGTTCAGCGTGTTCGAGACGATGGGCGACACCATCAGCCGCATTTCGCAAACCGGCGAGATTATGTCCGGCGAAGGCGTGCCTGCAAACATGCCAGCGACCTCCGTGCTTGCCATCATTGAACAGGGCAAGGTCGGGCAGCGCGTGGTGCTTAAGCGCATCAATATCAGCCTGTCGCGCGAGTTGCGAGCCGTGTACCGCCTGAACCGCGCCTACCTGAATGACGCAGAATATCGCCGCGTGCTCGATATTGACGCCAATGTTTCGGAAGACTTTGACATCGAGAGTTGCGATGTTGTGCCGGTTGCCGACCCGATGTTTAGCACTCGCGTCGAACGGTTGATGCGCGCACAGGCCGCCATGCAGGCCGGTATCCAGTCTCCGTACCTGATGAAGATGTATCTGATTGAGCTAGGTTTCAGCGACGAAGAGGCCGCGCAAATGGCCGCAGGTGACGCGCAGGCCAAGATGCAAGCAATGGCAGCACAGCAGCAAGCCGATCTGATGGACAAGCAGAAGGACATGCTTAAGCAGCAAGAAGCCACGATGAAGGCCCATTCCGCAGCCATGAGCCAAGAGGTTATGCTGATGGAGGCAAAAATCCGTATGGCGGAAATGGAAAGCAAACTGTTGCTTGACCGGGCGAATACTGCCAAAATCATGGCGGAAACACTCCAGATTGAGACGGGCGCTCAACTGGTTGCAAATGACGCCCTGTTGCGTGAGGTGGCCAGCCTTCCCGCAGCATTTCCTGACAATGAGGAATTGAACAATGGCGAATCAGAATACGGCGAACCTGCCGAACCCGCAGAAAGTGGAGAAAGTGACGCTGGAGGAATACAACCAGTGGTTGCTGAATCCGGTGACGAAAGCTTTCCTGGCGACGCTGCACAATCAATCCCTGAAACTGAACCAACTGACATCCCTGCCGGTGCCGCTGGATTTGATGCAGGCGCTGGAACGCCGGACGCAGGCGCAGGTCTTGTCGGTGACGGCGAATCTGTCGGGGGTCAAGGAGTCGATTTGCCATCCTGAGAAGGTGGCAAAATGACCTACACCCTGCACCAATTCACCATCCAATCCTGCCCGCACATTGAACCCGCGCAGTCCATTGAGGAGGGCGCGTGGATGTTCGTTGGCAACCATCAAGGCCGCGCAATCATGCGTGCTGTCCTGCCGTCAAGCGAAAGCCTGCAAGCCTACTTCCCTGACGCATCTGACGTTGAGTCGAAAGAAGCTGTCGGGACTGTGACTGAAATCATCATGGGTACACTGCAATGACGACTCCGTTTGAAGAACAATGGCAAGCGACCGGCCCGCGCATTCTGGTTCGCCGCGACAAGACCGAACTACAGAAAATGTCCAGCCTGCTGCACATTCCCGAAGACGTTTTGAAGCGCGATGCATCAGCCAGCGTGACCGGAACCGTCCTGCAAGTTGGCGAACAAGCCTACAACCTGCCTTCGCAAGCGGCTCGCGATGGTCAGCAAGTGCCATGGGTCAAGGCTGGTGATCGCGTCATCATCGGCCAGTATGCCGGAAGCCGGATTCTGGTTGAAGGCGCGGAAGACTTGGTCATCATCAACGACGAGGATGTTTTGATGGTGATGCGCGAATAGCAGGCAAGAAAAAGCCGGACTGATGATCCGGCTTGCAGAAAACCCCGCCAGAGGCTTTTAGCACCCCGATTCTACCATGATGCGCGTATGGCGCAAGGGTGCTGATATGTCAGATCAAGATGCAATCTTTCAGGAACGGCTAAACGCCGCACTTGGCGGAGCTGCTGTCGAAACGCCAACCGAACAGGCAGAACCAACGACCGAACCTGCCCAATCCGCTGAACCAAAAGCCGAAGAATCCAAACCTGACGCGCCTGTCATCACTGACAAAGAGCGCGCCATCGCCTTGGGCTGGAACCCCGACAAGGATGCCTATGAAGGCAAAACCGGCAAAGAGTGGGTATCCGCTGGAACATTCCTGCGTCAGCGCGAAATGGCCGACGAAATCAGCCGGTCGCACCGCAGTGAAAAGCAACTGCGCAAGGAGCTGGAGCAACTGCGGAAACAGGTCAATCAGGACTTGGGCGAAATCCGCAACGAGCGCAATCAGCGCCAACTGAACGAACTGCAACAGCAAATCCGGCAGGCTGCGGCAGACCAGGATTACGACAAGCTGGACGAACTGGTTGCCAGGCGCGACGGTATTGTGGCTCCGAAGCCGGAAGCAGAACCCGAAGCTGATGCTGATTCCACATACGACGAACCGCCGGAACGCGTGGCCGAAGTCGCCAAGGAGTGGAAGTCCGAAAACGCATGGTTCGACAAGTCACCTGCTGCTGTCCGCGAAGAAGCCATCGCCATTGAGCAGCGGTACACCCGCGCCAATCCTGGATGCTCCGTGGCCGACTCGCTGGCGTTCGTGAAATACGAAATGGAACGCCGTCATCCCGAGCTGCGCGCCTATTCAAGCAGCCTGCGCAAGCCTGACGCCACTCCCCGCAGCGCTGAACGACCGGCAGCCAAGGGACACACCCCGTCGCAACTGACCGGACTCGCCCGCACGCTTTATGACCGCCTCGACAAGCAAGGCATCTTCAAGACCGAAGCGCAGCGTACTGCATACCTGAAAGAAGCCATTGAGGCAGGAGCATAATCATGACCGCATTGACCGCCGATGAACTGGGCGCAATCGACAACGAACCGCGCCGCCCTGGCCGCAAGCCGATGGGCAACCGACTGGAAGAAGGCCGTGCTATTGGCCGCGAAACCCGCAAGACCGACCAGCGCGACGAGCGCCCAACGCGCGTGCCGATGTACCGGCAACGCAGCATGATGGATACGGATTTGGTGCCGAAAGGGTATCACGGGCACTGGTTTGCCAATAACCCACCGGGCCGTATTGAAATGGCATTGCGGGCGGGTTATAGTTTCCACACGAAAGACGGGAGTGTTTACTCCCATCACGTCACCGAGAACGGCGTTGATAGCCGGGTTTCGAAGTCGGGAAGCGACGGTGTGACACTGTACCTCATGATAATTCCGCAGGAATTGTATGAGGCAGACCAAGCAGCCAAGCATAAGATCGCTGATGAGCGAGCGGGTGCTGTACTTGGAAAGTTGCGCGGTAGCTCCGATTTCTACGCTCGGGACGAGAATGGCCGTGAATCGGCTAATGTCTCTGACGGGGTCGGGCTGCATAATTTCGATCATCCGTTATGAGGTAGCCCATCATGGCTTACGTCTCTCGCGGCTTTATTCCCCAGTGTGATCTGAATATCAACACTGGCCTGATCAAGCCGTTTTACATCCCCTCGGGCGATAGCAATGCTACCGCTCTGTATGACATCGTGAAAGCATCCACATCCGGCTCTACGACTGTCAATTATGGCCTCCCCGCTGGATTGCCCGGCGCTGTGCGTATCACCGGCATCGACGATGTTCCGGTTGGCGTTGTCGTCGGCTTTATCGCTGATCCTGCTTACCTTGAACAGACCTACCGTACCGCCTCCACCGCCCGCGTGGCGCTGGTATGCTATGACCCGCAGGTCGTTCTTGAGGCTCAGGAAGACAACGCAGGCGCTGCCACCCTGGCCGTTTCCCGCATTGGAACTCCGGTTGACGTTTCGATTGCTGCCGTTGATACCGTGACCGGCACCAGTTCGATGCAAATCGGCTCCGGCGCTCTGGCTGGCGCTCCCGGCATGTTCCGACTGCAACAGCGCTCGTTTGACCCGAGCAATGCTGCAATCGGCGGCACCAACACCAAGTGGCTGGTGACGTTCAACGTCCATCAGTACAAAGCAACCACTTAAGGGGGAATGAGCCATGAGCATCATTACCAGCGGTAATGCCCCGAAGGCCTTACGGCCCGGATTGGCGGCAATTTTCAACACCGAGCAGAACGACAAGACCAAGTACCACGAGATGATCTATACCAAGGTCAGTTCGGACAAGCAGTACGAGGAGCGTCTGGGCCTGGTCGGCATGGGCATGGCGCAAGCCAAACCTGAAGGCGCGCCGGTTGTGTACGGTGACATGCAACAAGGTTACCTGCGCCGCACTCAAAACGTGGTGATTGCACTCGGCATGCAAATCACCATGGAAGCCATGGAAGACAACCTGTACGACCAGATGTTCGACCAAGCGCGCCAACTGTCGCGTGCCGTCTATCTGGCCAAGCAGACCCTGGCAGCCAACATCTTCAACAACGGCTACAGCGGTTCCTACACCTACCTGGACGGGCAGCCGCTGTTCAGCACGGCTCACGTTCGCAAGGGTGGCGGCACCTACTCCAACCGTCTGGCGGCTGGTATCGACCTGTCTGAACTGGCAATCGAAACCATCTACACCAACGTGATGGCCAACCGCGATGAACGCGGCAACCTTGACCCCCTGATGACCGAGAAGTTGGTTGTTCCGCCTGCGCTGTTCCACCAAGCGCTGCGTCTGACCAAGTCCGACCGTCAGGCCGAGACCGCCAACAACGCAATCAGCGCCATTGTCGCTAACGGCACCATCAAGTCCGTGGTTCAAAACCCGTTCCTGACCGATTCTGATGCTTACTTCATGACGACCGACATCCCCGGCACCATGGGTTTGATCTATCAGGTTCGCAAGGAACTGGAGTTCGACCAGGACAAGGACGCCGACACGTTCAATGCCAAGTTCCTGGCACATGAGCGTTATGCGTTCGACGTGGTGGACGTCCGCTGCGTCTACGGTTCGCCGGGCAACTGATGACCAAGGGGCGGCTCCGGCCGCCCTTTTGTCAGGAGAAGGAATCATGAGCCACGCTATTCAAAACCAAGGCGTCGGTGTTGCCAATTGGGCAAACCCGATCAACAGTTCCACCACTCAAGTCACCGCCCGGCCGTACATCAAGACGCTGGTCATCACCTTTGTTGCTGTAGGAGGCCCGACATGAGCGGCGTTCGACACACTCAACTCCCGGCTGGTCTTGGCATTTGTCCGCAGGGCGATGCATCCGGCCCGTTCATTTCCAAGCCGTACCAGCGTCAATTCATCGTGCGCCTGCCCATCGTGGCCAGTGCATCGGCGCAGGCCATTGCCTACACCAGCATTCCCGGCTGGCCGTCGCGTTATGCCCGCGTGATGCATACTGCCATCAACGTCATCCAGGCTCCGGCTACCGGCACGACCAAGACCGTCAGCTTTGGCTATGCCGGTTCGACGACCACGTTTGTCAACGGCCAATCTGCCGCTTCGGCTGGCGTGATTCCCGGCGTAGGCGCTACGGTTGACCTGCACGCTACCAACCTGTCGTACACTCTCGGTTCAAACAACTGGGATACCACGGCCGTGCTGGAAGCGATCCTGCTGGTCGATTGCATTGATTAAGGGGTGAAGCCATGCGCTCGCGTCATTATGCCTACACCCCGGAAGCGGCTGGCGCGGCGACTATCGCTGCACTCCAGACGCTGGCCGGAGCCGGATCGCTGAGCCTTGACGGGACTTACGGCGCATCCGGCTTTCCGTCCGAATTGGCTTGGAAGTTGACGCTGACCAGCGCCAATAACCTGTCGGCACGGACGTTTACCATCACCTATCTGGACGCCCAAGGCAACAGTCAGACGGCGACCACGGCAGGCCCGAACGCCACGACGCTCAGCACCACCATTTACGCGCAGATGGTCACCGCCATTTCCGTTGATGGTGCGGTCACGGCGGTATCAGTCGGTCACGCAAACGTCGGATATGGCCCGTGGAAGCACCTGCCTTCACGTGTCGGCTACACCCCGTCATCCGTCATGCTGTCGAAGGCTGGAACCGCGACGCTGGCAATTGAGGCGACGCAGGCAAACATTGGCGACAATGCTGTGTTTGCCGGAACATTTGACTACTACACCAAGACCGTGAACGTCACGCCAGCGGTATCTACAGGCAGCACGGTGATTTACGACTGTGACCGCCGGGAAATGGGCATGCGTCTGCGTGTTGATGCATGGACTAGCGGTCAAATCCGGATGGATCTGTCCGTACCTGCGGCGGGTTAAGCCATGGGCCGCAGCGTTCCGAAGTGCAAACGCGCCCCGTATGTCAAAACCCGCGATTTTATCGTGGTGGACGACATCAGCGGCGTGTGGGAGCTGCGCAGCCAATGCGCGATAGATGGTTACGGGTTTCTGTCATCGGACGGTGACCCGCGCCATCCCCAGGAAACACCGCCCGACATCCGCGAACAGATGGCCGCATGGCCTGATCCGCGCCCCATTTCCCCGCCAACTTTTCAGCCTGATTCTGGCGTTGTCTATTTCATCGGCCAGTATGATGTGGTGACGTACGATTCCGGCGTTTCAGCCACGTTCAACGGCGCGAACAGCATCGGACTGAATGGCATCATCATCAGCATCGCATGGTATTGCGATGACATTTATGTCGGTGCTGCCTTTGAATTGCTGATTCCAATGTCGGCAGGAACGCACAGCATCCGGATGCACTTTACTGACCAGTACGGAAATGAAGGCGATTACACGTTCTCGTACACACTGCGAGACGCCATGCTGACGCTGGAAACTGGTGGATTCCTGTTGCAACAAGACGGCTCAAGCCGGTTTATTCTGGAGTAAAACATGGCTGACAGCACGATTTCAGGTTTGCCACCGGCGTCGACACTGACCGGGGCCGAGGTTTTCCCGATAGTCCAATCCGGAGCCAATGCAAAGGAGACAATCACGGCTGTTTCGGAGTTCGCCAACACCAACGCGGGAACCTATTACCCGAACATCGTCCAGCGAGTGACCAATTTTCAAAACAATGACGCCCTGATGTATATCCAGCGCGATGGCAGCTATCATTTTTACGGCACCACGACCTTCCCGCAATCCGTGGCGAATACGATTACCGGCTATGCCAAGGCTCAGGGCGCTGTCCGTGTTTTTACGACATCGACAGGGGGGAATGAGACAAGCAATGTTCGCCGAAATGGCGGCAACTCTCACGGCTCCGAGTTTGGCCAAGTTTGGGAAACCGGGTCACAGTTTCAACTGATTGCCTATGCCACGCCTACCGGGTTTTTGCCGAGTGCTGGCGACGACATTGAATATCGCATCGGCTATTTCTACGATGGGTACTATCTCGGCGATTACGTCGATGCGCATGCGTCCTACGCCACTGACCCATTTGCCAACATTGACGCATCGTCAGCAGACCGCGCGGCAGCCTACTTTTATGCCAACAAAGCCTCTGGTTTCTGGAAATGCAAATCCGGGACTGGCGGTGTAAACACACCGGAAACGACGACGACAACTGTGGCTGTTTCGGTAACAGCCATGAAGGCCTTCCGGATCAAAATCGGGACAACTGGCGCTGTGCAATTCTGGATCGACGATGTGCTGGTTGCTACACACAATTCAGGCGTCATCGCCACCGGGAGGCAGTTGTCAGAAGCCGTCAACGTAATGAACGTCGGTGCGGTATCAACAGCGGCGGCGCATGGGTGGGTAATCGCCAGCATTGGCCATCGGGCCGTATTGGAATCAAAGCGCACTGGATTCTATTTCGTGTAAGGAGGCAAAATGCCGACATCGAACAGCACCAACTTTGCCATGAATGGGCTGCAATTGATGGAGTCGGCGTTGCGCCTGTCTCGTCAGCTTGGCATTGGTCAATCCGTGGATGCCGAAGTCTACAACATCGCCAAGCAGAACCTGAACATCATGATGCGGCACTGGGAGAACTCCGGCGTCCGCATTTGGGGTATTGAGCGCGGGATCCTGTTTCCGTCATACGGCCAAGCGCAATTTGATATTCCGGTTGTCACCAGCGGCGTTCCTTCCGCCTATTGCTGCCTTGAGTCCGACTACCGGCAAAACTCGCTGTCTGTGGCGGCTGCGGCTGGTGCATCAAGCGTTACCCTATCTGATGCTGTTGAATACGTGGCAGGCGATTACATCGGCATTGCCAGCCAGTCAAACGGCCTGATGTGGTTCAAGGTCAATAGCGTGGTCGGCCAGGTTGTCAATCTTTACGAGGTCGGCACGACGACTGCTGCAAACCTGCCGTATGCGGCCTCTGCGGACGCGATTGTGGTCGGCTTTACGACTCTGGCATGGCAACCACTGCGCATCATCGAGGCGCGCCGCAAAGACCTCTCTGACACCACAGGCGGCGTCGAAGTGCCGTTGAAGATTGTCGGCAAGTTTGATTACGAGCGCATCCCGAACAAGTTGCTTCAATCCATCCCGATTCAGATTTACGAACAGGTCATGATTGACCATACCCGCTTGTTTGTCTGGCCGACGACCGCCTATAGCAATTGGGCGATTGGATACAGCTACGAGCGGCGCTATCAAGACATTGACAGCAGCATCAATTCCCTGGACTTCCCGCCCGAAGCCTACGAGGCGTTGCGCTACGGCCTGGCATCGCGTCTTGGCGTCGAGTTTGCGATTGACGGTAACCGGCAGATGTATCTGGATGCCAAGGCTGAGCAGTATTTTCAGGTCATGCGCAACTGGTCGTCCGGGAAAGCATCCGTCCGCTTCGGAGTAGCCAGATAATGTTCATCGGCTCCAGCTTCAAAGACCCTGACCTTGCCTTGAATCGGCAAGAGACGGTCAACTGGTACATTGAAAGCCAGCCGGAAGGGGCGCGCAATCAGAAGGTGCTTATCGGCGCACCCGGAACGGTCGAATGGACTACGGTCGGCAGCGGGCCAATCAAGGCAATTTACAACCACAACGAGCGACTCTACTGCGTGTCGGATGTGGGGTTCTACGAGATCCTCAGCGACGGCTCGTCCATTCTGCGCGGCACGCTTGGCGAGTCAAGCCAGCCGTTCATCGTGGCCAACCTGACGCAGGTGGTCATTGTCAACGGTGTGTCGGGTTACGTCTGGGACGAAACAACCGACACATTCACGCAAATCAGCGACCCCAACTTCTACCCGACAAACTACGGCACTTATCAGGATGGCTACCTGTTCTTTGTGCGCGAGGGGACGGGACAGTTTTTTGTCTCCGATATTGACGACGCGCTGACGTATCCGGCCATCAACTTTGATGAGGCGGTATTGCGTGGCGACGTGCTGCTGTCTGTGGTGTCGGACACCCGCAGCGTCTGGCTTGTCGGTGCGCGCACAATTGAGCCTTGGTACAACAACGGGCAACTGACCGGCGTGCCGATTGTACCTAATCGCGGTGCGGCGTCCCTGCGTGGAACGGCGGCTTATCGGTCGGTAGTGTCGTCGCAACTCGGCGTGTTCTTTCTGGGCGATGACTTCAACGTGTACTGGATGCAGGGTTACACGCCGAAGAACGTCAGCAGCGATGCGCAGGCCAAGACGTTTACGGAATACGCGCAGAACGGCGGCGTTGATAATGCCTATGCGTTCATGATGAACATGGACGGCCATTGGTTCTATGTGCTGACATTCCCGACACAGGGCAAGACCTTTGTGTATGACCCAGAAGAAGGCGCATGGCACAACCGCGAATCATGGCAGCTTGGCTATTGGCGGGCGTCTGGTTATGAGTCCTGTTTTGGCATGAATCTGGTAGGCGACACCGAAAGCAACAAAATCGGCTCACTGCAACGCGGCATTTATCAGGAGTACGGCGGCTATTGGGTGGCGCGGCGCGTATCTGGCGTTTACTCGGCCAAGCAGAAGCAAGTTCACGCCAATCGACTGGAGCTGGTGTTCCCGTCCGGTCAGGTGCCGCAAAATGTCACGCATCAGGCATCGCTCCGCTATTCTGACAACAAAGGCTTATTGTTTGGCAATCCGCGCATCATGGATATAGGACGGGCAGGTGCCGGAAACATCCGCGCCGTCTGGTGGTCAATGGGATCCTTCCGTGACCGGGTTTATGAGTTGTCGATCAGCACAAACGGAAACCGGGACTTGCTGGAAGAAGTGTTCGACTATGAGATTGGGGGTTATTGATGCAACTTCCGACCTATAATACCTTCATGGCAGCGGATGACCGCAACCGGGAAATCTGGTATAAATCGTTCGTGGATATGGTGAACCTGCTACCCCAAACCGGCAGCGCCAGTCCTGAATCCAATGTCCCGGCAAATCAGAGTTGCCTTTACATTCAGACATCATCCGGCACAACTACGCTTTGGGTGAATGAAACCGGCAACGGTTCAACGACGGGATGGGTTCCGAAATGAGCGCATTAGGTGACGTGGCAAGTTTCGCAATTGGCTATTCCGGCAACCGGAAGGCCAGGCGCGCGCAAGAGGCCGCAATTGCACAAGCCAAGGCTGACTTGGCAAAAGGGTACTCCGCAGCCGGATCGGCTCTGGATACCGGGCAAGGTGCGCTTGAGCAGGGATACACAACCGGAACGGCGCAGCGAAAGTCAGTTGCATCATCTCTGGGCAATGTGGCCGAACAGACTTTGCAGCAGCAGAAGGACATCTGGGCACCCTGGATGGCTCCCGGACTTAATGCCATTCAAAAGTTTGACGATCTTGTCAACAATCCATCTGCCTTTAACGAGGCGCTGACATCGTACTCTCAGACGCCTCAATTCAAGTTTCAGATTCAGCAGGCAACCGATGCTGTCCGTCGTCAGGCCGCAGCGGCTGGGAATCGTTTCGGCGGCAACCAGCTTGCGGCATTATCCGACCGAGCGGGCGACGTGGCCAATCAGAACGCGACGCAGTGGTATAACCAGATGCTCGACCGTCTCGGCCAGTTGTCGCAGTTTGGCATGTCTGCTGCTGGCAATCTGTCAAACGCTACGGCGCAATACGGCCGTGATATGGGCGGCGCTTTGCAGTATGGCGATACGTCCGCTTGGGACATTTCCAAGGGCAAGGACATTCTCGACATCAATCGTCAACGCGGCGATCTTGCATTGCAGAAGGCTAATGACTTTGCCAATTTGTCAGGCGCAAGCGGCAAGGTCGGGGCTAATTACGCGCTGTCACAAGCCGCTCTTGGCTCTGGCGCTGCATCCAATTTGATTGGCCAGGCCCAAAGTGCATTTGCGCCGGGTGGCGGTGGCGCTCTCGGTCTACTCAAGGGAGTATTGGGATAATGCCTCTCGCTCTGTCGCAATTTGATCCGCTGCCGATGAATCGGGAGTTTACCCCGAGCAGCAACTATGCCGTGAACGAGGCCAAGAACAGCGCGCTGATGGGTGAATATCAGCGCAAAAAGGAAGCCACGCAGCGCCTAAGTGGCCGCATGCCCGACGTTCAGAAGGCTATCCAGAACCACGACATCATGAATCAGGGCGTGCAGGACTTGATGGAAGTCAATCCTGAACTGTACAAGACGATGGCGGATGCCGTGAAAGCGCAGGATGAGGCCGCCAAGATTCACGCAGAAAAGACCGCTAACTTCATGGCGGGTGCGGTGCCGTACATTGCCGGTGCGGAAGATCGCGGCCAGACCAAAGAGCAGGCATGGGGCGACTACCTGAACTTTGCGCGTCAAAGTGGCGTGCCGCTTGGCCAGTTTGACAATGCGCCGTACTCGGACAACGCGCTGGCGCTGCTGAAAAGCTCCATCTACGGTATCAAAGGCGTACTTGAAGGCGGCGCAACTATCAAGCAGGAAAACGGCGCTCTTGTGACCCGTACGCCGTTGGGCGACGTCAAGGATGTGAAGGTGCTGCCGCAGGAACGGACTGATAAGCCGTTGCCCTTGAGGACGTACAAGAGCGGCAACAGGGAAATTACCGAGGAGTTTGTCGATGGTAAGTGGCGAGTCAAGGCCACGGCTGATGCCTATAAGCCAGAAGCCGATGCTAACAAGCCTCCAGCTGGTTATCGGTGGAATGCGCTTGGTGCGCTAGAGCCTATTCCTGGAGGCCCGGCTGACAAGCCCGTGACAACTCCAGCGATGCAGGCCAGCGAAGATGAGCGCAAGGCGGCCGGATGGGTTGTGCAGGCTGGAAGCGCCTTGGATAACCTCAAGGAAGCGATTGCCAGTAATCCAGAAGCCATGAAACAGCCTTTGTTTGAAGCAGTCCTGCCTGATCGCTTTGTAAATGCGTTCCGCTCGGAAGACAGGCAGCGGTTTGTGCAGGCGGCATCGTCATTTGCGGAGGCTGCGCTTAGGGCTGCTACCGGCGCAGGGATGAACGAAAGTGAAGCTCGTGGCAAGATTGCAGAGTTGACCCCTGTCTTTGGCGACAAGCCGCCTGTCATTAAGCAAAAGCTGAACTCTTTGACTTTGTACCTCAAGTCGCTTGAGGCAAGAGCAGGTCGCGCATTGCCAAATGCAGAACAGGCGTTGGCGGCAAGGGGCGGCAAGCAGCAAGTAACGCAGCAACCGGCACAGCAAGCCATGCAGATTCCAAAGAAAGCGGCTGACCATCTGCGGGCAAACCCTTCACTTCGCCAGTATTTCGACCAGAAATACGGCGCAGGCGCTTCGGCGCGTATTCTGGGGCGATAACATGGCAGGAAATCCGTTTGACCAGTTTGACCAAGGCGGCCAAAGCGCGGGCGCGGAAAATTCGTTTGACCAGTTCGACACCTCAGACGACAACCGCCAAATGCCGCCCGCCAAGGACAAGATTGATCCCCTGTCCGCGATGCGTCATACCATCCCGCAGCCTGTATCGCAGCCGTTGGCCAAAGCCGAGAAAACCGGGCTGCCGCGCGTGTGGAATGTTCGCCTCGGTCAAGGCGAATACGGCCCCACAGTGCGTGCTGTGCGCGATGACAAGGCGGGCGGTTATGTGTTCCAGGATGAGCGCGACCCGACGAAATGGAATCTTGTTGTCCGCCGTGCTGATGGTTCGCTGACTTCCAAGCCGATTGGCTTGTATTCGCCGACTGCGGATATGAGCGGTGGCCAACTTGCAGCCGCTGGCGCAGGCAAGGCCATGATGGACACCGGGCGCGGTGTTGGCCAGATTGTGTCGAAGATTGGCAACCTTGCCGGGCTTGTGTCGGATGCCGACATGCAGGCCAAGTACCAGCAAGAGGCCGACATCCGCCAACAAGATCGGGCGCTGATGGAAACGGGCGCAGGGACGGCCGGTTACGTCGGAGGTCAACTGCTGACCATGCTGACGCCGGGGGTGGTGGCAAAAGGTGCAGGAATGGCCGCACAAGCAGCAAATGCGCCACGGATTGCTGCTGCCGTGGATGCCGCAGGCAATGCCATGATTGCGCCGACAACCTACAAAGGCGCGGCCGTGCTTGGCGCAGCCACTGGCGCTGTGCAGCCCGTAACATCTGAATCCGAACGCGCCTTGAATGTAGGCGCTGGTGCGCTTGGCGGCTTGGCTGGTCAAGCTGTAGGCAATCAGGTGTCAAAAGGCGTGAATGCGCTTGGCGGCGTGCTAGGCCGGGCAAATAACCTGCCACCTGAGCCTGAAAAGCAACTGAGCAGGGAAGTCTATCAGATCCTGATGGACAACAAGATTGATGTAGGTGCAATGTCGCGCTCTGCGCTGGATGGTCTGCAAGCCGCTGTGGATAACGCAGGCAAGCAACTGACCCCGGCAGCCATTGCCCGCATTGCTCGCGCTCAATCGCTGGAATATCCGGTAACGCTGTCCAAGGGCAGCGCCTTGGGTAATTTTGACATCAAAAAGCGCGAATCCCTGCTGATGAATACCGCAGGCGCTGGTCAGCCTTTGCGCGACCTTGCCGCCGAGAACAATCAGCAACTGACCAAGAACATTCAATCACTGGCCGAGCGTCAGGGCGGCAAAGAAACGGCCATGCACACCATGGGCCAAAGCGTTCAGCAAGCCTTGGAATCGGGCAGCAAGGCCAGCCTTGATCGCGTGTCGTCGATGTACAAGAAAGCGTCGGCATCGGGCGTAGGGGCAGAAGTTGACTCGACGCCAATTGTGAACGGATTGCTGAAAAACATTGATGCTATCAAGGCGGGTAATGACGCAGGCCCGGCTATGGAAATGGCCTACACCTTGCAACGCTTGGGCGCAGCGACCATTGATGCAGACCGGAACATTGTCGCAACCGGCAAGCCCATATCCGCAGAAGTGGCCATGGAAATGTACAAGGCTGCCAATC
>ERZ724522.887-NODE-887-length-17643-cov-13.189675_pt1 | contig 17643 bp, 29 predicted proteins | sample MGYA00376055_ERZ724522 | MGnify/ENA primary metagenome ERZ724522 (study PRJEB28724, sample SAMN07190884) | wastewater metagenome | isolation source: effluent of sewage treatment plant in Hong Hong | place: Hong Kong | collected 2016-03-17 ... | reverse complement strand
GGGGCCGCAGACCTTCGAGGTGGCGCCCAAGCCCGCGCCGGAGCCCACCCAGGCCACGCTGGAACCCGTCGCCCGCAGCGAGGCCGAGGTTCCGCAGCCCATCGCCGAGCGCCCCCAGCAGCCGCCGGTGCCATGGCAGCAGCGCCTGCGCCAGCGCATCGCCGCGCGCTCAGCCCCGTTGAACAACCAGGACCTGCTGGCCAAGCAGCTTGGAGTCACACCCCAGGATGTGGCTAAAGAGTTGACGTCGATCGCCGCCGGCCGCAACGCGCCGGTCCAGATCATGCAGGGGCGCGTCAAGATCGACCCAAAGACCAAGCAGCCGGTCCAGTCCAAGTTCGCCGGCAAGTTCCGATATGCGCCGCAGCCGACCGGGAAGGTGACGCAGTCCCTGTCCCAGTTCGTGGCTGACAGCGGCGGCATGGCCCCTGCCAGCTTTGCTGGCGAGATCACGGCCCGCGACCTGGACAAGGCGTCGATCAAGTTTCGCGGCCGCCTGGTCAACCCGGCGGCGCGGATGAACGTCGAGATGATGGCTGACCACGCCCTCGAGGCTGGCTGGCAGATTCCATTCGATTCGACCGGCCAGCATGCCGACGTCGACGAGTTCCTGAATATGCTTGCCCAGGACCATGCCGGCCGCCGCAAGTTCTATGCCCTGGGCGAGGAGCCGGTCGAGGAAGGCCAGCGTCCGGCCACGCGCCAGGCGCGCAAGGCGCAGGCCCTGGCTAGGCTGAAGGAACTCGGCTTCGAGCCTCGCGGCGCCACGGTCGAGGAACTGGAAAACGAGGTCGACGCCTACGAGAACATCATCGGCGAGATGCCCCGCGCGGACGCGCCGGAACTGCACCTGGGCATGGAGAACGAGGCGGTCGACAGGCTTGACCAGGAAGCGCAGGATGCGCTGCGCCAGGAGGCTAAGGATGATTTCCCCCACGAGTACGACGAAAACTGGTACCGGCAAGAGGTCGCTGAAGGACCTGATGCAACACAGCCAGCGGCTGCTGCAAGCCTACCGGCGCGCGGCGAACAAGCCGGGGCTGAGCGAGAAGGCGCGCAAGTCACTCCAGGCCGGGATGAGGGTGCAGCAGCGACTGCATCGAGCATTGGCGCAGAAACAGGCAGACTAGCCGCCACCGAAAGCGGACAGACGCGGCGTTTTACCGATCTCACTCATCAGGCGTCTGCCCAAATTTCATCCATAGAATCGGCATCATCTTGGGTTGTCGAGCAGGGAAAATCCACAGGGAACGAATACACGACGGTCACGGGCCCAGACGGAAGTCTGATTTTGGCCGGCACATCCAATCTAAAAGACCAAACAATTTTTGCCGCTCCGATACAGTTGCGGACCCCTGGGCAGACAGTTACCGTCCTACACAACCACCCGGAGACGGCAGCGCTTAGCCGCCCTGACGTCAGCCTATTGGCGTTTCCCGGAGCCGGGTTCGTTGGTGCGATCTCACACAACGGCAAGGTTTCGGCTGCTGCGCTTGGGAGTAGCGTCAAGATACCCACCAATAACGACGAATTTGACGCTCTATCTAGATGGCTCAGCGCTTCATACGAAGCTGTTTCAAGCGCTTTTGCCCGCACGGAACCGGACATTTACAAGCGTCAGGAACTGGTCATGCGGACACTTGGCGCAAGTGGGCTGCTGGAATATCATACGAATCACGCGATCAACGGCGACATGGTGCCGGCCGTCAATCAGGCGGCAATTCTCGCCAGAAGGGCATTAACCAATGCAAACATTCTCACAGATCGGGCCGGAGTCGGCGTACTTCATCGACCCACCTTCTACGTCAGCCCCGCTGACACGCTGGCAGCAATTTCAAAGCGGACTGCAGAAATTTCCGCAGGACGCAACCGTGCGAGCAATGCTGGCGTGGTCGGGAAAAGTGATCTCGGCCAAGCAAACCGGAGCGGCCCCGCCAGTCGCACCAGAGCCGGAAGAAACGAAAGAGTTTCAGACAATGTCGAAAGCACTGGCCAATTTCGGCAACCGGGGCAAATAGAAATTGACCAGAGACGACTTGTATCCGGGGCCGATCGACCCGCCGTACGGACAACCCCTCCCGGCGTGGGAGAAGTTCCTGGCCGGGCTGCAGGCGCAGAACAAGGCACAACCGAACAAGCTGGTGCGCCAGGAGATCGCGTCGGCGCGCAGGGAAATCGCAAAAATGAAGGCCCAACGTCAGTCATAGCACGATTGATCGCCGACGAATCCGGCGCGCTGACAGCACCGGACTGGAAGCGGATCAAGGAGACCTTCACCAATCTCCGCGGCGCCAAGACGCCGAAGCAGATCGCCGCCCAGGCCAATGCCGTTCCGATCGGCCATCCCGACACGCTGCGCCGCGTTGCCATGGTCGGGCCCTATGTCTACAACGGGGCATGGCTGGCATCGCAGGACCGGCCCAGCGCCGTCTATTTCAACGCCCTACTCAACCAACAGGCCACGCGCAGCCAGTTGGAAACGCAGGCATTCGAGAAGGCCGCGCCGTATTTCCGCCTTTCCAAGGAGGACATGCGGACGGTCGACGCCATGCTTGAGTACTACCGCCTCTATGGCGTAACGCCGCGCCGCACCGGCCGCCAACTCGTGGTGAAGATCCCGGAGACCCGGCCGCCGTTCGGCGAGGCCATGCCGACGCTGAGCAAGCCGGGCCAGATACTGGCCGCCGACGCCAAAATGACGGACGCGATCCTGGACCTCACCGAGATGTTCGGCGATGTCTGGCGCAACATGCACGAGGCCATCGCCCGCGAGCGCGGCTACACCCGCGAGTTCAGCGAAAAGGCCATCCAGGCGCAGATCGACGGAGCCAATGACCGCCGCCAGAAGCGCGCCGCCGAGACCGCGATGGACGTGTGGCGCGCCATGCAGGAGACTGCGCGCCAGGGCTACACCGTGCCGTTGCAGCGATATGGCGACACCTATATTAGCGTGACGCCAAAGGCCCCGGAGGACGCGGTCAGCATCAACAGCCCGGTGCATGTCGAATTCATCGACACCAAGTCCTTTTTTCGCAACCCGTTCAAGTCGCAGCGCGGCGGCACTGCGGACCAGAGCGTCGACCAGCGCATGGCCGAGTTGCGCAAGAAATTCCCGCCGTCCAAGTTCAACATCAGCAGCGGCCAGGTCACGCCTAATTCCGTCGCCACGCTGGACATCCCAGCCCTCGAGCGTGCGTTGATGGCGATGAACTCGGCGACGGACCATAAGCACGAGGCCGTGATCGATGACCTGCTGCATCAGGTCTATCAGAACCGGATGGCGGGATTCCGCAAGCAGGCGCGCAACGTCGGCGGCTACAGCACCGATTTCGAGCGCGCCATCGCCGATTACATCCGCCAGACCAGCAGCACCATCGCGCGCCTCAGCTATCGCGACACGATCCAGAGCGCCTATGATGCGACGCAGCACCACGCCGACCCGGCGGTGCGCAAATACTGGGAGAATTTCAAGCACTACAACGAGCGCGAGGGCGGCGACTTCAACGGCCTGCGCAAGCTCGGATTCTTCATGATGATGTGGGGCAGCCCGGCCAGCGCGGCGCTCGACCTCACCCAAACGCCGCTCATCACCCAGTTCCAGTTGGCGTCGTGGGCCGGCATCCGGGCGCCGAAGCTGGCGCACGAGGCCATGGTCGAGGCCCTGTCAGCCGTGCGGCCGACCGCTCGGCACGGTCTCCGCGTGGATCTGAGCCGCGTCGGCAGGACCGATGCCGAGCGCGCGCTGCTCAAGAGCATGGCCGCCGAGGGACGGCTTGGGCCGCAGATCAGCCGCGAATTCCAGGGATCGGAATTGTCGACCAGGGCCAGAAACGCCCGGCCGCACCTGAAAAAGATGGCCGTGCTGTGGGAATATGGTTCGTCGATGAAGAACGCGGCGGAGGAGGTCAACCGCGTCGCCGCGGCGCTCGCCGCATTCCGCGCCGCGCAGAACCCGCAGCTGCTCGACAAAGCCGCCAAGGTCTATGCCGACGACCAGTTGTTTCGCGAACAGATGGGCACCAAGCCTGACCCTGCGGCGCTGGCGCGGTTTTTCGTCGACGACACGCAGTTTATCGCCGGCAAGATCAACCGCGCGCCGGCCATGCGCGGCATCGGCTCGCTCGTGTTCCAATTCAAGAATTATCCGCTCAACTACGTGCGCCTGATGCACAAGAATTTCACCCGCATGGGCAAGGAGGGCAAGATCATCGGCGGCATGATGCTGGTTGCGCTGCTCATGGCCAGCGGCTTACTGGGCGCGCCGTTTGCCGAGGACGCGCTGAAGGGCGGCGAGGCCATCTACAAGAGCATCACTGGCATCGACCCGATGCTGGAATACAATTTCCGCAAGTGGGCAGCCGATGCCGGGTTTGGCGAGTATGGCGCGGAACTGCTGACTCGCGGTATCGGACGTGACCTGTTCGGCGCCGACATGGGCCAGCGCATCGGCATGGGCGAGTTGTTCCCGTCCGACAGCATCACCGACACCCTGCCGTTGGCCAGCGCCATCATCTCGCGCGTCCAGGAGACGATGGAGCGCGGCAGTCGTGGCCAGCCGGCCGGCGCCACAGCTGCGGCAGCCAATTTCCTGTTCGGCAAAGGCGGCTACGACCTCGCGCGTGCCTACGCCCAGACCAAGGAAGGCGTCAAGACCAAGTACGGCAGCACGATCCAGAGCGCTGCCGACACGACGCTCGGAGACGTCGCGCTCCGCGCGCTTGGCATCCAGCCCACCAAGATCACGCGCAAGACCGAGAAGACCTATGCCGGCACGCGCATAGCGGCCGCCGCGAACGACGCCAAGAATCGCCTGACAACCGAGCTCGCCACCTACATCGTCGATGCAGGTGCTGCCCGCGAGGCCGGGGACAAGGCCAGGGCGGACGAGATCACGGCCAAGCTGAATGCCCGTATCGCCGAGGTGGCTCAGCAATTCGCTGACCCAGGGACGCCACCATGGCAGAAACTCACAGTTCCAAGCAGGACCGCGCTGCGCCGGCGCATCCTGTCGATCATCCTGCCGGAAGTGGCCCGGTTGAAGGCCACACCGAGACCGGCGCGACAAGAAATCATGAACATTCCTTATCCAGAATAGAGCGGGGTCTATTATGGCTGATGTCAGAGAAAACATGGGCGATGCATGGCGGATCGACAAGCGGATCAGCCTCGATCATCTGCTGACGCCTCTGCTTTGGGTCGGCACCTTCGCCTACATCATCGCTACCGCCAACGGACGGATCGACAACCTTGAAGAAAACAAGGACCGGACGGAAAAATTTATCGAGGCGGCCCAGACTGCCAATGGCAACGTGACCGACCGGCTTGCCAGGGTCGAGACCGAACTGGCTGGGATGAAGGATCAGGTCCGGGCATTGAACACGGTCATCAACCGGATCGACCGGAAACTGCCAACATTCAAAGATCTTGACGACCAGGATAACAAACCATGATCAGCCCGCTCACGCGCCGGGACGTATTGTTGAGTGCCGGCGGCCTAGCCGGACTCTATGCTATGTGGCAGTGGACCGACCGAAAACTGGACTCGATGCGCGACACCATTGCGCGTCAGGGCGAGCGGATTGCCAGGATCGAGGATGGCAGCCACCCGCCCAGATAGTGCAAGACTTTTATTGCCGCCTGTGATATAGGCACAACCAGGAGGATGTCATGCCACTCCCATCCGTTGTTTCCATGGATTACGCCAAGATGTGGTTCGGCGCCGGCTTGGTCGGCACGCTGGCCAATGGCTTGGCCCGGATCGCCGGAGACTATCTCTACACCGACGCTGGCTGGCCCATGGTGGGCGCATTCGTCGATCGATATTTCCTGCTGCCCCAGGCCGGTTTCGAGATCGTCGTCACGAGCTACGTCACGATGTACGCGGTCGCCAAGATCCCCAACCTCAAGGCACCGTCCTGACCATGCACGCGGCAGTCCGGCGCTGGATTCGCTGGGCCGTCGTCGCCGGAATCATTGTTGCCATGACACTGCTGGCGACCGGCGCGCTGGTAGTTTTCTCACACTGAAAGGAAGGGCTATGAAACGATTTCTCATTGCAGGACTCACGGCATTCGTGGTCGCCGGCTGCGCCAGCGACAAGATCTCGCCGGCCGAGAGCATCCTGCTGAGTTGCGACGGCTTCGCCTCGGCGCTCACCGTGCTGACTCCGCTGCGGGACGAGGGCAAGTTGAGCGACGGCACCGTCAAACTGGTCGACCAGACCAGGGCCATCGTCGACCCGATCTGCACCGGCGACGCGCCGGACGTCGACGCCACCGTGAAGAACTTGGCGGTCGACAACGGCATCACCATCCTCACCGCCATCGCCAAGCAGTTCATCAAGTAGGAGAACCGACATGCCCGCCATTCTCATTCCGTTGCTGCAGTACGGCATCCCCGCAGGCATCGAAGGCATCAAGTTCCTGATGGAACTGCTCGACAAGCTCAACAACGACCCGAACATGACCCAGGAGGAGTTCAACGCCGAGTGGGCCGCGATGAAGACCCGCTACGTCGCCGCCGGCCATGCGTGGGAGGAGGCCGGCAAGTGACCGACGCGGACGAGGTCGATCAGCAGGTTGCCGGAGGCTCGGCGGCGCGGATCGACCAGAAGCCGGACTTCGAGCCGCCGGCCAATCCCGAGTGGGACATGGACTGGTGGGAGCGGCTATGGGCGTGGCTCACGAGGAAGCGGCGATGACGCTCGCCGCCTTCCAACGCATCGCCGATGCCTACGAGCGCGAGGGGAAGCGCGTGCTGTGGGGCAGTCTGACGCGAGGGGCGATCTGCTACGAGTATCGAGGACGCCGCCGCACGGCGTGGATATGAATGAGTAAGGGCCCCAGATCGGGGCCCTTTTTCTTGTGACGGTTTCCCATTTCTGGCCCACCGACAAAGCCGCCATCCCTGTGCGCCCAGGGCCAGCCTACTCGGAAGATCGGGGACGGACTCCGCCGTTGCCCTCGATGCTGCGTCAGCTTCCTTTCGCTCGGCATCACAACGCCATCAGCGCCTTGACCGGGTGCCGCAGCCAGTACCACGCCAGCTTCCACCACGGCCACGAGCATGTACACGGCCACTCGCGGCAGGTCTCGTCGACCGGCAACTCATCCCAGTCAAGGCACCAGTGGCTGAATTCGCCGTCGAGGACGACGCCGCGGTAGTGCATGCACTCGTCGATCCATTCATGCCTATCCGGTTTAGACATACAGCCCCACATCTTGTGTTTTCAAAACGGCCGGTCATCGTCGCCACTTTGTTCTGCGTGATCTTCGGCATGGAGGCCGCCGGGTTCCATTTCTCGCTTCGCGCGCAATTCGTCCTCAACGTCCTCGCTCTTGTCCTCAATACGGAAAGTGGTCGGCATGATCGGGCGCGGATCGCTCTGATCTTTTGCCATATGTAGAGCCAACTGCTCATCCAAAGGCGATACTTGGTACAGCGACGGGCCCCCAGCAAAGCGGGACGTAAAGCCGGATGGCTCAGCCGTTCCGTTCTCGAAATAGGGGACATCAAGCCGCAACATTTTCGTGCCGAATTGCTCGACCTCGCGCACTTTTCCAACCGTTCGGCGGAAGCCCATTTGTTCGACAAGCGCCCAACCTTGATACGCTTCGCTTTCGGCCATTTGTTTCTCCATCAACATCTAGTGGGTCTCAGCGTTCGTGTGTGTTAACCGGATAGGCATGGATCCATTCCTGGCTAGGCTTTCCCACGTTTCCCCCTCTTGCGCAGATGATCCATCTTGGCGATGCGCCGGCGCCGCGCCTGACGGCGGCGAGGATGCGTGCGGCGGGGCATCAATTAACTCCCTTGTCCGCCGGCGCCAGCAACTGCTCCGGGTTCTTGATCTCGGCCTGGATCTGGCCGACGATGGCGCACTGGATGACCAGATACTGCCGCGACTTCATCTGCGGCGCCAGCACCTTCTGGTCCGCGCGCGGTCGCAACTCGGCATCCGCCATCTGCTTCGCCACGTCGATTGCTGGCTGCGGGCCTTGGAAAATCGCCATGTGGCCCGCATCATTGGTCATGGGGACCAGGGCCTTTCCTTCATTGCGCAGGACGATGTAGCCGAGCAGCGCAGTGTGCTGCGGCTGGCCGCTCAGGGGCGTGCCGTTGGGTCCGAGGATCATTCCTTCCCCTTCCTCACCTTCTCCGCCGCGAAAAACTTCCGCAGCGCGTTTTCATAGACGGCGCTCCGCTTTACCCGCTCATCGGCCACGTAGGCGTCGAGCTCGGCGATCAAGTCGATGGGCAGCGTGGTCGTGATGTGCTGCCGCGGCGGGGCCTTGGTCTTGGGGGCGTTCACGTCTTCCTCGCCACCAGCGTCTTGAGGCTCTTGTCGATCGACCGCAGCAGGCGCAGGATTTCGTCGCCGACCGTCGCCTGCGGGGCAAGCGCGCTCGCCAGCTGGGCCGGGAACGACGGCGACGGCACCTTGATCACCGGAGGGAGCGGGTCGGGCTTGCGGGGACGAGGCATCAGCCGCCCCCGACTATCAGCAGTCCGTCCATCGACTTGACGATGTTCGTGAACAGGACGTCCTTGACCTGCTGCTCGGGCGGCAATTGGTCGAACGGGACCATGCACGGATGCGTCTTGCCGATCGGGTCCTTCACCGGGCCATAGACCCATCCGTCGGCCACCTTCTGCGCAAACCACGACTCGTGGCTCGCCGCCGGGCCAGCATCGGGATTCTCCAGGCGAAACTGGACGCCCAGAATTGCCGACGCGCGCTGCCACTCCGGCGCGTCATTCCACGCCACCTGGCTGTAGTCGCCGATGGCGGCACAGTAGGCGCGGTTGGCCTCGTGGCAGATGCGGGCGATGTCTGCGACGCGGATCATATTGGCGCTCCCTCGACGTCGCTGGGCAGTCCGTCGTCTTCTGCCGGCTTCCCGCCAATCTCCAGGAACGATTTCAACGTGCCGGACTCATCCCGCCGAAATCCGATGTTGACGTGCTCATACTTGACTGCGGTGGCCGGCTCCTCCAGCACATACCCCGCCTCAAACGCGGCGGCCGGCGAGACCGACAGGTAGCCGTCCTCATAGCGCACGAGGTAGTCGCCAATGCCCAGGTTCGGCGCGCGAATCAGGATGTCGTTCGGCACGTCATACTGCCGGCCGCCGACCTGCATGCTGTAGGGCTCGCCAGCGGCGTTGTAGGAAATGCCCTGGATCCGGCCGGCGTCGACCAGCTTGTGGCTGCGGTAGCGTTGCATCATGTCACATTCCCTCCCTTGGTCCATGGTCGAGCGGCTTGTACTCCCGCATCGGCTTGTCCGCCGGCGGTGGCGCCGCGGGCGACGGCTCCGGCGCATACCCGGCCCGGCGTGCCGCCGCGATGTCGAGTTCCAGTTGCTTGATCCGGCGCATCTGGTTGTCGATGAGGGCACAGATCCGGTGCATGGTCATGTCCGCGAGGTCGGCGACTGCGATCATCGGCGCGGTATCGACGGCGAAGGCAGCCAGCGGCACGAGGTAGCTGCCCGACGGCAGCTTGATGACCAGGTTCTGCTCGCCGGTGTCGGTGACGGTCAGCACCTCGGCGGGGGCGGAGACGGTGTAGCGGGTCATTCCGCCAACTCCCAGTCCGTCGCGAGCAGGTCAGTCTGCGAACACAACCAGGGCACAAACTTGTCGTCGGCAGTCTTCATGCCGACCCAAGGCAGCATTGGGAAAAGACGGCCGGCGTCAGGGAACCGGAAACGATTGTCCTCATCCTCGACAAGCGCCAACCACATGCCCTTCCCGTTCCAGCCAGCGCGACGCACGCGGCTGCCGTTGTGCATCTGCTTTACCGCCCATCCAATGTCATGAATCATGCTTATCCGGTTGACTCCCAAGCCTACTTGTGCTAGTGTTTCCGCATTGGTTGGGCATTTTGCCCTCCGGTTGTGGAGTAAAAAGTCATGCCACCGTTTGCCGATGTTTTGCAGTGGGAACACCTGCCCTTCCCGAAATCGCTCCGGGACTTCCAGCGGCTTTTCAAGGATGACGCGGCCTGTGCGGCCTATCTGGAAGGCGCTAAGTGGCCCAAGGGCTTCGTTTGCCCGCATTGCAAGGAAAAAGCCGAGCCGTTCCGGTTCGTCGCACGTCCGACCGTCCTGCGCTGCCGCAAGTGCCAACGGGACACGGGTTTGATGCGCGGAACCGTTATGCAGGACACGAAAACGCCCCTGACGGTCTGGTTTTGGGGTGCCTATCTTGTATCCAGCATGACACCCGGCATTTCGGCGGTGCAATTCCAACGGCAACTTGGCCTCAGCCGGTACGAAACTGCCTTCCAAATCCTGCACAAACTGCGGGCTGGAATGGTCCGCCAAGGCCGCGACCGTATTGGTGGCAATCTTGCGCGCGGCGATCATGTCGAGGTTGACGAAACCTACATCGGTGGCGCGGTGCGCGGCCAAGGTCGCGGCCCGCAAGATCAAGTTCTGGTCTGCGCAGCCGTCGAGGTCCGCACCCGCCCCGCCAAAAAGGGCGACAAGCCCATGCGGCGCGGCGGGCGATATGCTGGTCGCCTTCGGCTTGAAATCGTCCCGACACGCGGTGCTAAGTCGCTGACGGGCTTTGTGGAAGCCGCCGTTGAGCCGGGCGCGATGGTTATCACCGACGCAGCGCCGGGCTATTCCAAGCTTGCCGCGCTCGGCTACCAGCACCTTCCCGTTGTCGAAGGAAACGATCCGGCTGTTGCCGAAGAATATCTGCCCATCGTTCACCTTGTTTTCTCGAATTTGAAGGCTTGGCTTGCTGGCACGCACCACGGGCGCGTCGAGCCTAAGCACCTTCAAACCTACCTGAATGAGTTCACGTTCCGCTTTAACCGGCGGTTCTACCCGTTCAACGCCTTTCGCTCTTTGCTCGGCATTGGCACGAACGGCGAAGGCCCGACCTATGACGGCCTCTACAGCGGCGAGTGGAAGCATCCGACGATGGCTAGCCACCATGACTAACCTCCGCAAACAGAGGCCCGAGGTCGCCGGTTTTGCCGCGCGCCTTTGCCGTTTCCCGCGCGCGCTCCGCTGGCCCGGCTTGCGTGAGGGCCATTCGGCGTCGAATGTCGTCCTGATATTCGGGGTGCTTTTCGATCAGAATGGATTGCATCCCCTCCCGAAATGCGCCTTCGCCCGTGGTGCCGGTGCCGGCCAGCGGGTCAAGCACGGTGCCGCCCTTGGGCGTCACGAGCCGAACCAAATATGCCATCAGGTCAACGGGCTTGACGGTCGGGTGCTTCGATCCGAGTCGGTCGTCAGCGTCGGCCTTGGCCGTGTAATAGAAGCGCGCCGCCGACCCGCTATCTCCGTATTCGACATTGGGCGTCCCCACGGGGCGGCTTTCCTTGCCATAGGCGTTCGCCTGATACCCGATGCCCGTACTCCGCTTTACGGCCCCGGTGCCGCTCTGCAAGCCATCAGGGAACGCCTCGATTACATCTTCGCTGCCATCGTGAATGACGTTGGCGGGCCAGCGGCCCCGCGCATCCCCGCCGCGTGCGCCGGGGGTGGCCGCGAAATTGGTAGAGCCTTCATCGGTGTAGCGACGATCCGCGCTTGCTTCGCCTTCCCTACCGCGCTGGTAGGCATTCGGGCGGTAGCCGAGTTCATAGTTGCGCGCATTGAGCCGGTCGGCACCACTTAGCGTCTCGTTCACAAAGTCGCCAATGCGGCACCCATCTATATCGAGCGCGCCGGTTCCCCACTTTTCGACGTTGCCCGCGAGTGTGCCTTCGAGCGGCTTGCGCGCGAGACAGATAGGCTCCCATCCAGGCTTGAGCGCGGCCTGATTTTTCGGAAAGCCTTGGCCATACAGCCATCCGATTTGGTCGCGTATCTCAAAGCCCGCATCCTCGACTGCACACGCCATCCGGTGATAGGTGCGCGTGCCGCCGAAAACCACAAAATAGCCGCCCGGTTTAAGGACGCGCAGACATTCCGTCGCCCAAGCTTCGCACCACGCCTGAAAGAGGTTCCAGCGGTTGTCCGCTCGCACGGGCTTTGGTTCCGCACACTGGCAGGGCGAGCCGCCATGGAAAAGATGGCCGCACGTCCCGCAGCGGAACTGGTTCCAGCCCTGATTGCTCACCCATTCCGTGTCGCGTGCGCCGATGCCCGGCTTGCTTTTCTGGCCGGTTCCAGCCGTCCGATATTCCGGCGCGCGCGCAGACATACGCCCGAAGGCGCTATCCCGGCCGACGTCGGCCTCATTGAGCGAACGCCGGAAGCCGTCCGAACCGTCCCATTCCTTCCCCATAAATTCGAGGCCGTAGGGCGGGTCCGTCACAATGGAGTCGACCGATGCAGTCGCAATCGTCGGAAGCACGACAAGGCAATCCCCGCAATGGAGTACAGCGCGTCCGGGCAGATTTTCGGGGCCGACGATCATCACTATTCGCTACCTTTGGTGTCCTTGGGAGTCAACCGGATAAGCATGTCATGAATGTTCGTCATGGTCAGTCCTTCCTTGGTTGTGATGTAGGCGGCGGCGCCAACCGATCGAGCGCGTCCGCGATGCGCTTGAGGCTTTGGGCGCTCGACGCCTGTGCCGCGGCTTGAATCTGCTCCAGCCTCATGTCGACAATGTCGGTCGGCTCGAGCCGATCCAGCCAGGTGTTGGGCATCACGACACCTCGACGCCAAGGGCGCGCAACTGGTCCTCGGTTTCCGCGACCAGTTTCCCATAGGCATCGGACAGGACATCGCGCAGCCAGTATCTGTCGAAGTGCTTGGTGGCGTCGACGCGATCATCGGGAGAACCGTGGGAAACCAGCGAACAGACGACCCCACGACCGCCGAACAAGGACCGCTTCATCTCGATGAGATCGGCCCGCTTCCGCGCCAGTGCATTGACGTCGACGAGATTGCTGAGCCGCATCGGGCCCGACTGCACCGGCACCGCAGCTTCAAGGTCATCGATGCCGTCGTCATGCCTGCTGCACATCGCATCCTCTAAATCTGGGAGCGGCGCCGGCCGCTGCGCTTGGGGATGGCAGGGGACCGGCCGGCGCCGTGCTTCTGGGGCTGAAGCGATGGCATGATGGCAGCGCCGCGATTGTATGTAAATATGCGATCCATCACGATGCAGGAATTACGCAATTACTTTTTGCGTTACGCAGATTGCGGTGGCTGGCTATCCGCCCCCGCCCCACGCAGGACCGCGTCGAACCGCCGATACAGCGCCTGGCGCTCGCCCTGCTCAACCCCGCCTGGTCCGCGCAGCTGCTGCAGGGCCTCACCCACCAGGGACCAGACGATCATGTCGTAGGCCGCGCGATTGACCACCGACCACTTCACCAGGGACTTGGCCAGGGCCGGGTGACTGGGCATCAGCAGGGCTCGACGCCACTGCCGCGGCCGCGCAGCATGTCTTCCAGTTCCTGTTGTGTGATCTGACGCGCATGGCCGATTGTCACCGACTGCGGCTCATAGAATTCGACCCGCCTCACCGCCCCGTCAGGGTAGTACTCGATCGCGCACACGTAAGGGCAGACGTGGCCATGGCGCTGGCCGCAAAACCGACACGGAGCCGGGGATGCGTCAGTGGTCGTCATGGGGGATCTCCGCGACCCTGGGGCCCGGATACGGCTCGCGCTGGATCGCCGCCTCGGCTGCCGCCTTCATCATCGCGACGTAGGAATTGTACCAGCCCGGCATGTGGCTATAGACCACGGTCTCGCCGGCGCGGCGCGCGAGGCATACGCCCACCGTCGACCCTAGGCCGACGTCGACGCCAAGTACCCAAGACGGAGCCGGTGCGGCAGCCGTCGCCGCGATGGCTGGAATGGCCACTGGCGCGGCCAGGATGCCGGTGAGAACCGCGCGGCGGGTGAGGGGCATCAGACAGGCTCCTTGCACGGCGCCCGGTTCATGACCTCGGCGACGATGGCCTGCAGGTCGGAGATGTCGGTGACGGGGCGGAAGCGGAAAGCGCCGTAGCCGACTGGGTAGCCCCAATATTGCTCAGCCAATTTCGATCTGCGGATTTCCGCCAGATGCACCACGCCTTGGCCACTGCGCGGACAGGGTAACTCCTTGACGATAGTGTAGACGCAGCCCACTTTCGGCTGGTCGTCATGCCAGACGCCAGAGAATTCAGACGGAACATCCTCGTCGGTGATGGTGACGCACACCACCTTCTGCCCGGCGTAGAACATCACCCCCTCCCGCCGCCGCTGAAGCCTCCGACCATGTTCTCCTCGGGGACCTGGGCGACGGAGCCGGTGGCGTTGCCGGCGGCCACATAGGTCTCGAACCGCGTCGCCATGTACTCCACACCTTCCACAATTTTGGGAAGCGGCGTCGGATCCCCCAGGTTCCCTTTGACAATCTCCACCGCCAGCCGCAGGCATTCCAGTCGCATTTCTTCGGTCATCCTCGCCTCCCTCTCACTGCCGCATCTGCGGCGAATTCGGCGGCGCTCTACCGACTGAGCTACGGGATTGGCCGAAGCCGCTCCGCCGGGACTCGAACCCGGGACCTCCGCAGTGCCGTGCTCTAACCTAGCTGAGCTATGGTCCGCAGTCCCGCCATCACGGCTAATCTGACCAGCGGGATTCGAACCCGCGACCTTCGGCTGGGACCAACCCTACTCCCGCCACCGCGATATGTAAATACGCTACAGCGCGTAGTGCTTGTCGATGAACCCGAGATCCGGGTCGCCGACCAGGGTCCAGCGCACCCAGGTCCGCCAGCCCGCCGCGTAGTGCCGCCAGTGTCCGCGCCGGAAATGCAGCCGCCTGCGCCGACCTGGCTCGCCACCGCCCAGTCATCAGCGCCAGCAGACCCCAGCGCGCACCCTCCGCCGCGTCCTCGCAGAATAGCCGGTCGACCAAGGACTTGCCGTTACGTGCCATCACCACCTCCAAAAACTGGTCCCAAAAATATACGCCGCGCCATACCCTATGTAAATATTTTTTCCGCCAGTTCTGGGGGCGGAAATCACACACCGGGGTGGAGAGGAATTACGGGGACCCGACTCCCTACCAGAATGCCTCCCTCCCCCTCGGCCGCCCGCTACCTTCGCCGCGTGGCCGACCGATGCAGGCGTGTGTCTCACATGGGTGTGAGGCAGCAGGCGTGATGACGCTGACCAGGGCATGCTGATGCTGGCGCACGAGCTCGCGCACCCAGTCTCACGCGCACACGCGGATGTGTGATCGCATAACCTAGATTATGGAAAATGTTAACGTCAATGATACCAATGGCTTAGGCGATACCTAGGCCAGAATGGGCAGGCTATCCTATGCCAACAGGCCAGGTAGCAGGGCCACGGTCACGGCCGCGCACCACAGCAGCCGCAGGCCGAGGGCGTGGTGCCGCTCGCCCACCATGATCCAGACCACCGAGGCGCCGAGCGCGGCCGCACAGGTCACGGGGATCATGGCTGCTCATCCTTGCTCGGTGCGGCGATATGGGCCGCCGGGGCGATGTCGGGGACGCCGGCCTTACGCTTGCCCTTCTTGACCAGATAGATCGTCTTCTCGCTCACGTCATAGACCCTGGCGAGTTGCGACAGTGACCGCCCATCCTCTCGGATGCTACGAACCTGATCATCGCTCAGCTTGCGCTGCCTAACCTGCACGTTCATTCCCTTGGGCTCCGATCCTTGATGGTCTGGCCTGATGCAGCCTTTATTCCCACATCGCTGCACCAGTCTCGCCCCAGCTGGCAGACGGCGCCCGGCTATCTCGAGCAGCAGATCCCGCATGCCTATGCTTCGGCGCTTACCGTCTAGAACATACCACCAGCGTGGGCGCTTGGCTATCCAGCATCCATTCCCATCGGCCGCGTAGCTGCGCCGAATCGCGTCGAGATGCGAGGTCCAATCCATCATGCACGAGACTATGCACTAGAACTTTGCACTGTGCAATGCTCTAGAGCATAGAGCAAAATCGGAACATAAGACTGTGCAAAGTCCCGGACTTAGGCTGTGACTATGGCAGCATTGTTGACATGTGCAACATCTAAGTTCTAGCCCTTAAGCCTGTGCATTAACCTATATTACTCGTTAAGATCCGTCGCTACTAATCAGTTACGCCGCTCCAAGGACATTGCTGCGCTGCACCAATACCGACTTGATCCGGTCATTATGCACCACCAAATCCACCCTATATATATATCTATCTATTTGATTTCTATAGATATATATATAGGTAGTGTGTTAATATGATTATGCGTAGTGGTGGGAGTTCTCACACGACTAACCATGTTTGGGGTATAGGTGGGGGTATATGGGTATATTCTGTGTAGCTATCCGGGAAACTACCCTGACAATACCGTTTTCTGATTATCTATTCCGATCAGGCCTTTAATGTGTCACAGCCCGGTATTGTAGACTGGATAATAGGATGATCAAGCCAGTATTCTGCTTGCGGCCGCGCAAAACCTGCACAAGTGAATAGACGAAAGCCGTGCGATTTGATACGGTTGAGGCTTCACATGGGAGTATTGTAGAGCCATGCCAGCTTTTCGCGTGATTTACAACCCCGGGCAGTATGAGCAAGGCGCGCTTGAGCCCAGGAAGCGGCTGAAGGATGATGATGTGGCGGAGTTCATCCGGTTTTGGATGCAGGGACGATGGGCGCTTTGGATGGGGACGCATTTCCTATCGCAGCGCGGCGTGCCGCTGAGCTCCAAAATGATCCGGTCGCATGCCAAGCGGATGCAGGAGCAGGGCCTTATCCCGGCGCCGTCGGGGGTGATACAGCCACATTGGACCGACTGGGTGCGGCCGGCGGGGGACGAGCCGGGGCGGGTGCCGACAGTCTCGGCGACGGGTGTGACGTGGCCGGACGCACACCGCTACGCGGTCAAGCTCAACCGCGGCGGCAGGCCGCGCAAGCGGCTGCAGGTCGAGCCAGAGGCCCCGCGGCGGCAGATCACGCCAGACGAGCGCCACAGCCTCGAGGAGGCCACGCGCGCCGACGCCGCGGCGGAGATCGCCGCCCGGCGCCAGGGCCAGCCGGCGGGGCTCTCGCCCGAGGCGCGGGCCTATCTGCTGGGGCAGGATCACAGCGACACTCACAGCGACACTCACAGCGAGGAAACGGAGGGCCAAGACCATGAACCGCGTCATGTCACCGACGGGCAAGGGCAAGATCCGGGACAAGAACCGGGAGCGTCGGGAGAAACGACACCGCCAGGAGCAGGAGGCAAGGCGCCGCGCCGTCGCCGCGGCGCTCGAGCGCAAGCCAATTCCGGGTAAGCTCACCGACGGCCGCGTGGTCAGCACCGGGCGCCCGGGCCGATCGATGACCCAGGCCAAGGCCGCGGCAGCTGGCAAGGCAGGCGCGGCGGCACGCTGGGGCGCGGCACAGGCCGAGCCATGGGACTGGCCGGCCAAGGGCTGTTGCTGCTGGCCTGTCACGGACGGGGCGCCCTGGGGGTTCTGCGGCGCGCCGGCGGCGGCCGGCAGCCGTGCCGGATACTGCGACGCCCACGAGGGCGCAGCCTGGCGCCGAGGGACCGCGCCGGCGTCCCTGGCCGTCCCGGAATACCGCGAGCACCGCCGGGACCAGGGCTTGCGCTTCAAGGTCCCGGGCCGCCCGGCCCTGTAACGGATTTACCGTCAGGAATACGCAATTAGCGGTTTGCACCGGGGCGGCATCGGGGCGATAGTGCAATACTGTTATTGCAACAAC
>ERZ724522.884-NODE-884-length-17683-cov-15.814103_pt1 | contig 17683 bp, 21 predicted proteins | sample MGYA00376055_ERZ724522 | MGnify/ENA primary metagenome ERZ724522 (study PRJEB28724, sample SAMN07190884) | wastewater metagenome | isolation source: effluent of sewage treatment plant in Hong Hong | place: Hong Kong | collected 2016-03-17 ... | reverse complement strand
GCAGCATGAGCTACAGCCCCAAACTCAGGCAGGGGCAGGTCTACTACCTGCCGACGGCTACCGGCCGGCGCAGCGCGCGTCGGGTGCGGGTCATCCGCCGCGCGGGCATCGACGGCGTCGAGTGCATGTACGTGCAGGATGACGGCAGCGACGGCGAGGCCGTGACACTGAGCGAAGAATTCCTGTCGAACTGGTGTTGGCGGGCCTTCGACGGCAACACTGATGGGGCGTGCGCATGAAGGCCGGCACGCTGCGCGACAACTCGCTGGCCCTGGTACAGATGGCCAGCGCCAGGCCGGTGACAAACAACGACGCAGCCGCGCTCATCGGCTGCCCACGCAGCCAGGCCGGCGCCAGGCTGAACAACCTGACAAGGTGCGGCTGGCTCGAGCCAGCGGGGTACAACACGCACGGGCTCAAGCAGTGGCGGGCGACCAACAAGGGCCGCACCTACGCAGTAGGCCTGCCGGCCCCCGTGATCGTGCGGGCGACCCCGGATCTGCGCCCGTCGACCGAAGCCCCAGTCACGTACACAGCGCGCACAAAGCGCACGGTCGCCAGCGGGTGGACACACGACACCAGGTATCAGCTACCCCCCGGTGAGCGCATCGTCGGAGGGTTCGCGACGCTTGGCATAGGCCGCTACCTGGACTGATCCGTGACGATGGCCGAGCTCATCTGGACGCGGTTCCCTGACCGCACCGCCGCCACCGCTACCGAGCGGCGCATGGAGTGGGCCGATCTTGTGCGCTACCTCGCGGATCCAGGCGAGTTCCCGGCCAAAGCGGCATGCCCGTGGCTAAAGCTGGCGCAGTTCGGCCCGCATCGCAGCGCGCGCGGCAGCCTGCGCCACGATGGCAACGTGCTGGGGGTCTATGGCGTCGAAGGGGACTACGATGGCGAGGTGGTGCAGCCCAGCGAGGCCATTGAGGCGCTGGAGCGGGCGGGCATCAAGGCCTGCGTCTACACATCCCCGTCACACACGCCAGATGCCCCGCGGTGGCGCGTGCTGGCCCCGTTGGCTACCCCACATGCACCGGGCGACCGATCGCACATCCTGGCCCGGATCAACGGCGTTCTTGGCGGCATCCTGACAGCCGAATCATTCACTCTGAGCCAGAGCTACTATTTCGGCAGGGTGCGGGGGGTGCACTACCAGGTGCTGGCCACATGGGATGACCCGGATGAGGGCAACTATGTCGACCAGCTCGACGACCTGGATGCCGTCGCGATCAACCGCGCCCCCGTCCAGCATTCCGGCGATGGCGCCGGGCGTACCACCATTTCTGAAGTAGTCGAGCGCTTGGGGCGCCGCTTGCGCACGGGCGACGAACGGCGCGCCCTGCTCAAGAGCTACATCGGGGCCAAGGCGGCGCGCGGGCTGTGCGATGACGAGATCCGCGCACTGGTCGACGATCAGGTGACACGGTTTTTTGACCCATCGGATGCCGTGGATTGGTCTGACATCAACGGGCTGATCCGCAGCATCACCGAATCAGAACAAGCCCACCAGGCCGAAGTGCGCGCCACGGTGGGGGGGTTTGTGCGGCGCCTGGGGGAGAAGGCCGACGCGCCCAGCGCCACGCGCCAATTCAAGCTGCGCCGCGCCAAAGCCAACTTCGCCGAGCTGCGGCCGGTCAAGTGGGCAATCACCGGCTACGTCGCCGCTGGCGAGGTAGTGGTGTGGGCGGGCCAGCCCGGCGTGGGGAAGTCAACCGTCTTCACTGCGCTTGCCCTACTGGTGGCCGGATACGGCCCCGTCATGGGCAGCGACATCGAGGTAGATCGCCAGCGCCGCGTGGTGGTTATCACCGAGAACGCCGAGCAATACGAACGGCTGATCTATGCCTTCTGCCAGCGATATGCCATCGACCCAAGCGAGGCGGAACAGCGTATCTCCCTGGTCGATTCTCATCGCCTGAACGTGCACGAGATCGAGGCCGAACTGATGGAGCAGGTACGCCAGAACACCGGCGACGAACCGCCGCTGGTGATCATGGACACCGCCAGCTCATCATTCGATGTCAAGGATGAAAACAGCAACGCCGAAATCGGCGGCATGCTCGCGGCCATCAAAGGCCCCGCCGTATCGACCGGCTCCCCGCTGTGGGTTGTCTCCCATGCGGCCAAGGCGCTCGGACGCGAAGACAGCGAAATCACCCCGCGCGGCGCCAGCGCCTATATCGGCGACGTTCACGGCACCGGAAGCGTCTTCCAGGACAAGAACTGCCCAGGGAGCACGTTCCTGCGCTCGCTGAAGAACCGGCATGAGCGCGCATTCGCGGAAATCGAGGTCAGAACAGAGGTCATGTGGCATGAGGCCACCGACGACCGCGGAGTGATCCAGCGCATCGGCCTGCGCATCGGCGTACCCATGCGCGCCACCGACACCCGCGCCCGCGCGGCCACCGACGCAGCCAACGGCGCCGAATCGGCCAACAACATCCTCCGATCCAACAAGGCCAAGAGCGCGTCACTCAGCGGCGCAATCATCTCCATGCTGTCCGCCGCCAAGCACAAGACGCTGCGCAACATCGACATCGCCACCGTGCTCATGGCTGATGGGTTCGGCCGCTCGACCATCTACCGCGCTATCGACCAACTCGACAAGCAAGGCGTGTTGACGCGGGTCAATGACAGGGTGCACCTGAACGGCCACGGACCCGCCAACGAAGCCGGGGAGGGGGCCTGAAATGAACCTCAATTTTTCAGTCCCGATGGAGATTCTGTCGGGACTTGTCGGGACTCAGAAGCTCCGCCGGTCGAGTCGGGACCGGTCAGTCCCTACTCCCCCCTTAGGGGGGAGTAGGGACTGGGTCCGACGCCCCGAGCCAGTCCCGATGCCAGTCTCTATCGGGACGGGACTGAGACGGGACTGAGACGGGAATCGGGAAAGGGACTTAGGAATGAATGACGAAGGGAATGGAATGAATGAGTACCGGGCAATCCCTTGGGATCACGCCGATGTGCCCGTGCGCGGCGAACAGCTCGGGCGCGAACTGTGGCGCGGCAGGCAGTGGTCCGTGACGACTGACGGGATCGAGCGTCGGGACGGGACTTACTTCATCGCAGCAAAGAGACTGACCGAGCAGGAATCCACTTACCCCTGGACGCGACACATGGCGGAAAAGGACTGGGTGGATCAGGCCGATTTCGGATTGGCCTTCCGCATCGCGCTGCATCTCCACCACGGCCGCCAGGCGCCCGCAGCATGACCGCCATGCAGCGCACCAAAGGCAAGGCCGGCGAGCGCGAAGCCGCGGCAATCATCCGCGACCTCACCGGCTGGGATGTCCGTCGCCGCGTGCGCCAGCATGACGGCGATTCGGACCTCGAAGGCGTCCCAGGCTGGTGTGTCGAAGTCAAGCGCCACGCCACGGCAACCCGCGGCAACCTGCGCCAGTGGTGGGCTCAAGCCTGCGCACAGGCCAAGCGCGAGGCTGCAATCCCGGTCCTTTTCGTGCGCCGCGACCGCGACGAATGGCGCGCAGTCTGGCCGCTGGCCACCACGCTGGCCGTGCAGCACGCCGATATGTGGCACGCCTACGAATGGACCGCCGAGGGCTCTATCGACGCCTGGGCAGCGGTGGCGCGGGAGGTGGTGGTCAAGTGAGCACAGAGCCGAAAAATTCGGGCCGCTTCGCTAAGGGTAATCCCGGGAAGCCGGCCGGCGCGAAGAACCACACGACCAAGCTGCTGCGCGAGGCCCTGCGCGGCGCAGATCGGCTGCGGGTGCATCTCACGTTCGTCCCCCCTGACCGGCGGTTGCGCGATGCCGATAACTGCATCGCGGCGGCAAAGGCTGGGCTCGATGGCCTGGCCGACGCACTGGGGGTCAACGATCGCCGATTCGTACTTTCGTCCGAGCTGCTCACCAACGGCGAGATCGGCGGCGTGGTGCGGGTGCGGGTGCTGCAGGCGGCTGCGGTTGATGTCGAGGGGGGGGTCGCATGACGCCAAACGCCGGGGCCTTTCGCAAAGGAGAGAAAAAGCCAGGCCAGGGTAAGCACGGGCCGCAGAAGTCGACGATCGTGCTGAAGGAGGCAATCCTGCTGGCCGCCAAGCAAGCAGGCGAGGACGGCAAGGGCAAAGACGGCCTCACTGGGTACCTGCGGCGCGTGGCCATCGAGGACGTCAAGGCATTCGCATCGCTGCTCGGCAAGGTGCTGCCGCTGCAGGTGACGGGGGCGGACGGGCGGACGTTGGCGCAGGAACTGGCCGGCCTGAATGCGGCAGCGGGCCGTGATGTTGCGCGGGATGAGTGAGATCCAGCGCGCGGCCATGCGCTGGCGCCGCATCGGCCCGGCCGAGTTCGCCCGCGAGGTGCTAGGCGCCGAGCCGACCGAGCAGCAGCTGCAGGCAGGGCGCGCGGTGGTCGAGCGGCGCCGAGTGTCGATCCGCAGCGGACACGGAACCGGCAAGTCCACGTTCATGGCCTGGTGTGTGATCTGGTTCCTCGCGTGCCATTTCCCGGCCCGCGTGCCATGCACTGCGCCTACAGCGCATCAGCTCGAGGACGTGCTGTGGTCCGAAATCGCCAAGTGGCATCGCGCCCTGGCCGCGCGCATCCCCGCGCTGTCGGTGCAATTCATCTGGAGCGCTGGCGCCTATCGCATGGCCGCGGCGCCAAATGAGTCGTTCGCTGTCGCGCGCACATCGCGCAAGGAGAACCCCGAGGCGCTGCAGGGGTTCCACTGCGAGCACATCCTGTTCCTGGTCGACGAGGCCTCCGGCGTACCGGACAACATATTCGAGGTGGCGGAGGGCGCGCTTTCGACCGCCGGCGCATACGTCGTCATGGCAGCCAACCCGACGCGGCAGTCGGGCTACTTTTTCGACAGTCACCACAAGATGCGCGGCACCTGGGCCGCGCTGCACTGGTCTGGTGAGGATTCACCGATGGTCAGCCGGGACTATGTGCAGGCGATGGAAACCAAGTACGGCAGACAATCGCCAGTGTTCAAGGTGCGCGTGCTGGGCGAGTTCGTGACGGCCGCCGACGGCGTTATCCCGCTTGAGCTGTGTGAGGCAGCGAAGGCGCGCGAGGTGGCGTGCAACACGTCGGCGCCCGTGGTGTGGGGCCTGGACGTGGCCCGGTTCGGCGACGACTCGACGGCCCTGGCAAAGCGGCAGGGGAACTGGCAGCTCGAGCCGATCCGCGAATGGTGGGGCAAGGACACCATGCAGACAACCGGCCTCATTAAGGCCGAATGGGACGCTACGCCGCAGGGCCAGCGCCCGGCCGCGATCAACGTCGACGTGATCGGCATCGGTGCGGGCGTGGTGGACCGAATGAAGGAGCTTGGTCTGCCCGTCGTCGGGGTCAACGTGGCCGAAAGCGAGTCGATCCGGGCCGGCGCCGACCTGGCATTCAACCGCCTGCGCGATGAACTGTGGTGGCGCGGGCGCGAATGGCTCGAGGCCCGGGACTGCCGCCTGGCTGACGATGACGAGACCATCGGCGAGCTGACGACCCCGACGTATTCCATCCTGAGCACGGGCCGGATTCAGGTCGAGCGCAAGGACGACTTGAAAAAGCGCGGGGTCAAGAGCCCGAACCGGGCGGATGCGTGGCTGCTGACATTCCACGATGGCGGGCACCCGAACATGGGCCGTGGTGCGCCGATCAAGTACCGAGCCCTGGGGATGCGCCGTGCCTGAGAACTTCTCCGACCCTGTGCCCGAGGATCTGGTGTGGGCCGATGACCTGCTGACCCGCTATGGCCGGTGGGCCGTATCCGGTGGGCGCGGCGTGCGCGGCTGCGGCAGCGCGGAGCGGGCCTATCGCGCGCCTGCGGTGGCCGATGACGACATCCGCCGCACCCCTGCGCCGGTGGCACTGGATGCCGCCCAGGCCGTGATGATCCAGCGCACGCTGATCCGCGTACCGGACCGCGAGCGGGTCATCCTGCATGTGCTGTATGTGCCCCGCCCGCAGCCGATCGCGGCGCAGCTGCGCATGCTGCAGGTGATGCCCCGGGATTGCCGGGCCAGGCACGCGGCCGGGCTGCGCATGTTCGCCAACCTGTATCGGGTGGTTGCGCCGCGATTCGGGATGGTATAGAATCGGCGCTACCCTGTCGCCAAGCCAGGTGCCCCGGTTGCCATTGGCAGGCCGGCGCACCAGCAAAACCCCCGAAGCCCGCCGGCTCACACCGCGCGGGCTTTGCGCTTTCGGAGCCCGCGTGAAAGACGACCTGGACGACCTCGCGCTGAAGCAGATCGTCGAGGAACGGTTGCGCACGTCCATGGGCGCCCCGGGGTCGCAGATCGCAAAGGACCGGCTGCGCAACCTGGAGGCCTACCTGGCGCAGCCCGAGGGCGAATGGGCGCCGCCGGACATCGAGGACCGCTCCGCGCTGGTGGCCACCGACGCCGCGGACACGGTTGAATGGATCCTGCCGTCGCTGCTGCGAGTGTTCGCCTCGGCCCGTGATGCGATCGACGTCACACCGCGGCGCCCGCAGTTCGCGGCGCAGGCGCATCAGGTGCGCGAGGTGCTGCGCTGGCTGTGGTGGGAACGGCTGGACGGCATCGGCCTGCTGCATGACTGGCTCAAGGACGGGCTGATTTCGATCAACGGGTTCCTGCGCGTCGGCTACAGCCAGCGCGAGACGCCGGTACGCGAGTCATACCGCGGGTTGACCGAGGCGCAGCTGCAGCAACTCGTCGGCGCCGAGGGCGTTCAGGTGCTGGGCGTGGCCGAACGGCCCGAGGTTCCGGCGCCAGGCGCGCAGCCGCTCACGGTCTACGATGTGGACATCGAGCGCGTGGAGACGGACGGGTGCCCGACGGTGGACGTGGTGCCGCCCGAGGAAATGCGCGTCGACAACGCGGCCCGGTACGGCAGCGAGCCGCAGTTCATCGCACAGGAGTACCGGCGCAGCAGGTCCGATCTGCTGGCCGAGGGCTACCCGGTCGAGGGCCTGGGCGACAGCTACGATGGCGTGCTCGATGGTGAGGAATCTCAGGTGCGCCGCGGCACGAACACGGCGCACCTGTGGGATGACGACGACCGGGACGACCCGTCGTTGCGCGTGGTCGAGGCGTACCTGAGGCGCGGCACTGCGCACGCACCGCGCTGGATTCGCGCCCTCATCATCGGCGACACGCTGGTCGAGCGCGGCGAGGTGGATTCGCACCCGTTCGTGTGGTGGTGCCCGGCGCCGCTGCCTCATGTGTTTTTTGGCACCTGCCCGGTGTCGCAGGCCATCGAGCCGCAGCGACTGCGTACGCGCCTGCTACGCGCCGTCGAGGACAATGTGTACCTGTCGGTCAACGGCCGCATGGGCGTGGTCGGCGGGGACGAAACCACCATCGACGACCTGCTCGACAGCCGGCCCGGCGGCGTGGTGCGGCTGCGCAGTGAAAAAGACCTCGTGCCGATCATCCAGCCCGATCTGTCGGCCGCCGCGTGGCAGGCCGTGGAGTGGGCCGAGCAGTGGACCGAGAAGCGAACCGGGTTCTCGCGGCTGTCAAAGGGCCTGAGCAGCGAGGCGCTGAACGACACCGCGACCGGGGTGATGGAGATCACCGAGCGGGCCGACATGCGCGTCGAGCTGATCGCGCGCCATGCGGCTGCGGCGCTGGGGCGCTGCCTGGACAAAGTGCTGCGCGTCATGGCCCAGCATCAGGACGTGTCGCAGGTGGCGCAGATCGCGGGGCAGTTCGTGCCGATCGACCCGCGCGAATGGGACACGCACTATCAGGTTAGCGTGCGCGTGGGCCTGGGCAGCGCGAACAAGGACCGCCAGGCCGCGCAGATTGGCCAGCTGCTGCAGGTGCAGGGCGGGCTGATGCAGGCCGGCATGGTGCCACCACCCGCTGCGGTTGCCCTGGCGCGCAAGTTGGCCGAATCCATGGGGGTGGAGCACCCCGAGCAGTATTTCCCGGATCCGCCCCCGCCGCAGCCCCCGCAGCCCCCGCTGCCGCTGCTGATCGAACAGGCGAAGGCCCAGGCGGCGCAGCAGACCGAGCAGGCGCGGTTGCAGGCGAAGCTGCAGGAGACGCAGGCGTCGCTGCAGTTGCAGGCATCCAACGACCAGCGCGACGCCGAGCGGGCGCAGATGCAGGCGATGCTCGATGCCGAGTTGCAGCGCGCGAAACAGGCATCGGACGTGGCGATCGCAGAGATGCGGGCGCAGACAGACCGCTACGTGGCTGAGCTGGATGCGCAGGTGCGATTGCAGATAGCTGGCATGCGGCAGGCGCCTTTGCCGCAACAGCCCATACCAGAGTGAGAGGACGATATGCCGACCATTACCCAGGGGTCAAGCGCTGACATCACGGTCAGCGCCGATTCAACGCTGACGGTCCAGAACCCGGGCGGGTACTGCAAGGTCGAAAACCCGATCGGCACGGTGATCCGCGAGGGCGGGGCGGCGTCGTGGCCCGTGAATGTGACGGCTGGGTCAGTGCGTATCACGGCCGTGACGGGTGGCGTGTGGTATGAATTGACAGCGGATCCGCGCGCCGGGCAGGCAGTACAGGTCGAGGCGCACCGATCCGGTGCAGGGGTAGTGCTCAGTGCTGGGTCGACACTGCTCGCGCCGCAATTCAACGCACTGTCGGGCAAGACAATGGCTCTGTTCGGCAATTCCATCGCAAAGCAAAATGCGGTGGGATATTCGGCCGCGGGGAAATTCGATTATCACGGGCATGTGCATTGGGCCAACGCATTTTTGGGCGCTCCAATGCGGTGGTCTACATACGGCGGTCGCGGTGGTGTCGGGTCGGATCCTACGGGCACAGGCCAAGCGCAGCTGAATAATGGTGTGTTTGGGTGGAGCGGCGCCACGACGACGCAGCTGGACGCGTATTTCGACCGGTTTTGCGATGCCTCCGGGGCGGATTTCGTTTTCATTCACGCGCTGGAAAATGACCTTCTTGCTGGGGCCGGGTCGGCCGCCGTCGCGTGCGCGAATGTGATGCGCTGGGTCAGCTACGCAGTCCGTGCTGGCAAATACCCGGTCGTGATTGGCCCGCTGCCGTCCACATCGTTTAACACGTCGACCATGGGGGTCGAGTATTGGACGCTCGATCGCATGCTCGCGGACCTAGCGAAGCTGAACCGATTTTTCTGTTACGTGCCGTGCGGCGATCTGTATACAGACACAACAGCCGCCGGGGCGCAGCCGCTGTTGACTGGGAGTTTCGCCGGATACACGGACGGCACGATCCACCCGCGGCGCGCCTCTATACTGATCGGGGATCGCATTGCGTCGGCGCTGGAGGCTAGCGGGTTCGTGGGCTGGCCATCGCTGCCGGGCGGGGCAGCGACAGGAAGCAGCGCCCCGAACGTGGTCGGGCGCAACACCGGCCTAATTGGCACGGCCGGCACAGCGACCGCGCCTGCAACCGGGTCGGTCGCTACCTGGATGACGATCAATGCCACCACGATGACGAGTTGCCTATGCAGCAAGATTGTCCGCACCGGCCGCGAGTGGCAAAAAGTGGTTGCGTCGTATGCCGGGGTGGCGGCGCAGCACGGAAATAATTTCTACGGGCAATACGAAACCACAAATTGGGCGGTAGGTGACTACGTGCAGGTGTTCGCCGACATCGAGTTCGACCCGTCCGTCGCGTTCGCGAACTGGCAAGGCACGCAAATTCAACTGCAACAGTCGGGCGGTACTGGCGACGGCTATGGGTTCTCGATTGGCACCGCAGATGCAGCGATCGCGTTGTGGCCCGCAGGCCGGGTGGCGCGCATGTACTCTCCGGAAATGGCGGTGTCAGCGGGCACAACGAGTATCCGGGGGCTGATCCTGAATCGCACTGGGCCATCCGTCACCGCGGCGGACTGGACATGGATGTTGGGTTATAACGGCATCATTAACCTGTCGCGGTAACCAATGACCCCAGACACCCAACACCTGGCCCGCGCTGACGCAGCGGACGCTATCCTGCAGCACCCCCTCATCATCGAGGCCCTCAACGACTACGAGCGCACGCTCACTGACGCATGGAAACAAAGCAAGGCACGCGCGGCCCACGAGCGCGAGGAACTGCATCGGATGCTGCAGGCAGCGGGGCACTTCCGGGCATACCTGACGCAGGTGATCGTGACGGGCAAGCTGATCCGGGCCAAGACGCGGCCAGCGTCGCCGATGGAGCGGGCGCTCGACGCGGCGCGCGGGGTGGTCAGGGGGCGGCGGTGAGCGGCGGCCAGCCCAGCGACTGGCGCGCACTGTGCCGCCTGGCGGATGAGCACGGCAGCGCCGACAACACGGTGACGCAGATCGTGGGCCGACACCCCGAATCGCATGTGGCCGACAACGGCGGCGCGCAGGCGCGATGCGTGCACAGCGAGGAATGGGAGGGCGTCGTGCTGGCTGACGGCACGCGCGTCACGCTCGAGGGCTGACCACAGCCGACAACCGATTCCCCAACCCAGGCCGCCCGGCGTCATTGCCCGGCGGCCTTTTTCATGCCCGAGAGGATCGACGAAATGAACGAATCCACAGCCCCCGCGGCCGGCGCCGAATCCGGCACCGCACGCGACGAGGGCCTGCCCAATGTGGCCGCAGCGGTAGCCGAGCTGGAGCGCCGCGATGCCGCACGCCGCGAGGAACGCCGCGCGAAACAGGACGCGAGCGAGGACGCCGACGCCGATGCTGACGACGGCGACGCCGACGCCGACGACGAGCCCGCGGACAAGCGCAAGACGGCCGACAAGTCGGTCAAGGGCGACAAGCCGAAGGCCGTGGCATCCGACGACGGTGCTGACGACGACGGCGAGGCAGACGAGGATTCGGACGAGGACGCGGATGCCGAGGCAGCCGATGAGGACGGCGACGAAAAGCCGAAGGCGGCCAATCCCCCCGCCGAGGCCCAGCCAGCGCAGCCGCAGCGGATCAAGCTGCGCCTGAATGACCGCGACGTCGAGGCGACACCCGACGAGGTGGCGGAGTATGTGCGCGAGGCCACCACGCAGCGCCAACAGGTCGAGACGCATCGCCAGCAGATCGCACAGCAGGCCCAGGCCCTGCAGCAACAGGGGCAGGCCCTCGCGCAGCTCGCGCAGTCCCTGCTCGGGCAAGAGCCGGACCTGATGCTGGCGCAGACCGACCCGGGCGCGTACATCGCACAACAGGCGCAGTTCCGACAGCGCCAATCCCTGCTGCAGCAGCTGCAGGGGCACACGACCCAGGCCTCGCAGATCGCGCAGGCCCAACAGCAGCAGGCCTTTTCCGCTACGGTCGAACGTGAGCGGCAAGCACTGCTGAAGGCCATGCCCGAGCTGGCCGACCCGGCGAAGCTGTCCGCATTCAGCGGGCGCATCGCCAAAGTCGCACAGCGCTACGGGTTGACGGCTCAGGAGCTACAGGGGGCGTATGACCATCGCTCGTACCTGATGCTCCACGACCTGTGCCGGCTCGCCGATATGGAGGCCGAGCGCGCGAACGTGCGCAAGAAGCTCAAGGGCGCTCCGCCCCTGCAGCAGCCCGAGCAGCGCGCGAGCACGGGGCAACGCAACACGGCCGACCTGGCAGCCAAGGACGCCAAGCGCGCGTTTCTGAAGTCGGGCCGGTCCATGCGCGACGTGCGCAACTACCTGGATCGCACGGAGCGCTGACCCGTCAACACACTGGAGTACACGACATGCCCACCAATGCATACCTGACCACGGCGGCCATCGGCAACCGTGAGGACCTGATCGACGTCATCTACAACGTGGCGCCCACCGACACCCCGCTCATCAGCATGATGGACAAGGTCGAGGCCAACGGCGTGACGCACGAATGGCAGCGCGACACGCTCGACACGCCGGCCAACAACACCACGGCGGAAGGCGCGGACGCGACCTACACCGCTGTCACGCCGACTCAGCGCCTGAGCAATCAGACGCAGATCGCGCGCAAGACGTTCTCCATCTCCGACACGCAGGAGAAGGTCCGCAAGGCCGGTCGCAAGAGCGAGATCCGCTACCAGACCATCCTCAAGGGCAAGGCCCTTCGCAAGGACATGGAGCTGTCCCTGATGGAGAACCCGACGCTCACCACCGGCGCCACGCGGCAGGCGCGCGGCATGCGTGGGTGGACGCAGAGCAACAACTCGCTCGGTGCGGGCGGTGTCGCGCCGACGTCCATCGGCGGCAACGTCGCGCCGACGGATGGCACGCTGCGCACGTTCGCGGAATCGCACCTGCGCGACGCCGTGCGCCTGGCCTACATCGCTGGCGGCAACCCGACGACGCTGATGCTGCACCCGACCATCAAGCAGAACGCGGGCGCAGCGTTCACGGGCGGCACCAGCACGCGATTCGTGCAGATCGCGGACCGCAAGCTCGAATCGACGTTCGACTTCTACGACACCGACTTCGGCCAGATCAAGGTGGTCCCGAACCGTGTGCTCTCCCGCACGCGCGACGGCTACCTGATCGACCCGGACATGGTGGCGCTGGCTGTCCTGCGCGACATGGAGACGACCGAGTTGGCCCGCATCGGCTCGGCCCGCAACTACATGCTGGAGTGCGAGTACACGCTCGAGTGCCGCGAGGAGCGCGCCCACGCGAGCATCCGCGACCTGCAGTGATCGCCTGACCTAGCAGGCGCCAGACGGCGGCCCGGTGGCAGAGATGCCCCGGGCCGCTCGTCATTTCGGAGCACCCATCATGTCCGACATCACGACCCGCTATTTCGACCACGGGGACGAGGGCGGCGTCATCGTGCGCCACCAGATCGTCGGGCCGACCATCGACGCGATCAAGGAGCTGCACAACGCCGGCATTCACGGGGCGCGCGACTCGCGCCACCTGGCCAGCGTGCCCACTGTGGTGATCGAGGCCTATTGCAACCAGCGCGGGATCACGCTGCGCGAGTTCATGGCCGACCCCGCGCACGCTCGCGCATTCCTCAATGACCCCGCGCACGCCGATTTCCGGGTGTGGCCGGGTCGAGTCTGACGGAGAGACCGAATCATGCCGACCATGCGCACCCTCGACGCAATCACCGTACTCGCTGCCGGGTCCAACCTCGCGGTTGGTGCTGCAAGCGCGAACGTCGCAGTCCCGAACAACAGCAGCGGCCAGAAGGCGCGGTATGTGCGCGTCTACGCCACATCCGACTGCTACATCCGCCAGGGCCTGACGGGCGTCACGGCGGCGGCCGGCGACACCCTGATCGGGGCCGGCGGGGCAGGCGCGACCGTGCTGCATGTGCTGGGCTCGACGCACATCGCGGCCATCCAGCTGAGCGCTGGCGGCACGCTCAACATCGTGCCGCTCGAGGACTGACGCCGTGGCACTGGCCACCTACCCCGATCTGGTCAACGCCGTAGCGGGCTGGCTGCACCGTGACGACCTCGCGTCGTCGGTGCCAGATTTCATCGCGCTGGCCGAGGCCCGCCTAAACCGTGACGTGCGCGTGCGACAGCAGATGACCACGGCGACGCTGGTCACTGTGGCCGCCACGCAGGCCGTCGCGCTGCCGGCTGACTGGTTGCAGTTCCACCGGGTGCGCCTGTCATCGCCAGATCGGCCGCTGACGATGCTGCCCGGCCCGGATTTCGAGGCGATGTATCGGGTGTCCGACACCGGGGCACCGCGCAACTACACCGTGGAGGGCTCGTCCCTGCTGCTCGGCCCGGTGCCGGACTCGGCATACAGCATCGAGGCGGCGTACTACGCCAAGTTGCCCACGCTGACGGCGCTGGCGCCCACGAACTGGCTGCTCACTGCCTGGCCGTCGCTGTACCTGTACGCAGCGCTCGCAGAGTCAGCGCCGTACCTGGGCCAGGACAGCCGGCGGGCGATGTGGGAAATGATGTACGCGACCGACCTCGGGGCCGCCCTGGCGACCGATCGCAGGGCGCGTGCATCCGGCTCGACGATGCGCATGCGCGCGAGGTGATGCAATGGCACTGCCCTATCTCGACCTCTACAAACTGGTCAACGACGCGCCATTCCAACATCGCGTGCAGTTTGCGCTGTGGCGCGCGGCGAATGTGGTGATGCGCGAGGATGTCGGCACACCCAACCATGCGCAGCGGCTGGTGTGGGCGAAGGAAGCGCTGCGCGGCCCGACCCAGCAGATGACATCGGTCATCACCCGCGTGGCGGCGACGGGAGCGGTCTACAACACGGGCGCTGCGGTGTCGGACGATGATCTGCAGGCCATCGTGAACGGGCTGGTCAACGACATGGCCGGGGTGTAGCACATGGCCGCACTCGTACCCCTGATCGGGTTCTCCCCGGACGTCGATCCGACGACGCCGGGGGCAATGCTCGAGTGCGCTGACATGGTGCCCACGCTGCGCGGCATGCGGGCAGCACCGTCGACCGTGGCCACAGATTTCCCGGCCAGTTCGGAGGCATGCACTGGCGCAGCGCTGGTGCAGAAACTAGACGGGTCGGCGCGGTTCTTCATCGGTGGCGCCGCGCTGCTGCAGGAGGGCATCGCGGGGGCGTGGAGCAACGTCAGCCGCGGCGCCGGGTACACCGCAGGGTCGAATCGGTGGCGCTTCGCTCAGTTCGGCAACGACACAGCCGCGGCCAACAAGTCATGCGTGCTGCAGCGGTCGACGTCGGGGGCCTTCGCTGACCTGACGGCGCCGAAAGCGTCACTGTGCGAAACGGCGGCCGGGTTCGTCGTGCTGGCCGATTGCGACGACACCGGGTCGGGCCTGGCCACTGGCTACGGCGATCAGCCTAATCGGTGGTGGTGCTGCGGGATCAACGACATCACCACATGGGCGCCATCGCTGGCGACACAGGCCACATCGGGCCTTCTGGTCGATGCGCCGGGGCCGATTCGCGCACTGCGGCGCCTCGGATCGAACCTGTGCGCCTACAAGGACAAGGCGATATTCCTCGCGTCCTACGTCGGACCTTCGGCCGGGGTGTGGCAGTGGACGATGATCCCGGGCGACATCGGCTGTAGCTCGCAGGAGTGCGTGGTCAACATCGGCACCGCGCACCTGTTCATTGGCGAGACCGACATCTACGCATTCGATGGCTCTCGGCCGGTGCCCATTGGTGCGCCGCTGCGCGCGTGGTTCTTCTCCCGCCTGGACCGTGCGCGACAGTCGGAGATTGCGGCGCTGCACGATCGCGTCAACAGCCTGGTCTATTGGTTCTACCCGTCCACTGGCGCGGCAGATGGTGCGCGGGATGAAGCGATCGTCTACAACTACCGGGTGCAGCGCTGGGGCGTGGTGCAGCGGTCGGTCGAAATGCCCATAGAACTGGTTCTCGGCGGCATCACATACGACAACCTCGGCAGTCTGTACGCGACATACGACGATCTGCCGGCCATCCCATACGATTCGCCATTCTGGATCGCCAACACGCCAGTGCCTGGGGTGGTGTCGACGGACCATCGGCCCTACACACTGGGCGGCGCTGCGGGCGCGTGGTCGTTCGCCGCGAACCTGTACGGCGATGAGCAGGCGGTGTCGCTGGTGTCGCGCCTCAATGTGCGGTGGCTGACCAAACCCGCAGCGGCCAGCCTGGTACACCGCTACGGCCCTGACGAGGGGGTGACGTTCGGGTCGAATCCGGCCGTCACCATGGGCGCGCTTGGCCGCTTCGATCTGCTGCGCTCGGCGCGCTGGCATCAGGACGCGATCAGCGGCACGGGGGATGCCGAACTCGTCGGCACATCGGTTGCGATCCAGCAGGACGGCACCGAATGAAGCTCGACCCTGACCCCCGCCTGCCGACCGACGGCGGGATGGGGCGCCTCGTGACGCGGCTCTATGAGGTGCTGCGCGCATTGGCCCGGGCCGTGAATGCTCGAGCCGACGGCTACGTCGCGCCGTCTGCCGTGGTGTCCGCGTCCTACACCATGGGCGCGGGCGATGTGGTGGTGCTGATGAGCGCGAGCGGCGGCGCCCGCACGGTCACGCTGATGGCCCCCGCGCAGGCGGCCGGGAAGCTGCTAGCGGTGCGCAAGACCGACGGCGGCGCCAACACGGTGACCATCACTCCACCGAGCGGGACCGTTGACGGCGCCGCAACCCTCGTGCTTACAGCAGCTGCCCCAAAGGCCACGCTCGTGAGCGACGGGACCGACTTCTTTACCGTGTGAGGGCACCATGACCTACCCTACTGTGCCGATGACGTTCGGTTACCCGACGCAGCCGACCGGCCCCTATCAGTACGGCTACGCGACGGCGCCGGGGCAAACAAACCTCGGCTACTACGAGCAGCAGACCCCGGTAGGGTCGTTCGCTGCGATGGAGGCGGCGCAGCCCGGGCCGCAGCAGTACGGGCAGGCCTACACGGCGAGTAACCCGTACATCGGGCAGACCTCGCAGGGGATCGGGCAGCAGGCGTCGGTGATGCCCTGGGGCCAGCAGATGGCCGGCTACGCGGGCGCCACGAATCCGTGGCTCGGGCAGACCAGCGCGTCGGCGCAGTACGTCGGACAGAACCCCTACTCGGGGAACAACCCGTATCTGCAGCAGCAGATCGACGCGACGACGGCGGACGCCACCCGGGCGTGGCAGAACGCGACCAATCCGCAGTTCGACGCAGCGGCGCGGGCGAGCGGTTCGTTCGGCAACACCGCGATCGAACAGCAACGCGGGCAGGCCATGAGCGATTGGGGGCGCAACCTGTCCGGGACCATCGGCAACATGCGCATGCAGGACTACACCCAGCAGCAGCAATTGGCCGAGTCGAACCTCAATCGACAGCAGCAGATGGCCCAGTTCAACGCTGGGCTTGGCGCTGGGGACCTCAACCGCAACATGCAGGGGTGGATGTCCGGGCAGCAGCTGGGCATGCAGGGGCTGCAGGGGGCGCTTGGCGCCGCGCAGTTCGACGCGAACCTCGGCAACAACGTGAACCAGTTCAACGCCCAGCTAGGGGCCGCTGACCTGTCGCGCAATGCCAGCCTGATGCAGGCGCTCGGCCAGTTCAACGCCCAGCAATTGGGCGGGATGAGTCAGTTCAACGCCCAGCAGGGCAACGCGCTGAATCAGTACGGTGCCGGCCTGCAGCAGCAGGCTAACGCGCAAAACGCGGGGGCAGGCAACAACGCTATCCAGTGGAACGGAAACATGGATTTCCAGACCTGGCAGGCGAACAACGCCAACATGCGGCAGGGGTCGATGGATCAGCTCAACGCGCTGTCGCAGATCCTGGGCATGAATCAGCAGTATGGCGTTGGCAACGCGACGGCGATCCAAAACACGCCGCTGAACTATCTGCAGATGTTTGCGGGGCTGGGCCAGGGCCTGGGCGGCATGGGCGGCACGAACGGGCAGACGATGCAGGGCAATCCGTGGCTCGGCGCGCTCGGCGGTTGGATGACGGCAAATCGGATGTGGGGTGGTTGACATGGCAACGAATCTTGACCCGGCGCTACTCGCGCAGATCCTCGGCGGCGGTGCTGCCGGCTACACGCCATGGACCGGCGAGGTGGGCGGCACCTGGCAGGGCGGAGACGCGGGGCACTACGTGCCGGGCGCGCAGCAGACGCTGATCTACGGCCCGCAGTCTGGCGGCTCGTTTTCGGTGCAGGGCAATGACGTATGGGACACGCAGGGCAACTATCAGGGCCGCAGCACGGGTGACGGCGACGGCCTGGCCATCCTCAAGGCCATGGCCGCGGCTGCGGCGATGTACGGTGGCGCCTCGGCCCTGAGCGGCGCCGGGGCAGGGGGCGCAGGGGCAGCCAGCGGGGCGACTGAGGCCGGCGCTGGAGCGGGTACGGGCGGCTGGGGCGACTGGGCG
>ERZ724522.883-NODE-883-length-17691-cov-10.214164_pt1 | contig 17691 bp, 19 predicted proteins | sample MGYA00376055_ERZ724522 | MGnify/ENA primary metagenome ERZ724522 (study PRJEB28724, sample SAMN07190884) | wastewater metagenome | isolation source: effluent of sewage treatment plant in Hong Hong | place: Hong Kong | collected 2016-03-17 ... | reverse complement strand
ACGCGGAGCAGGCCCTCGTGAACGCGCGGCTCGGCTGGAGCGCGCAGGCGGACCGCCGGCTCTGGAAGCCGGAGGACATGCCGTCCCGCGTGAAGCTGTGGGAGAAGGCGAAGCCGGCGCTGCTCGGTGCCGGGGTTCCCGAGGACTCGGCCGAGTTCGCGATGCTGACCGGCATCTACTCGGAGTTCAACGGCATCGAGGTCTTCAACGACCCGTCGGACTACATCCGCAACTGGATCGGTCTCGACCTCCACACCAAGCTCCTCGCCGAGATCACCGAGACCGGCACCGCGTCCGGCGGCAAGAAGCCGACCGGCGGGACGGCCTAGCCATGTCTGCCACCGCCCGGAGCCTCCTCTCCCCGAAGCCCGGTATCCGCAACCTGGACGCCCGTACACACCGGGCGGTGGCACTTCTCGTCGCGCTGACGATGGTGGCCGGCTGCGCCTCGATCGCGGCCGGCTCTGACCCCGTGGTCGTTCGCGCCGAGCAGGCCCTGGCAATAGCCGACGCCCTCTATGCCGACGGGATGGCCTACTACTTCACGCCGGGCGTGGCCGCCGGCATGTCGCCCGGGACGAAGGAGGTCTTCGAGAAGGTCCGGACCGGGTTCGACAAGCCCTACAAGGACGTCCAGAAGGCGCTCGACACGTACAAGGTCGCCAAGCGCGCCCTGGCTCCCGGTCAGACGACCGAGACGCAGGAGGCGGCGCTCCGGGACGCCATCACGAAGCTCGCGTCGCTCATCAACCAGGTGCTCGGCCACGTCCCAGTCGGGGCGCAGACGAAGAGCGCCGGCAAGCCGGTAGGGGGTGCGTGATGGTCGGGATCATCAGCGCTGCGGTCCAGATCCTCGACATCATCCTCGGGGCCACGTCGAAGCACCCGGAGACCGAGCCCCACTTCGCTCCGACCGTCACCAAGCTGATCGACATCGCCTCGCGGGCGGCTGAGGAGACCCAGGAGCAGACCGCCAAGCGTCTCGCCGACCACGACGCCTCCGTGGCCCTCTACGCAGCTGGCCCGCCGCCGGAGAAGGTGTGACCCAGCGGCCCACCGTCGCCCTCTCCGCCGACCGCCGCGGGAACGTCTACCGCGAGCTCCTGAACGGCCAGATCGTCCGCAGCGGGCCGAAGAAGAAGTCCCGGAAGCGCGAGCACAGGGACCGCGTGAAGAGGGAGAAGGAGGCCGCTACATGAGCGTCGAGAGAAACGCCGCGAACAGGGCCGCCCGCTGGGCCTCGCTGGCGCTGGTAGCCCTGTGCCTCGTGATCCTGGCGGTGTTCGCTGGATGGGCCGCGTTCGGGCAGCAGCCGGAGCCGACGCCCACGCCGACGATGCTCACGGAGCTGAGCACGCCGAACCCGGGCTGGATCAAGTGGCTGGACCGCGAGCTGGTCCCGGCCGTCCACTTCCTCGGGAAGAACCCGGTGATTCTCGCCCTCGGCCTTGTGGTCGTCGCCTACTTCCTGTACCTCTGCTTCGCTGTCCCCGTCGTCTGGACGATCAAGTCGAAGTACAACGGGGACCGAACGAAGTGCTCCTTCCGGGTCCTCCTCGTCTGGAACATCCTCGAGTTCACGGCCCTGAGCCCGTGGATCATGCTCGGCCGCACGGCCAGGCACTACTGGCCCGTCTCGTTCAAGCCTTGGGAGTCCGACACGGCAGACGAGAAGGCTCCTCCCGGAGACGGCTGAATGAAGAATTTCGGTTTCCTTTCGGCCATTTTCGGTCCTGATCCGGGACTCCCCGTAGGGGGGCTAGAGCCATCGCGGCATCCCCTCGTGGAGGCCGCCATGAAGAACATCATCTCGACGTTCGGGGAGCTCCTCATCGGACTGTCGTTCATCGCCCTGTCCAGGGCCATCCCGATGATAGTGGAGCCGAGGCTCGGCGCCGTCGTCAGGCTCGATCCGGACACCCACTGGAAGTTCACCTTCCTGGCCGGGTGCTGCCTCGTCCTTGGCTTCTTTCAAGTGCTCTTCCTCGCCCTTAACTGGAGCCGCGTTCGGACCATCGTGGCGATGACCGGCGTGTTCCTGTCCGGGGCGCTGACCCTCGTGTTCTACCGAGTCGATTTCCACGGGATCGTGTCGTGGACCGTGATCCTCCTGATCGGGAATGTGATTGCGGTCTATCTGGGCGAGACCCGCGAGCGGATCCGTGCGACGTGAGCATGCCCGACTCGCAGCAGGCCGCCGAGGTGGCGAAGCAGGCCCAGGAGCACCTGTCGTGGTGGCAAGTCCTGATGGGCGGCTCTGGTGGCCTCGTGGCCGGAAGGCTCCTGATCTCGTTCCTCCGGAGGCTCGGCTTTTCCGACTCCCTGGCTGGTGCCGAGGCGCGGATGCGGCAGGAGCTGATGGGGGAGCTGGAGGCGGCCAGGAAGCGTCTGGTGGACCGGGAGACGGCGCACGCGGCCCGCATCGCCGAGATCGAGAAGGCGAGGGACGAGAGGCTGGCAGAGCTTCAGGACGAGCTCGATCAGGCGAGGCAGGAGAATCACGACCAGGCCCGTGCTATCGCTGGACTGGAAGCGCGTCTCCCCGGCCCGCCCTCAGAGCCGCGGCCCGAGCCCTTGGACTCGGCCCGAACTACCTCGAAGACGTACCGCTCGCCGGGCCCGAAGGGGGGGCGCTGAGTTGAATACCGTCGCGTGGCCCCACGACGACCTCGCGTCGCTGCGTTCGTTCTACGGGGAGATCCATCTTGGGCGTGACGGCATGCCGTCCCCAGAATGGGAGAGTTCCGCACTCGTCACGTTCCCGGCTCCGTTTCCGATGGTCGCTTCCTGGGACACGGCTATCCCGATTCGGAAGATCCGGTGCCACCGTCTCGTGCAGCCCTCGCTGCAGCGGATCATGAACAACCTCTGGAAGTCGTATCTCACCGCGGAAGAGCGGGAGACGGCCGGGCTCAACATGTTTGGCGGCGTCTATGCTTTCCGCAGGATCGCCGGGGCCGCGCGCCTGAGCTGCCATGCCTTCGGCGCGGCCATCGACATCGACCCCGGGCGCAACCCTCTCGGGAAGCCGTGGGAGTTCGGGATGATGCCCCTCGGCGTGGTCGCCGTGTTCGAGGCCGAGGGCTGGGAATGGGGCGGCCGGTGGACGCACCGGCCAGATTGCCAGCACTTCCAAGCGGCGAGGACTACCGAATGAGCCCGGCTTCGATCGTCTCGCTCGTGCAGGCATGCGGCCTCGTGGTGATCGCCGTGGCGGCCGTAGCCGCCGCCGCGGCCATCTCCAGGGCGTCGCGCGCCATCGAGCGCTGGGCCCCTCCTCCTCCGCCGCCGATCGAGGATGCGAAGACTCCTGAATCCACGGATCCGACCGAGTTCCGGCCGATCCAACTGAACCGCGTGCGCCGTCGTCGCCGCGTCTCTCTGGTGAGGTGACGTATGGGGCTGAAGGAATTCGTCAAGAGCTTCCTGGGGGGTAGCGGAGGGCAGGCCGACAACGAGCCGCCCGAGCCGCCGCTCGCCAAGCCCGGCACCGAGAACACGTCCCTGACCGTCGTCCCCCACGACATCGGGGGGACGCCCACGGACGTCTCGCAGGCCGAGAAGGACGCCCTCTTCTGGCTCATTGACCAGTACCTCTTGGAGGGGTCCTGGGCCTACCGGCAGGATCTTTTCCGCTGCACCAAGGCGGACGAGTACTTCGCGAACAACATGTACCAGGAGGGCGAGATCGCCGACGCGACGCTGGCCTACGGGACCCAGACCGGGCTCATGGCGAGCGATGACGAGGGCCCGCAGGACGATGGCGAGGCGATCTACAACATCCCCCATTTCCGGGCCTACGGGCTCTCCTTCATCGCCGTCGTGGCTGCCCGGGTCCCGGGAGTCCGCTTCACCGCGCTCAACCCGGAGAGCCGGGACGACATCGCGGCGAGCCGGTCGGCTGGCCTCGTGGCCGAGCTCTTCCGGCGCAACAACAAGCTCCAGCCGAAGCTGGCTCTCGCGGCGAAGCTCCTCTGGACCCACGGGCGCTGCTACGCCTGGGTTCGGCACCAGGAATCGGCCCAGAAGTTCGGCTACACGACGTCTCCGATCGTGGAGTACATCCCGGAGATCCTTCCTGGGAAGCCGGCAACCCACGTCTGCGCCCAGTGCGGGGCCTCCTCCCCGCCAGAGGCGATGGCCTGCGTGATCTGCGGGGCGCCCCTGGGGCCGTCCACTTTCATCCCTGCGCAGCCACCGCAGCCCACCATCGTCCCCAAGGTGACCGGGACCAAGCGGACCCCGAACGGGGCCGAGGTCGTCACGATCCATTCCGCTCTAGAGGTCCGGACGCCGGCCATGCCAGGGGACATCTCGGAGTTCCCCTACCTCCACTTCTCGACGGAAGTCGATCGGTCGCTTCTACGGGCCGTCCACGGCGACATCGTGGACAAGGCCCCCTCGACGGTCGGATCCGATGGGGCCGTCAGCGAGCTCCAGAGGCGGGTCAGGATGACGCTCCGGAGCCGCACCGGAGGGGTCAGCGGGTCCTACGGCGTCCCGTACGACCCCGGGAACGCGAACGTCACCCTCTCGAAGGTCTGGCTGCGGCCGCACACCTTCTTCCGCGAGGGCCTGCCGGGTGGCGACGCGGTACGCGACAGCCTCCTCGAGCGATTCCCGGAAGGGGTCTCCTTCGATCTCCTCGGATCGACCATCCTGGGAGCGCCGAAGGCCGGCTCCATGGACGACGAGTGGGTGGTCTGCCACGCTCACCCGGGCGAGGGGCAGTTCCGCGAGTCGGTCGGGGACGCGATGCTGGACTGCCAGGACGCCTCGAACGACCTCCTCTCCTCCGCGATCGACGCCGGCCGCCACAGCTCCTCCAAGGTCTTCGCGGACAAGGACGTCGTGAACCAGGAGGCGATGCGGAACGCACGGGAGCGCGCCGGGCAGATTTTCCCGACCCAGGCGCCCCGCGGCGGGGACATGCGCTCGGCCTTCTTCGAGACCTCGATGTCTACCGTCGGGGCCCAGCACGTCCAGCTCCAGCAGACCCTCATCAACGAGACGGCGCAGTTCGTGACCGGCGTCCTGCCGGCCGTCATGGGCCAGGGCGACGCCGACCTGAAGACCGCCGCCGGCTTCGCGATGGCGAGGGACCAGGCCCTCGGGCGCATCGGGACGCCGTACCGCGCGCTGAAGGACTTCTTCGTTGAAATCTACGACCGAGGCGTGATCGCCTTCATCAAGAACCGGAAGTCCGACACCCTCGCCACGGCCGGGGACATGTCGAAGCTGATTCGCCTTGCCGACCTCCAGGGCGAGTTCCGAGTGGCTCCGGAGTCCGATGACGGCTACCCGGTGGTCCCGTCCGACGTCCGCGACGTGGTGATGGGCTACGCCAACAACCCGGACATGAAGCCGGCCTTCTTCGACCCCGACAACTACGGGGTGACGAAGCAGGCGCTGGGTCCGCTCGCCTTCAAGTTCCCCGGCGAGAAGGCGTACGACCAGCAGCGGCGGGAGATCGAGAAGCTCCTGCGCGGCGAGCCGCAGCCGACCCTGGACCCGATGGGGATGCCGGCCCTCGACCAGATGGGCCAGCCGGTCCTGCACTCCTCGATCCCCATCGACCCCGTGTTCGATGACTCTCCGGCCCACTTCACGGCCGTTCAGAAGTGGCTCCAGTCGGAGGAGGCGGACGAGGCGAAGGTCATCAACCCGCTCGGCTTCAAGAACGTCTGGCTTCACGGACTGGAGCACTACACGGCGATCCAGGCGATGCAGGCCGGTTTCCCGCCGCCGGGAGCGCCGCTTCCCCCGATGCCCCCGCCGGAGATGGGCGGACCGCCGCCACCCGGTTCCGAGGCACCCGTGGACGCAGCGGGCGGGGCGCCGCTCGAAGGCCCGCCGCCATTCAACCCAGAAGCACCACCTATCGGGCTCCAGGAGGCCGCGCAGGCTGGCCCTCCCCCGGCGTCCGGACCAGCACCCATCGAAGGAGGAGGGCTAACCCCATGAAGAAGCTCAGCCAGGGAATCATCGACGGAGTCCTCGTGCTCGCTCTCCTCGCGGCGGGCGAGGCGACCGCGGCCACGAAGATGCTCAAGAGCTCGGCGCCCAGCAGCACCTCGATCACGTCGATCGCGTGTGGCGGGACCGACGCGAGCAGCTACGGCGTCTTCACCGCCGAGAACACCTACAGCTCGCCCTACAACATGAAGCAGGGGCGGACCGGGACGATCACCGCCATCAGCACGGCCGGCGCCACCGCGGCGCCCGTCATGCAGATCGCTCCGCTGGCGACCGGCCCGTGGGAGACCGTGGCGACGTTCACCAACCCGCCGGCCAATGGGGCGATCTCCTATTCCATCCCGCTCAACATCAACTTCGTCCGGGTCGGGATCCCGACGGGCGCCTACACGGCCGGCTCGATCTACTTCTGCATCACGGCCATCAGCCGGTCCGGCGAGCCAGTCTATTAGTCCCGAGGTACTGGGACGCAACAGCGAAACCTAACATGCCCGCACACCCTGCGGCACGGGCTCACAACCCGTAACCACTGGTAGCCGAGGGAGAAGGAGCAAGGATGATCGGAGACGTCTCGATCGAGACCGCCCCGCAAGCGGGGGCGCCAAACGTAGGTGGACTGTCCGATCCTGCGACGCTGGCAGGAGAGGGACGGAAGGATGCGTACATCGCCGAGATGGAGGGCCTCGGGCTCTCCGGAGACGAGCATGTCGCGAACCTGGCGGATGCGGTCAGCGGCGAAGCGCCACTCCCGTCCATCCCAGGCGAAGGGGATGCCGAAACTCCCGCCGCGCAGACTCAGCCCGGCGCGGAAGCCAAGGCAGACGCCCAGGCCGCACCGCTCCCGGACGGCGAGGAGCCGCCCGCGGACTGGGCCCCGACCGAGGACATCAAGGCGGCGTTCGGCCGGCTCAACAAGGAGCAGGCCCGCGTCTTCCGGGGTGCCTTCTTCCGGGACGCTCAGTTCAAGCAGTACGGCTTCAGGCCGCAGGACGCCAAGCTCTACAAGGAGTCCGGCTTCACGCCGGAGCGGGCCCGCGGCACCCTCGAGAGGTTCCCGACCGCAGAGGACGAGGAGACCGCCGTCAACCTGGCGGCGAGCGCGCAGCAGTTCGTGGAGGACTTCCAGTCGGACCCGCAGCGCTTTCTACAGAACCTCTACCAGCTCAACCCGGACGCCTTCGTGGGCGTCGTCAAGGCCGCGGCTCCGATCGCCCCCAAGGTGGACCCGATCAGCGCTCGGGAGCAGGCCCAGGCGACCTACGACGCGAATCTCGCGTGGCACTTCAAGCAGGCCCGCGAGAACGCGCAGAGGCAGGGGAACACCGAGCTGGCCGCCGCCGTCGATCTCATGGAGATGGACGCTTTCGGAGCCATCGGGACCGGCGGCGCGAAGCCGCCGACCTCCGGGGACCCCGAGCTGGACCGCCAGCGCGAGGAGCTCCGCCTCGAGAAGCAGAGGATCCAGAACGAGCAGAAGCGGATGGCGGAGGGAAGGCAGAACGCCTTCACGACACACGTCGTCACGGCTGCCCGGAACGACATCAGGGCCGAGATCGAGAAGACACTCGATTCGGTCAACCCCTCCGGCCTGAGCAAGGCGGCCCGGGCGCGGGTCGTCAACGAGACTTTCGAGTCGCTCGAACGGGCCATGGCCGGGAACGCCGTCAGGCGTAACGAGATCGGCCGCGCCCTGCGCCAGGGGGGCCTGGACAAGTCGCACGCCCAGCAGGCGTACGCATTCATCACCTCGCGAGCCAAGCCGATGATCCCCGCGCTACTCCACGAGAAGCTGACGGAGTACCGCGAGATCACGGCCTCGCCCGCCCCGGCCGCCCCCGCGGCCACCCGTCCCGCCGCTCCCGCGCCCCCGGCGCGGAAACCCGTCCCGTCCCCCGTGTCGCGGCCCGCCGCGGCGCAGCAGTCCGGATCCGATCCGAGCCTCGGGGCTCCCGGCTGGAAGGGGATGGAGGCGCTCCTGAACGAGCATTCGCGGCGAGCCGGGTTGCTGTAGGAGGCAGAGAGGCAGCCACCCATGGCCCTCACCAACGAAGACTTCGTTGCGGCGCAGCTCGAGGTCGTCCGACCCCTGGCGCCCAAGTTCTACGAGCGGGAGGACTCCCTCGGTTCGCGGATGCTGAAGACCCCCGGGGTCTCGCAGTCCACCCGTGACCTCCGGATCCCGCTCCCGATCCGCCCCGGCGGCAAGTTCCGGAGCATCAACTTCAACGGCGGAGACTTCGGTCTCGGGTCCGGCGAAGTGCTCGAGGTCGCCAAGATGGCGCCCATCGAGTTCGGCCTCGCGTACGAGATCACCGACCGGGTGATCTACGCGACGGACTCGCCCCAGAAGAGCGCCGTCAACGCCGTGAACCGCTCCGTCGCGATGGCGATGGACGAGTTCAAGAACCACGTCGATGCCTCGCTCCAGGGCGGCGGTACGTGGATCTTCGCCTACGTGGACGCCGGGTACGCTGGCGGCAATACCGTCACCTTCACGACCCCGTTCTACGCCCAGAACCTGCGCGAGGGGACGACCTACTCGGTCTACAACTCGACGCAGACGGTCTACCGCGGGACGATCGACCTCGTCTCGCTCGACCTCCCCAACGGTGAGGGCACCTTCACCGCCGGACAGGCCGCCGCGGTCGGCCTCGTGGCCGGCGACGTGCTCTGCGCCGAGGGGCTCACGGCGACCCCGCCGGTCGGGCCCTACGGCCTGCGCTACCACCACAGCAACGCGACGTCCGGCCTCTGGCTGAACGTCGATCGGGCCACGTACCCGCAGGCGCGGACCCCGACGGTGGACGCGAACCAGAGCATCTTCACCCAGACGCACGTCCAGAGCCTCATCGCCCGCATGGAGATGGCCCTCGGCCAGGACATGTTCGAGGGCGGCAAGTGGGCCTGGTACATGCACCCGGGCCAGCTCCTCCAGTACATGGAGCAGCACATCACCATCTCGGAGATGACGCTGAACGGCGGCGGAGCCGCGAACGGCAACGTGGACATCGTGCAGCAGCGCAAGGCGCTCGCGAAGATCCACGGCATCCCCGTCATCCAGAGCATCCACGCCTCGCGGACGGACGTGGACCTCATCAACTTCGCGGTCTGGCTGCGGGGCACCTACAAGGAGGTCGGCCTCCACCCGATCGGCAACTCCACCAAGTTCGCCCGGGTCTCGCAGACCGGGGCCTACGGCGGCGGCTACATGTTCTACGTGACGGCTGCGATGCAGTTCGGCATGGAGAACCCGCGGCTCGGAGGCCACATCGAAGACCTCGCCGAGCGGACCGACCTGAACGACTAGCGCGCAACCGCGGGGGCCCCTGACGCTTCGGGGGCTCCCGCCTGTCTCCCCTGCGGGGGAGAAGGGGAAAGCCACATGACCTTCAACCGGATGGGATTCCTCAACTCGAGCGACAAGCAGCAGCTGGTCTGGGACGAGTCGGCCCTGACGCTTGCGCCCGCCACGGACGGCGTGGTCAGCCTCGGCACCAAGGCCAAGCGCCTCCTCGTCAACGGTTCCGGCGGCGCCCCGGCCGGCGTGCTCTTCACCGCCTTCAACGGGACGGAGAAGCACAGCTTCACGGCCCGCGCCTCGCTGATGACCGGCGCCACCCTCACGGGCCCCGGCACGGCCGGGACGGTCCCGGCGGCGGCGCTCAACCAGATCGGTCGCTACATCGAGTGGGACCTCTGGGGGTACATCGGCAACACCGCCACGCCGAACTTCACGATCGACATCGCCCTCGGCTCGACGGTGGTCTGGACCACGGCGTCGTTCGCCTCCGTCGCCATCACCGGCAGCGGCACCTGGCACGCCTTCGGGCAGCTCGTGACGGTCACCACGGGAGCCACCGGCACCGTGATCGGGCAGGGCAGCTTCAACTACCACCAGACCGTCCTCCTCTCCACGGGCATCTCGACGGCGCTCACCGCTGCCGTGACCGTCGATCTGACCGCCGCCCAGGCGTTCACGGTCAACGCCACCTGCGGCACCAGCTCCGCGTCCAACAAGGTCGCTCTCACGAGCGGCAGGGTCATCATCGGCGGGTAGGGCGTGACGGCCCTCACCGCCGGCATCCAGAGAGACCGGATCGCGCCCCCCGAGCTCCAGCGCTACCTGCGCCAGGAGGGGGGGCGCAATCCCCATGGCGAGCCGATGTTCCGGCTCGTCTGGGGAGCGTCACGCATGACGTGGCGCACCGGGGAGTGGGAAGACCGCGACCCGGACTCCGGCGTCCTCATCAAGCGTGTCGTGGAGGCCCGCCAGGTGCCGAAGTACGGCTACGCGCTGGAGCGCTGGCACATCGAATCCTGGCACCCGCCGGAGTGGTACGGCGCCCCCGAGGACTGGCCGCGCCAGTGGGTCGGCGGGAAGTCCTGTGAGACCCTCGGCGAGTTCCCGACCCGCGGCGGCTACGAGTCGATCGACGTCCTCGAGATGCGGAACCCGGACGGCACCACCGGGACCGTCGGCTTCGAGCCGAGCCGGGCCTACCTCGAGCACTTCCTCCGTGTCTACCGCATCTGCGCCGAACGGACCGCCGCTCAGATCGAGGCGGAGCTGACGGCTCAGCGGGAGAAGGAGAAGCTGGACTCCATCGAGGCGTACTACCAGGAGCTGTCGGCGAAGAACCGGCCGTTCAACCACAACGACTACGTGTCCTACGCGGGGCTGCACGTCCCGCAGTCGGCCCTCCCGGCCGGCGAATCTGCCCCGAAAGAGGAGGCCCCGAATTGAGCGCCGTCGCCGTCCAGACCGCCGCCCCGCAGAAGCTGAAGCCGTTCCGGCCCATCACTCCGAAGACGGAGCCGGATCTCGGCTACGTGATGATCTACTCGGTCAACCCCTACCCCGTTCGGCTGAAGCACGGGAGCCTCGGCAACCGCGAGATCCCGGCGTGTCCGAAGGGAGATGGGTGGGCAAGCCTCCCGATCCCGGACCAGAAGCGGCTTACCTACGAGGGTGACCTCGACGGGAAGAGCAACTACAAGTACGTGCCTCACGTCGTCCAGGCGGACTCGATCGTCGCGGACTTCCTCGGGCGCTACCGCCATCTCGGCGTCTTCGCCGTCACCGAGGGAGCGGACATCGAGAAGCAGGCGGAGAAGGCCCGGGAGACCCTGAAGCGCACCTGGCTGCAGTGGTTCAACAAGGCCGAGCTCCTCTGGCAGGAGAAGAAGGTCCGCGCCCGCATCCCGCAGCTCGCCCACCAGGCGTGCGAGGCGCTCGGATTCTCGGCCCCGTGGCACGAGGAGCCGGCGACCCAGGCGAAGGCGCCGTGCCCCGTCTGCGGCACCGAGATCGAGACGGGCCTCGCGAAGTGCAGGGCCTGCGGCGAGGTGCTCAACCAGAAGGAGCTCACCCGGCTGCGCGAGAAGGCGAAGGCGGCGGGCGGCGTCTGGACCAGCGCGCACGACGCGGGCGACGAGCAGGCGTAGTAGATGGCGACGACCGTAGCCACGATCGAGACCAGGATCCAGCGATTCGTCGCCGATTCGCTGGGCGATTGGGCTACGGCCGCCAACCTCGACCCGTTCATCTTCACGGCCTACCGGGACGTCCAGCGGCTCCTGCGGGCGGCTGGCGTCACGATGTTCCGCCGGACGTCGGCCCCGATCGTCCTCGCCGCGGGCATCACCCGCATCGAGCGCGCTCCCGGGATCTCGCCCATCTCCCCGACGGCCTACCCGGCTGATCTCGTCCGGCCCGTCGAGATCATGGAGAGGATCGACCCGGCGGGGGGGACGACGCTGACGCGCATGAGCCAGTCGTCCGGCATCATGGAGGACCGGGCCCTCACCGCCCTGATGCAGGAGTGGGACTGGAAGTACGACGCGATCGTGTTTCCGGGAGCCACCGGAGCCGTCGCGGTGGTGATCGAGTACGAGGCCGCGCTCGCCGATCTCACTTCCAGCTCCTCCACGCTCCTCATCACCGACGGCGACGACGCCGTGACGTATCTCGCCGCGTGCCGGGCGCTCCGTTCCCGCGGCGGGCAGGACGATCTCGCGGCTACCCTCGAGACGGCTGCCCAACAGTCCATCGCGGCCATCGTCGCGTCGGAGCTCAGCGCCAAGGCGTCGATGAAGGGCCGCTGGGGCACCCAGGACCAGGGTGAACCTGGGTCCGTCCAGTCGGTTCTCCGGTTCGCGGGACCGCTCGTGAACGACAACCTTCCCCAGGGGCAACAGCCCCTCGGGGACGCGGACCTCGTGCCCTACGTCCGGGCCGCCTACCGCGACATCGCGCGGCGGCTGCGTGCTGAAGGGCTTGCGGTCTTCCACCGCACGTCCCCACCGATCGAAATCCTGACCGGCATCAAGCTCCTGGGCCGGACGGGAGGGACCACGAACCTGCCCGCGGACTTCATCCGTCCGCTCGAGGTCATGGAGCGCGTGAGCGGCACCGGCACCTACACCCGTATGAGCCAGTCGGAAGGGCTCTTCGAGGACAGGGCGGCGACCGATCTCATGCAGGAATGGGAGTGGAAGGACGACGCTCTGCGGTTCGTCGGAGCATCTGGGGACGTCGAGATCCTCATCGAGTACGAGGCGGCGCTCCCCGAGCTCCTCAGCCCGTCCGACCTTCTCCTGATCCCGGACTCGCACGACACGGTCGCCTACCTCGCGGCCTCGTATGCGCTCTCAACGCGATCCGGCGTCGATTCCTCCAAGCTGGACACGAAGGCGAAAGACGCTGTTTCTGCGCTCGTGGCCTCGGAGCTTCGGCTCAAGCAGGCGATGGGCGGGCGCTGGGGCCCGCAGGATCAGGCAGCGTTCGATACGGTCCAGAGCGTCCTTCGTGTGTGCTCGGGGCTGGTGAACGAGCGGCGCGACGTGCCGGCGCTATCGGACGCGGCGCTGATGACGCACGTTCGGGCGGCCTACGCCGACATCATCCAGATGCTCAGGATCCAGCGGACCATGTACCTCGTGAAGACGGTGGTGATCCTGAACGTCACCAACACGAACACGAGCCTTGGGCCGGATACGACCCCGGCGCTCCCGGCGGACTTCATTCGGCCCCTGTACGTGCGCGAGCAGCACACCGTTCAGGGCGGGATGACGGCGAACGGCTGGAGCCACATGGAGCCGATCAGCCTGAGCGGGATCGGTACGACGAACGCAAGAACCCAAGAAATCGGCGACACGTACCGCGGGTACTACCGCTGGAGCAACGGCGAGCTCCTGTTCCCGGCGACTGGCGTACTCGGCGGGAACCCTGTGCATACCGACATCGAGCTGACCTACGAGTTCGAGCCGGGACCGCTCCTGACCCCGCAGACGCGCATCGCGGTGCCGGGAGCCGGGACAGCCATCGCAGTCCAGGCTGCCGCGTACGCGGTCCTCGCTCGCGGCCAGGACGCGACCGCGCTCCAGGGGCGCGCGGACCGCCTCGTGGCGATGCTCGTGGACGCCGACAAGATCAGCCGCGAAACCGCTACCGGGCAGTTCGGCCCTCGGAACGCTCCGGAATGAGGAGAGGCGATGGCGACCGAAGGTAGCTACGAGGAGACGTGGATTCAGGTCCGTGCCCTTCTGACCAAGCCAGGGGTTCCGGTATCGAACGTCCAGAGCGAGCAGCTCCAGTCGTTCGTCAACATGGCGAACCGCTGGATGCTCGACTCTCTCGCGACCGCACACGCCTCCGACGCCATCTTCATGTCGGCCGCGCAGACGCTGACCGCGGGAGAGGTTCAGATCCAGTCGAGCGCGATTGCCAGCGCCGGGTTCCTCACGCCGCAGGCGATGTGGGAGCGGCGGGCCGGGAGCACCGAGCAGTGGCAGCCGATGGAGTTCCGCCACCCGCTCCCGGTGAACCCGGTTCAGGGCGTCAGGCTGCGCTGGTGGGATTGGGGCAATACCGGGGAGGTCACTGGGTTTCTCTTCGTCGGGGCCACGGTCAACGTGAGCATCAAGTTCAGCTACATCGGACGGGTGCGAGAGGCGATCTCGGCCCCGCGCGAGTTCGTGTCCGTCCTCGGCTCTACGGACATCGTGGCCGCCTATGCGGCGCACCTTTTCTGCCTCGCCCTCCAGACGCCACAGGGGCGAGCCTCCGCCGCCGACTTCTACGCGATGGCTAACAACCGCCTGGAGAACTTCATCAGGCGCGACGTGAAACTCTGGCAGATGCGGCCCGTGCGATCCCGCCGGCCCCGCTTCGGCCTAACCCACCGAAAGGGGTACTGAACATGGCTGCTTCCGTCGTCACCGTCACCCCCAACCTCACCAAGTTCGACGTCTCCGAGCGGTGGGCTTTCGACCACGGCGCGCTCGCCGTCGCGGCCGGCGACTACACCAACGGGACCGGTCTCGTGGTGGACTTCGCCAAGGCGTGCCGTAGCGCCGCGCTCCCGGTGCGGGTGGAAATCTGGTCCGAGACCTCGGGCTACACCTACCGCTTCAACATCGGGACGACCAAGGCGAACGGACACCTCCGCATCTTCAGCGGCGGCACCGAGGCGTCCACCGCGGCGACTCCGGCCGGCGTCGTGGCCGACGTCATCTACTACCGCATCACGCGGCGCAAGAGCTAGGCGGCCCGACCGATGCCGTTCCCGCAGGCTGAAGCGCACGTCATCTCGGACTTCGGCGGTCTCCAATCCGTCACGGCGGCTGGAGACTGCCCTCCGGGGACGTCTGCGGACTGCGAGAACGTCATGTTCTACCCGGGAGCCGTCAGGCACCGGGACGGCTTCGGCACCTACTACACCGACGACGAGGGCGGGATCATCTACTGGGAGGAGTTCATCACACCGGACGGGACCTCCTACAAGCTCCTGTTCTTCGACACCGGAGCGATCAAGCTCCAGACGGGCGAGGGCGCCTCTACGTTCCTGGCCCCTGGCCGGACCTCCACCGACGGCACCTTCGCCACGGCCACGAAGCCGATGGCGACGACGTTCATGGGGCGGGCGTTCATGGCGCTCGGGGACGGCAGCAAGGGCACCGAGCTCATGCGGCAGTACAGCCCGACGCTCAACGCGCTGCTCCCCGTCGCCCCCGACGGGCCGGGCGTCGCGACGACGATGCACGCCGGATACCCGACCTACACCACCGCGGTGCCGGACGGACAGATCACCGACGGCGTCTCGTCGGTCAACTTCGTCGTCATCTTCGTCACCAAGACCGGCTTCGCCACGGCGCCGGGCCCGCCCTGCACCGTCACACCGACGGCTTCGCCGGCCGGCTTCGGGACGATGTACAAGCTCGACAACATCGCGATCGGGCCCAGCTACGTCACCGAGCGGTGGATCTTCATGACGCCCTCCACCGGGGGCGGCCTGAACGACTACTACCACATGGGCGGTGGGCCCATGCAGATCAAGGACAACACCACCACCACGTCGGGCGAGTTCGGCTACACCGACGCCATCCTGACGGGATCCGGGAAGCGCCTGATCGAGGTGATGGCCCCGCCGCTTGCCGAGCACGCTGGCGTGACCTCTTACAACCAGCGCCTCGTCGTCTGGGGCGGGCGCTCTGCCTTGCAGAACGTCCTCTCCTCGAAGACCTCCTTCGCGGCGGGCGACGCCTCCGGCAAGGGCTACATGCAGGGCCCGATCGGCTGGCGGCTCGAGGGCGGCAACGACGGAACGAGCCCGAACGGCTGGACTATCACCACCCCCGGCTCTGCCCTCACGACCAGCGCGACGGCCGTCGGGGACGTGGTGCGCTGGACCGGAACAGGCGTCGCGGCAGACTCCGGCGACCTCGTCTCCGGGACCACCGTCGTCACTGGCGTGGACGGGGTGGACTCCCCGTTTCTGGCCGGGATCACCTATCGCTACCGCATCCGCCTGCGCAGGTCGGCAGGGGCCACCGGGACGTTCCAGGTCACCACGTCGGGCGGCACCTGGGACATCGACATCGCCACCGAGATCGGGGAGGACTGGACGATCATCGAGGGGGGCGACGGGGCTGTCATGGCTCCCACGCTCAAGGTGGACCCGACCGACCCGCTCCCGCTCGCGGAGTGGGTGGACTTCGACCGTCTCCACGCCTTCGAGAAGGGCTTCCCCTACGAGCGCTCGATCGTCCGCGTCTCGAGGATTCAGGACCCCGAGAGCTTCGTGGAGGTCAGCGAGGCCGGGCTCCTCTCCGTCTCGCCGGACGACGGCGAAGAGGTGCGGGCCTGCATCGCCTACCGGGGGAACCTCTACATCTTCAAGGAACGGTCGATGTGGTGCGCCATCGACAACGGCGGCGAGCCCGGCAACTGGAGCGTCAACCTCGTCTCGTCGCAGGTCGGAGTGGACAGCTCGCGCGGCGTCGTCGCCGGAGACGGCTTCCTCATCATCATCAACAGGAACGGCCTCTACCTCTTCCAGGGCGGGCAGCCGACCAAAATCTCCACGGAGATCGACGGGACGTGGCGGGCCTCGGCCTTCGGAGGATCGGCATTCGGGATCGTGGACTCCGAGCGGCAGCAGCTCCTGGCGTTCCCCGTCACCGGCTCCAGCAACGACAAGGCGACATACTGCGACTTCTTCGAGGGGCTCTCGCAGGCCGGGACGTACACGCAGGGCCACGGCAGGAAGTACGCCAACTGGGACCTCCAGACCAACGCGAACACGACCGTGACCCACGGATCGCTCTTGGTTCGGTCCAGCGGGGTCCGAGACGTGATGGTCGGGAAAAAAACGCGGCCATTCAACGAGCTTGTCTACTCCGAGGACGGGACCATGGGCGCTGGCGGCGCGTTCCCGTTCGACAACTGGACCAACATCACTGCCGGGAGCGCACCGATTTCCGTGACCGGCGGGAAGAGCGACCCGCTTGGGACCTCGAACGCCTGGGAGTGGGTAGAGGACGCCGGGGTCCACCATCGCTTCATCACGGCGAGCGGCGTGCCTGTTGGTTCTCGGCACGAGTTCGGTGCCGTCTGGATCAGGGCCGTCTCCGCGCCGTTCACGGCCACGCTCGGGGTTCGCGCGTACGTTGGGGCCGATACGTCAACCGCCTACACCGAAGTCACCAAGACGATCAGCGTGACGACGGAGTGGCAGCGGTTCACCGTGACGTCCTTGACCTCCGGGACCGCATTGCCGACGGGCTACCGCGGGCTGTACTTCTCGTTCACTGGCCCGCTCACGTTCGAGATGTATGGAAGCCAGCTCTCGCGCAACGGCACGGACAATGGGTACATCAGGACAACTGGATCCGCGATCCAGGGCAACTCCTCTCTGATCCAGGCCCTCTCGCGCACCAGTCTTCAGCCCTACACCGAGACCGTCTCGCCCTTCCGGACATTCATCGTGTCGCAGCCGGCGCTCACCTTCGATTCGGACGGAGCGATCGCCTCCTACTATGTTGGGGCCCCGGTCGGCAGGACGCGCGAGCGGTCCGCATTCATCGGGTGCGCGATGAAGGTGTGGGGCGTTGGGACGCTGAAGAGCTACGTCTACAAGCTGTACCCGTACGGGGAGAACACGATCCCGGACAGGACGCTTTCCGTGATCCCAGACGAAGACGTCGAGATCCAGTATGGGTCGGATCCCGGCACAGGCGGCGGGGCAACTGCCGCGTTCCAGTCGTGGCAGCTCAACTTCAGGGTCGGAACGTCGAGTGCGCTGCACTACTGGAATCTCTCCTCCATCAACATCTACGAGAAGCAGTCCACGGCGCCGCAGAGGGGAACCTGATGGCGACGAAGGCGCCCGGGAATCGCCCGGCCTCCGCCGCGCTGTCGGACTTCCGGCGCGT
>ERZ724522.882-NODE-882-length-17693-cov-5.766867_pt1 | contig 17693 bp, 21 predicted proteins | sample MGYA00376055_ERZ724522 | MGnify/ENA primary metagenome ERZ724522 (study PRJEB28724, sample SAMN07190884) | wastewater metagenome | isolation source: effluent of sewage treatment plant in Hong Hong | place: Hong Kong | collected 2016-03-17 ... | reverse complement strand
GATTCTGTTAGTATGTTAACATTTCCAATCTTTTTTTCTCTGCCTTGCACTGTTCAAGCGTGCCGCAAAATTGCACGGCATACTTGGAGGAACAAAAATTCTGGCTTGTTGCTTTGACAATCCTAAGTCCGCTCTCGGTATCTACCAACAGGTGTGTCATGCCGCATTCCTTTCCTATCAATCAGACAAACAACAATCAAACCTACACCATAACACAAGCAATCCCCGTGCCAACCCAAAACTCAGCTAACCCCTTGACTCTTCCCCGCTTTCGGCTCTCCCACTGACAATTTGTGTCACTCACCTGACAATTCTTGCCTGACCCCTGACAAAATTTGTCATTCCACAATGCGAAACAGACGCAGTCCAATGCGAATCATTCTCATTCTCATTCGCAACTAGCCGGGGGTGAAGGCTTTTTTGAAGTGGTTCTGTTGCGCCTATCCTATGACGACTCACAAATTTTGCTAAACTTTTTCAAATCGTAGTCAGAATAAAGCTGACAGGTTAGAGTAAATTATTTATCCTCTCACTGCGATCCCCACGTAAAACCATAGATGTCGTGTGAGACAATGGCGGTAAGTTAAATAAGTGGGGCGGCGAAATGAGCGGGGCAATGCAGTTAAATTCGACGGAATCGCGAGCGCTAACGCTATTAGGGCAGGGATTTGCGCCAGAAATGGTGGCAACTGCGGTAGGCGTAAGTGCATCGAGAATTTCCCAGTTACTTTCCCAAGATGAATTTGCGCAACAAGTCGCAGAATTACGCTATAAGCAACTTGCGTCGCACACAGAGCGGGATTCCAAGTATGATACACTGGAGGATCAAATCTTAGATAAGCTAAAACAATCGCTGTCTATGGTTTTTGACCCGATGAAACTTGCGAAATTGCTGTCAGTTGTGAATTCCGCTAAACGTCGAGGGGCCGCCGCGCCAGAACATTTAACTTCGCAGCAAGCAGTAGTGCAATTAAACATGCCGACTCAAATTATCCAACAATTTACAACAAATTCTGCAAATCAAGTGGTAAAAGCTGGACAGCAAGATCTGATTACTGTACAATCCGCAAACATGACAAAGCTATTGCAGCAACTACAACCGAATTTATTAACCTTAGAGGTGCCAAATGTGCCAACTCCCGTCGCCGCAACTTCAGAAACTTCTGCAGCAACTTAACTCCCGGGTAACCGTAGAGCAAGAAGCTGCTAAATCTCGCATGGCCGCCCAAAACAAAGCAGCCGCGCGAGAACAATTACTGCGTGTGCAGTTAGAATTAGCCCGTAAGTTTCCAAAATGACAGACTGGAATACCAAGTTAGGATTGACTCCGTCGGCGCCAGCACCAGTCGAATCTGCGCAACCTACTGTTACCGAAACTGCACTAGAAACTACACAAGTCCAAGAGCTTTCCAGAACTTCCTTAGATTTTCTGGCAGCTCTTGTTATGCCTTTAATCTTTCGCTATTGCTTTCCGCCAGTTTTCAAATCAATTTGGACTTGGCTGGTATCTTACATTCATCGTGAACGAGATTTCTCGCAACTTGCCATTGGACTCCCGCGCGGATTTGGCAAGACGATGCTAATTAAACTTTTCATCATCTATGTAATTCTATTTACTAAGCGTAAATTCATTCTAATTATCTGCGGCACCCAAACAAAAGCGAATAATATTATTGCAGACATTGTCGCAATGTTAACTGAGTCGAATGTAATTAAAGTATTTGGCGATTTTCGCATTGGTGAGATTACGGCGCGGCAAGATTTGCAACGATTCGGATTTCGCGGGCGCAATATAATTCTAATGGGAGCTGGCGCGGAATCAGACATTCGCGGTATTACCCTGGAAAATGAGCGGCCGGATTTAATGATTTTTGATGACATCCAAACTCGAGAGGATGCAGACTCGCAGGTAGTTAGCGAAAAACTCGAAACTTGGATGTTCGGTACTGCAATGAAAGCTAAGTCGCCACATGGCTGCTTATTTATTTTCATTGCTAATATGTATCCTACGCGCTGGTCAATTTTGCGGCGGCTGAAATCGAATCCAACGTGGACAAAATTTATTGCAGGCGGAATCTTATCTGACGGCACGTCACTTTGGGAAGAGCTGCAACCAATAAAACAGCTTCTCCAAGAATACGCAAATGATTTAGCTGCCGGCCGCCCCGAAGTGTTCTTTGCGGAAGTGTTAAATGACGAGAATGCAAGTGTAAATAATTTCATCGATATTTCAAACATTCCAGAAAATCCTTACGAATCCGCAGGCGAATTAGCTCAAGGCTCGTATATCATCATTGACCCTGCGACAGATAAAGTAAATGCGGATGCTGTCTCGATCGGTTACTTTGAAGTGTTTGACGAGAAAGATATAGCGACAGAAATTATCGAGGGGCGCCTATCCCCAGGTGAAACCTGTGAGCAAGCTATTAGACTGGCATTGCGTCGAAACTGCCGGCTGATTGTAATTGAATCAAACGCATATCAATATGTGCTTGGTTGGATTATGAAACAAACGTTGGAGCGTTATGGAATTATTGGAATTGAGGTTGTAGAAATCTACTCAGGATCTACATCTAAAAATTCCAGAATTCTCACAATGTTCAAACAGTTAATCGCCGGTGAAATACTTTTGCATTCCAGTGTTCGTGCATTAGTCTGTTCCCAAATTGTTCCATTTAATCCGCTTAAGCGAGATAACGTAGATGGAATTCTCGATTTGCTCTGTTATGCTCCGCGCGTGCGTCAAGAATTTGGAGAATTCATTCTTACGCAACTTACACTGGAAGCTCAAGAATTCCATTCAATGCAGGTTCACGACGAATCTGTAACCTCACCATTCTAAGGATAAAATCCACCATGGCCGCAAACACTCCATTCCGTTTAACAAAGACGTCTCAAGCAGGGCTTCTGGAATTCCACAGACTTGTGGCCACTTCGCCTAATCGGCAGTATAATTTGCGCGAGCAGTTTCGCCAGATCGATTTGTCATTTCTGCGCACAAAAGATTTGACAACTGAAAATTTGCGAGCAAAGCTAGCAAACGCATTAGGTGACTCTAATCGAATCCAAAACGTAACAATTCCAATTGTGGCTCCGCAAGTTGATGCCGCAGTGGACTATCAAACTGCAGTGTTTCTAACTGATTATCCCCTATTTGGTGTCGTATCTGATCCAATGTGGGCCACGCAAGCATTGCAAATGCAGGCTGTAATTGAGGAAAATTCAATTCGTGCTGGCTGGGCGCGCGAACTAATTCTGTATTTCACCAACATTTTCAAATATAATATTGCGGCAATTGAAGTTTCTTGGGACAAAATCACAACCGCTGCAATTGAAACTGATGTAACATATAAAGGCGGCCAAGAGGGTAAACCTAAACAAGTGACCTGGCAAGGTAATGTCCTGCGTAATTGGGACATGTATAACACTTATTGGGACACTCGTTGCACTCCTTACGAATTATCTACCTCCGGTGAGTTTGCAGGCAACACGCGTTTAATGTCCCGGACTGCACTGAAAACATTTATTAACTCTTTAGATACTAAAATTATTGAAAACATTGTACCTGCGTTTGAATCTCAATGTTCTTTCATTGGCGCAGGCAGTCCAGATTATTCATACTATCTGCCAGAACTGAATCCAGATGCACTAGTAAGTTCCAATGATCGCGCAGGCGTAGATTGGATGGCCTATGTTGGACTGTCCTCTGAGCGTCCTGGAGCAGCAATTAATTATCGGGGCATCTACGAAGTTACAACTGAGTATGTGCGAATTATGCCCGAAACTTTTGAGATTCGCGCGCCGGCCCCAAACACCCCGCAAGTCTGGAAACTCATTTGGGTTAATCATGCAGTGCTAATTTATGCTGAGCGGCAGACAAATGCGCATGAAAGAATCCCAGTGCTGTTTGGTCAATCATCTGAACATTTAGCGTATCAATCTAAATCGCTGGCAAAAGATGCAGAACCGTTCCAGGATGTTGCATCTGCATTAATGAATTCTGTCTTAGCTTCTCGTCGGCGTGCAGCAACTGATCGAGTTCTTTATGATCCGTCGCGAGTTGCCGAAGCTCAGATTAATAATCCAAATCCGTCTGCAAAGATTCCTGTGCGTCCTGCTGCATACGGAAAGCCAGTTGGAGAAGCTGTTTATCCATTCCCATTCCGCGACGATCAGGCCGGAGTTGCGATGCAGGAAATTGGAGCAATTGTTCAGTTTGCAAATGTGTCTGGGGGCCAGAATGCGGCGCGGCAAGGACAGTTTGTTAAAGGGAATAAAACTGATACGCAGTGGGAAAATACGATGCAGAACGCAACTTCCAAGGACCAGCGAACTGCGCTGACTCTGGAAGCACAAGTATTCACCCCAATGAAAGAAATTATTAAACTCAACATTTTGCAATACCAACAACCTGGTACAGTCTATTCCCAGTCACAAAAGAAAGAAGTGCAAATTGATCCTTTGGAGCTTCGCAAAGCCGCGATTCGATTCAAAGTTACTGACGGTCTCACTCCGAAATCTAAAGTTATTTCTGGAGATGCACTTAAAGTGGGCATGCAAGTTATCGGTTCATCGCCAGCGATTGGGCAAGCATACAATGTTGGACCAATGTTTAGTTATGTGATGAAAGCAGAGAATGTGGATTTGACTCCGTTTGAAAAATCTCCTGCACAGGTTGCATACGAAAACGCAGTGTCACAATGGAGTATGCTTGCGCAACTTGCAATCCAGAAAGGAACTGCATTCGACACACCACAACCGACCCCGCAGCAGTTTGGTTATGATCCGAATTCGCAGAATCCAGAATCGCAAACTGTTGCACCTTCCAACCAAGCCGCAACTGCGCAAGCAGCTTAAGGAGTCAGCATGGCGCCATTAATTGGAATGTTATTGAAATCTGGGCTCTCTGTACTTGCCGGAGCATTCGCATCTTCTGGAAAAGAACTGATTGAGAAAAAGCTAGGCATTGATATTACAGAAGCCCTGGGAACTGAAGAAGGTAAATTTAAACTCAAGCAGTTAGAATTTGAGCATGAGGAGTTTCTAATTAACGCGGCCCAAACTACGGATGCGCGAGAATTAGACTATTTCCGCGAAGAAATTAAAGATAGAAGCGACGCACGCAATCGTGAAATTGAAATGGAAAAGACTCGCCAAGCACCTTGGTGGGCGCCCTCTACTCAAACAATTCTGACTTTCTTAGTTATCTGTGGCTGCGGATATCTGTTTCAATCTGAATCCACTGCAGAAGTTAAATATGCTGTGATTGCAATTGCAACTATGGTATTGCAATACTATTACGGAACTACCAGTCAGTCACGTGGAAAAGATTCTGTAATTGCACAGATGGTAAATCGGCAGGAGAAATGAGATGGCGCAAAAACTATCTGAAATTCAAGCGGAGTTTTTACTTCAGGTCTGTGATCTGATCCGAGCAGCAACTAACTCTGGATTCATGGTTACTGGGGGCGAATTGCAACGAACTCCAGAGCAGCAAGCAATCTACGTGAAAGCTGGCAGGTCACAAACAATGGAGTCTAATCATCTGCGCAAATGTGCAATTGATTTAAATTTCATCCGTGAGGGCAAGTTAGTGACAGACAAAAGTACGTTGCAGCCGTTGGGAGATTTCTGGGAGAGTTTGCATCCAAACAATCGTTGGGGTGGCAATTGGAAAAACTTCAAAGACATGCCGCATTTTGAGCGTCACACAACTTCCAGGATCTGACAATGGCTACCATTTCCACAACCAATTCTTCATTTCTTCGCTACGATCTAACCGAGGAGGAACTTCTAGTAGGTTCAATTCTAACAACTTTACATAAACAGTGTATTCAAAATCAAATTGCAGAGGCCGCGGAACAGCGAATTAGTATTCGGTTAGATCCGCAAAATCCTTTGGCGTCCGTGCAAGAAGATGCAGAATTGCAAGGACGTATTATCGCGCTAAAGTATCTGATTACCCTATCAGAAAGTGCTGAAGCCCAACTAGTCCAATCTGCTCACAACTCTCAGGGTTAATCCCTAACAACTTCTCAGGAGAATTCCATGTCTTTTATTGAACGCATCTTTGGTAAGCCCGCTCCTGCTGCAGCTCCTGCGCAATCTGCGCCAGCCGCATCTAATGATCCCACAAAGAATCAACCGCCTGCACAAACTGCACAATCTTCGCAAACTGCTCCTAATGGAGTTGTGCCTGCAAGTGCCTCCGGAGAATCCCCACTGGAGAAGTTTGCGGCCTTGTGGGAACCTACTAAAACTGATCCAAATGCTCCAGCCGCTCCGCAACCTGTCTCTGCGGAACAAATTATGGAAGCTGCCGGAAAAGTTGATTTTACCAAAGTTCTGTCTCAAGAAGATTTGGCAAAGATCGCAGCCGGAGGTGATGATGCAATTGCAGCTTTATCGTCGGTTCTAAATAAAAGTATGCAAACTGCATATGGCCACTCCGCACTTGCTGCAACTAAATTGGTTGAGCAGGCTGTGAGTAAAGCCGAAGAAAGTTTCGCAGCAAAACTCCCAACCCTCATTAACCAACAAACTTCTCGGAATGCACTGTTATCTGATAACCCTGCGTTCAGCAATCCAGCAGTTGCTCCCATTGTTGAAATTATCCATCAGCAGCTCGTTAATAAGTTTCCTACGGCAACCCCGAACGAGATTGCAGCGATGGCAAAAGAAATGATGAGCGGAGCTGCGCAAGTATTTAATCCCAGTAAGACTCCGGATCCTGCCGCAACGGCAAAGAAAGAGGATGACTGGTCACTTTATGCAAATTAATTTAGGAGCATATCATGCTTTTTAAGCGTACATTACTTACCTCCCACGGCAATGAACTGACTCAACGTTCTGCCGCAGGTTCTGGTACTGTTGAGAATTTGTCGGTTGCAGTAGTTGCTACTGATGCAAACTTAACTTTGACTGTCGACCAATTGGCAGGCGGTGCAGTTCAGTTTAGTAGTTTTACTGCTGGCCGTAACGTTACAACTCCCACGGCTGCATCAATTCTGGCTGCGGCACCTGACATGGAAATTGGAGATTCTTTCAGTCTCTATGTTTCCTGTGTCGCTGCATTTGCTGCTACTTATGTCGCAGGTGCTGGGGTTACTTTAGCTGGTCGTGCAACTACGCCAGCTTCTAGTTTCTCTGTTGTGACTGTCAAGAAACTGTCGGCCACCACCGTTGAGTGGCGAGTTCTGTAATCCAAACTAACTCAAATATTTAGGAGTTTACTATGTCTACTGGTATCTTTAGTACCGCTGGCTTTACCCAAGACCTTGCAGCGAAATCGTTTGCAGGGATGATTACTCGGCTGATGCCGAATGGTCAAGCACCTTTGTTTGGCATGACTGCAATGTTGCCGGAAGAAACTGCTTTGCAAGTTGAGCACGGTTTCTTCACTAAGACAATGCTGTTTCCTGCGTTGAACTTAGATGCTGCTGTTGCAAACGCAACTGACACAACTTTTACTGTGGCCTCCACAGCTAATGTGCTCCCTGGCATGTTGATGCGTGCGCAGTCTACTGGCGAAGTTGTCATCATTAACCAAGTGCTCTCTGCTACGCAAGTGCTGGTTGGTCGCGGTGTTGGTTCTACTGCTGCTGCAATTGCTGACAATGTGAATCTGTATCAGGTTGGTAATGCGTTTGAAGAATCTTCGATTCGTCCGAATGCACTGCAAATCAATCCGGTCCGCATTACTAACTACACACAGATTTTCCGCAATACCTGGGCACTGAGCGGTTCGGCTCAAGCAACTCAAGTCATTGCCGGCGAATCCACGATTCAGGAAAATCGTCAGGATTGCGCAGCATTCCATGCGGCCGATATTGAAAAAGCTCTGTTCTTTGGAACTAAGTCTCAAGGTACTCGCAATGGCCAACCTTTCCGCACTATGGATGGTTTGCTGAATATTGTCAGTAACTTGACGTACTATCCTTCTAGCTTCTCGGCAGTTAACGTGTTTACTGCGGCAGCTACCACGAACTTTACTCAGCTCGAAGCAATGCTGGATCCGGTGTTTAACCAAACTACCGATCCGAAGGCAGGCAATCAGCGTGTTCTGTTCGTTGGCGGCACTGCTCGCAAGGTGATTAATAACATTGGTCGCCTGAATGGAACTTATATGATCAATAACGGGGAAACCGGTTATGGTCTGCAATTCGGCAAGTTTAACATTGCTCGCGGCAGTTTTAACATGGTCGAGCATCCGCTGTTTAATTCCAATGCAGATTGGGCTAAGCAGGCGGTTGCGGTGGATCTGAGCACTTTCCGTGTTGCATACCTTGGCGGTCGCAAGACTAAGAAGGAAGAGTTCAATGTTAGTGGTCAGGCAGTTGACAATGGTATCGATGCAGTTGGCGGTACTTTGACTTCTGAACTTACTTGCGTTGTTAAGAATCCTCCGGCAAACGCCTGGATCAAGGATCTGACACTGGCCGCTGTGGGTTAATTAGGAGTAAATTATGACATTGCAAGTTGTCATTTCTGTGCCAAATTCTCAAGCATTTGGAGCCAAAGTCGAGGTTGTAGATAGTATTTCCGCCGGAGAAGTTATTGCAAGTACGCAGGAACTTCAACCTGGAGAATGCTATCAAACTTATCTGACTTCTACTCGAAGCTTCAAGGTGACAGAAATTCCATTCAAATTGAAGGAGTAAATTATGCCACAATTACGAGTTAATACTCCAGGGATGGCATCTACAGATCCGGGATACATTAGCAGCATTACGATTCGGACTGGTGGTTCTGCCACTGTTCTGGTTCCTAATGCAACAACTGGGGAAGTTACGGTGGATGCCGAAGCTGCAACCAAGTTGGCGCAAATGATCTCTCGATTTGTTGTAGTTAGCTAACTAATCCTCCTGAGGGAACTGAGTTACGGCCGGTCTCAGTATAATAAAATACCGGCCAAATCTTCAGGAGCACTAAATGTCAGATACCGCAATTCCTTTTCACGTATTTTACAGTACCGCTAAATCGATGCAAGTCATTGATTCTAAGGGGCAGCCAATTGTATTTGTTTCCGGACGTTATCACACGCGAGACAAATCTAAGATTGATTTCTTAAATAAGATGATTGAGGATGGCACTACTGCAGTGTTTACAAATCCCGATCAGCTTACAATGTCAGACGCTGATTTGGATCCGATGGAAACATTGAAGCGTAAGCATATTGCAGAGTATTTAGCTGAGCAAGCAAAGCACTTGGATCCTGCAAACAATCCAGGAAATTCTGTGCAAGGTCCGCTTAATGCTGCCTCTACAACTTCCATTGCTCCGGTTGCGGCAGGTGGTGGGCAATCTGCACTGGCGGCAGTTACTGCAAAACTAGTTGCAGCCAGGACCGCAGAAACTAACCAAGGATGAACTATGACACTGACCGAGTTGCAGAATGAGGTGTATACAATTACTAATCGTCCAGATTTATCTGCGCGAACTCAGGCTGCAATTCGGGCAGCTACATTGAAATTACACCAGTCAGATTTTTACTCGAAAGATTTATTCGAAACCGGGATTGTATTTTCGACTGCCGCATATTTGCAGCAATTGGAATATCGTCCGCTGATTCCACGCTATCGCGCATTAAAGTATATCCGCAAGTCAGACGTAGATGGCACGGATACTTTACCATTTCTGGACATTGTAGTTCCAGAACTAACACTGGATTCTTACGGTCTTAATCGCAATGATGTTGCATATCAGACCGGAGAAGTAATCCAAATCAGAAGTTCTACGGAGCTTCAATACATTTTTCTTGGTTGTTATCTGGATCCGGATATTACAGTTTCCGGCTATTCCTCTTGGATTGCAATCAATCATCCGTTCGCAATTATTTACGAAGCCGCTTCCCAGATTTTTAAGCAGACCGGTAAAACAGAAGAATGGAATGCTTACAAAATTATGGCACAGGAGCAGGCTAATACAATTACTGTGACCAACACACAAACTGTAGGATATTGAGGAGTTAATATGACCGCATCTATCTGGGCTCCGGCCGGTTCCGCACCTGCAGATGTTCCTTACACATTGTTTGAATTTACGGCAACTGCCAGTCAGACAATGTTTAGCATTGATCCATATACTGTGATTTCTAAGTCACAGTTGAAAGTCTATTGGGGGGCTAGTTCTCAGGGGCAAGTTGCTCGCACAACTTTATATGATGTGTCAGGCACAGATGTCATTCTAAATTCCGGCGTCCCTGGAGGTACTTACGTCCGCATCGAAGTTTATACTTCTGTTGAGGATGCAGTACCGGAAACGTTTGATCCAGATCTGTATTTTAATTACATTACCCCTTTGCAATATGGCGCAGTTGGTGATGGTGTAACTGACGATACAGTTGCTTTGCAGGCAGCTTTAGACGCTGCTGGCAGCAATACACAGGGTGCAGGTAAAGAATTAAAGCTGATGGGAAAGAAGTATAAGATTACTTCTAATCTAGTCTGGAAATACATTTATATCCACATCTCTGGTGACGGTACGTATCAGTCTCAAATTCTATTCCCCGGGGTAGCAAATGGATGTTTTACTGTAAATACAGGGTTACAGTATATTCGTCCCAATTTGCATCATTTCTCCATTATTGGAGACGCGTCTTCTGGTCCAGGTTTATCGTTTGCAAATCTTAATGTTGGCGGTCAATGCTATCGCGGCGAGATTTGCAACATGGATATTTATGCGGGCGGAGCTGCAATTCATGCGCCAGGGCGCTCTGGATTATCCCATTTCTTTAGCATGACTGTGCGGAATGTTGGCGCACTGAGCTATAACAGTCACGCATTCCACATTGGTTGCGGGCCTGGCAATGTATTTGAAGGTCTATATGCTTACGAAGTTCCCGCAGGTAAAGCTGCGTATCGCATGGCCGGTACCTGCGTATTGGAAAATTGTAACGGCGTAAATGAAGGGGATGTTTGGGGAGCATTCGGATCTTACACTACAGGTACGGACGGATTCCAGGCTGACTTCTCTTACACTGATTATCCCTCCGTTACATTGATTGGCTGCAACATCGAGCGATTTGGTAGTCTAACTACTAACGGTATCGGTATTCGTCTTTGCAATGCATATCGAGATCTAGTGATTATTGGGGGAACTTTACAGCGTGCGGATGCAGACATTCCACTTGGAGCAGGTTCGTATAAAGCAATTATTTCTGGCAAGGCGGGACCAAACGCATCCGGCAATACAATTAAAGTTGGCTGGGATGCAATGTATTTGCGAGATGCGATTAACGGCACTGGCGCAAACACTCCATCTTTGGCGCATTTTTACTTTGAGGCCGGGGGTCATATTGAAGATGTATCTGGGATTGCTGCGTCAGCTAACATTATTTCGTATTATGTAGCTACAGATGCTATCGCATATCCTACTCAGCGCGAAGGTGTTATTAATGACATCTACGGCGGGTTTGCAAAACAACATACTGCTCTATCTCCGCGTCGAATTAGTTTGCAGATGGTGCGATACAGGACTGGAACATTTACCCCAGTTGGATCGAATCAAGCAATCAATGTCACAGGACTGTCTAAAGCGCTTGTAACTCCTGCAGCCGCTGCATCGATCAGTACGGCAACTTTTACAGCTACCCCAGGAGACAACACAACTGACTATGCTCGTAACGGTCCGCTAGTGATTGAGGCTACTAATGCTAACTTGACAATTAGGCATTCTGCATCCGGTGCGAATACCTTTTACATTAATTCTGGGTCCGATATTGTTATGACTGCCGGACAGGTTGTAACATTTACACGATCAGAAACCGGGGGAAATTGGATTCAAGTAGGCGACGGAACTTCCGGGGGCACTGGTGCATTAGGACAGACTAAAGAAACAATCTTCCATAATCCGTTCTTTGATATCTATGGTCCAGCAGACCCTGCAGTTGGTCCTCCATCTGGAATGACAACTCCAGGTACAGCCATTAAGGATACTGTAACTACGTATATAGATAATCCAACTGCTACTTCGGTACAGATTATTACATCTGGAACTTCAATCGGAAATGGCTGCACAATTACTCCCACAAATCAACCGTGGCGAGGTATTGGATCTGTATCTGTTACAATTCCAATTTACACTATGTCTTCAACTCGTAAGTGGATTGTACATGGATATGACGGCACTACTTATACATATCTTGGCGAGACTGCACTGGTAGCTAACTCTTGGAATCTGATTAAAGGTACATTTACTCCCATCGTTGGGGCTAACTGGTCAATCATTGTATCTTTCTGGGACGGCACAAATTATCTCAGTGGATACCAAGGTTACATTGGCGGAATTAACATTGTTAAAGGCAATGTTCCTGCCGACACTTTAGAAGATTCTCTAGGTCGTCGTAGCTACATTGTTATTACTGCAGCGGCTCCAACTCGTGCACCTGATTTTACTGGGGAACGTTGGTGGGATTCCGCTGCCAGTAAATTCTATATGGCAAATGGACAGACTGCTGTCGGCAACTGGATTATGTTGAACTAATCATGGCACAAATTCCCTACCGAGCAAATCTTTCGGCAGCAATCTTCCCGATGACACTTGCTCGGGCGGGAAGATCTGTCATTATTCCACAGGCTGACCAAAACTTTGATCGGCGAGTAGATCCAGAAGGTGAACAAAAGTCTGCAGGAATTCCACAAATTATTTATGGGGAAAATATTCTACCAACCGCGGATGGGTACCAGAGCGTAGGATATGAAACTGGAGGAACTTTTGGAGCCACTGGGTCCCCCGGAGTTTCTTGGGAAGCTATAGAAGTAGATATTCCAACCAGTGGGTATAAACATGTAGTGCTGTTAATTGGGATTGGTGTAGTTAAGTACACCGTAAATGGAGTTAACTACACCGATCTGCCGATTACCGGCACCGCACCAGTTTCATACCTTAACTTTATTAGCACTGCCACTGTGCGCGGTGTATGCTATCTACATGTCGGCTCCAGGATTTATACCGTAGATTTAGCTGGAGTTGTGGAAGTAACTGCAAGCTTTACGCCAGTAGGTATTCTAACTAACTTAATTAACATTTGTGGTGCATTCAACTATCTAATTCTGCTTAAATCGGATGGCACAGTTAACTGGTCGTCCACAACAACTCCAACAGATTTTACACCTTCATTAGTTTCTGGAGCTGGATCCGGTGCTTTAACTGGAAATGCGGGGCAGGCCAGATATCTTAAGCGTGCGCCAAAAGGTTTCTACGTTTATTGCTTTGGTAATGTTGTAAGTGTTACGTATACAGGTAATGCACGTTATCCGTGGAGATTCACACCTGTTGCAGATTCAGAGGGGGTGCTGACAGACAAGCAGTTCTCTGGAGAAGCTTCTGATAGCTTCAATGTGATGTTAGCAAGGTCAGGAGCAATCTATGAAGTCAGCGAATCTGGCGCACGTCTCGCCGCCCCGGAAGTTTCTGAATTAATTACACGAGTTCAATACAAAGACGTATTTAATTACAGCACAAATGAATTTTCAATCTCTGCCGTTCCATTCTCAGCCGGCTCGATTCTTAAATATTTAATGGGACGTTACATTATTCTCACTTCAGACAATGTGGGAATTGTGTATGACATGCAACTTAAACGCTACGGTAAGTTTAATGTAAATCACACATATGTAGTTGATGTGGAAAACATGTCAGCTAATGGAGCTCGCACACTGGCATTTATAGACCTGTATTATGGCACAACTAAAATTCTATCTCAAGACGTCAATGATCCAGCAGTCACATTCCAAGGTGTAATTGTTTTAGGTAAATTCCAGTATGCACGCTCTCGCTTTCTTGCGCTAGATGAAGTGTCATTAGAGGCGTCGCAATTGGCCTCTCTAGTGTCTCCTGCTAATCTGGATGTCTATGCAATTCCTACTCTTGACGGTAAAACATTCCAACCTGCGCAGGCATTGTATAAAGTTATAGACTCTTCGACCGGAGCTGTGATGACATATAATTCAACTGCAGAGGGCAAGAATGTGTCACTGCTGATTAAAGGTGCGTTTGATCTAACTTCTGTTGAGATTCATTTTCACCTTGGGGGAGGTTGCTAATGAGTTGGAATTCAGTACCTGGATATGATGTAGACAGTCTGAAAGATTTACGAGAGGCGGCAGGAATTACGCAATTCCCTGATGCTACTGGCTGGTATCAACTTATCAATGGACTACTAGTTCAGGGCGGAGTAGTTGCAGTTGGAGCAAATACTTCAATTGTAGTTCCATTTCAGATTGGAATGCCTCAGCAGATTCTTGGAATATTTGTTCAGGCCGCCATTGCCGGAGTTGGAAATGGATATGGAACTGTCGATCCGGCCGGAACTACGCTGCAGCAATTTACCTTAGTCAATACCGGAGCTGCAAAAGATTACTACTGGTGGGCAATTGGCGTCTGATCCCTAGGTGCAATAACTCGGGGATACTATATCCTAATAACATTGTGGAGGAGTTTATATGGACGCAGATGTTGCAGAGCTTAAAATTGCAGTAGCTGTTATGGCAGAACGCATCGAAGCTCTTACTGCCACGGTAGATAAACAGGGAAAATATATTGAAGAGCTGCTTGTTTTGTCAAATAAAGGCAAAGGGGCAGCTTGGATTTTAATTGGAATGGGAGGCATTGCAGGTGCATTGCTTTCTAAATTCATTCCACTAATTCCATTAATTGCAAAGTAATGCGCACTGCGCCAGGAGATTGATATGGCTGTTAATATTGGAGTTGGGGTAGACGCAAGTAAAACGGCAATGACTGAATCGGGGACTCAGACTTCCCGAGTAATTGTCGATCAAGCTGCAATTGACAAGGTTATGCAGGATGTACTTGGTAGCGATCAAGGTTTGGCGTCGTTGGCTTCCGGTGAAAATGTAGCCGGATTAACTGGTACGTCAGTTAAAACTATGCTAGCGTCTGATTTGGTGACTAAGCTGGTGGGTGAAATTGCTAAGTTAAAAACAACTACAATCACAGAGTTCGATAAGCGCAACGATACCAGCACTAAGAAAGCATCTAGTGGCCTAAAGACTGTGATCTGCACAGAACTTGAGCGGCAGGGTAAGTTAGACACAGATCTATATTTAGCCGGCACTGAACATTTTCTAGCACTTTCCCCAACTACAGTGCGCGGATACCGAGTGTGGGCAAACAAAGTCGTACCGTTAATGCAGCGATCTGAGCGACTGTCTAATGCACTTGTTCCAATTGTGCAAGCTCGTTACGAACATGTAACTGGTCGCAAACGCAATCTGCTCGGCGCCTTAACTGTTTATATCGGCCAGCCGATCTGCTATCTGATTGGACTGTTTGTCCCGAAGGAGGCACAATATGCCCACGTCGACAGCAACTAATACACTAGATGAATTGGTAGCAACTGCTCAAGCTGCGGTTGCCCAATCAATTGAATCTGCCAAACGCAAACAGGAGAATGCTGCAAAAGGTGCAGCTATTTCCAATGAGATTGCTAGCACATTAAATGTGGTGGCAGGTGATGTTGCGGTTGTTACGGCTACGCAGCAAGCAGCAGATTTAAAGGTGCAGGCAGAGAATGCACGCATTGCACGAGCAGCAGGTATTGATCCTGAAGTCGGTGCAAATATTCTAGTTGACACCGTAGCTAAACTGCGGCAATCTAACGCAGAGGCTGAAACTGCGCTGAAGACGTATCGAGCTAAAAATGAAAGTAGTTTCTTGGACAATCCAATCAACTGGGTTGTTGATCAAATTACTTTGCCGATTGCAGAGGCTCGACTGGAAGGCGCAGTTAAACAGTCCGCACTGTATTCGGATCAACTAACTAAAGTTAACAATACACTGCAAGAGTCTTTTCAGACTACTGAGAAACTTAAAGAATCTATTAGCACCGCCAGTGCTGCTGCCGCCACACGAGTTGCTGCTGCACAGTCGCTAACTGAGGCAAAGAAGTTTGAGCTGGAAGCATTAAAGTATAACAATATGGGAATTGAGGCTGCACAGAATGCTACGGCAGAGCAGCTTGGATTTTTATACAATACAATGAATGCGCAGAAAGCTGAGCAGCAATTAAAACTAGCGCAGGAATCCGGGGCATTGGCGCGCGAACGTTTTGATTTTGAAAAGACAGTGCGGCAAGAGGCATTGGATGCTAAGAAAGAGGGTAAAGTTTTAGATGATGCAATTCTTGCAAAGATTAATACTGGCCGGGCAGCTTCTGGAATGTTGCCGCTGGAAGGAGCTGAAGCACAGTTTGCATTGGCTAAGATGAAATCTGGCGCAGGCGGTGATGTACAGACATACTATGAAATTGGTGACAAAGTAGTCTCTACGGGGCGTGTATCTTTCGGTAACACACCGGCAGACGCAACCAAGACACTGACAACTACAATTACCAATCTGCCGGACATTAAGAAAGAAACTGCAGCAGTTCTGTCCGCAGCTCTGAGCGAACTGCAAAAGTCTAAAACTGTAGATCGTAAAGATCCTGCAGCCTCCGCAGCATTTGTCAACAAATTTGTTAATGAGCAAATCGATGCACAGTATTCAAATATTGTCGCAGGTTCTGGTAATTTATTTGATGTCGGTGATTTGTCCAGCTATCTAACACTGTCCGGAATTAAAGATCTACCTGTGACCCAGAAAGTACTGGCGCCTATGGCTGCAACTGGAGTTAAGTTAGATAACCCCAAAGTTGTGTTAGGTCTGGCACAGAAAGCCATGAAAGATGGCACACTGACTACTTCACAACTTGCTGATATTTCTACTATCTACCGCAAAGCAAATCTGGTTAATCAAGCTGCCCGCGATTTCCAGGCATTCGGAATTGTGCTGCCAAATAACGGTAAGAACTATTTTGCCAAGGTTTCCACTTTCGGCAAGCCGTTAGATTTAACTGACCCCACTGCAATTCAACGGCATCTGTCCGAAGAAATTGCTCGTGGATTTACGAATCGAATCATGGACGCATCGCTTGATGCACCTACGTTGCGTTAAGGAATCTTATGGCAACTACTAATCTACAGCCGCCGACTGATCTGTACTCTCAATTTCCAGGATACCTGCAAGCCGCAGATAATCATAATCTCGGCAACATGGGTACATCCTGGCTGGAGCCTGAAACTTACATCAACAAGTTAGGTAACGCAGGTAAGTTTATTGCGGCCTCAGTGTTATCTGGGGCAAATTCATTTTACCAAACTGGCGTTGCTGTTGCTAATTGGGTAGGCGCAGACACGACTGCGGATTCTACTGAAAACTTTATTTCGTCCGTCGACTCAGATCTGGGCCAATACTATCGTGCAAATAAAGAGGCGGTAGATTTAACCGGCTTTGCACTTGGCGCAATCATCCCAGGTTTAGGTGGTGTCAAAGTTTTGAATGCGGGCCAGAAGGCTTTACAGACTGCAAAAAATACAGGATTTCTGGGAGGTAACTTAGGTAAGGCTACAGGACTATTAGCTCCAAATGTAGAAAAATATGTAGCACTTGCTGCCGGAGATATCAATGCGTCACTCAATGCCACTAAACTGCTTAACGCTAATACTGTCCGTGCAATTGGGGCAGGCTTTTGGCAAAACACTCTCGAAGCTGCTGCGTTTGAAACTGTCGTACAAGCTACAATGTTTAAATCTCCTATTCTGGATCAGCAGGATGTGGGAGACATTATTACCAATATCGCTGTTGGTGGTGTTGTCGGCGGTGTAATTGGCGCGGCATTTACGACTCCCGGGATT
>ERZ724522.880-NODE-880-length-17815-cov-6.326408_pt1 | contig 17815 bp, 21 predicted proteins | sample MGYA00376055_ERZ724522 | MGnify/ENA primary metagenome ERZ724522 (study PRJEB28724, sample SAMN07190884) | wastewater metagenome | isolation source: effluent of sewage treatment plant in Hong Hong | place: Hong Kong | collected 2016-03-17 ... | reverse complement strand
GGCGGGGCGCGCTCCTACCGCGTGACCGGCTCGCCCTCACCCGTTCACGACCGGCTGGAGCGCGCCGGTTCCGTCGCCCTTGGCAGCCACACCTTCTCCGACTTCGCCAGCACCCCCACGCCGCCCTCGCGCCCGGCGGAGTATGGCGGCCAGACCAACGCCTCGCTTTCCAGCCTCACCGGCCCGACCCCGGAGGCCTTCCGCTTCTCGCGTTTGGCCGACACTGGCGTCGCTCCTCTGGGGGCGCGCACCGGCTTCTCGGCCAGCGACAGCGAGTTCGACCGGGCTACGACGCAGGACCGCGTCTACGGCATGATGGGCCTCGGCGGCCTGAAGTCGGTGGAGGGCGACATCAACTCCCGGTTCGCCGCCATGAACGACCCGGTGCTCGGCATGTGGGGCGTCCCGCGCCCGAGCGCCCCGCTCTCCACCGAATTTGGCACCGAGGGCATGCGCGCCTCAGCCAATGTCGAGGACAGCCGCTATCCCGAGGCGCGCTACGCGCCCATGGCGCTTACCGAGAGCGAGATCAGCGCGGGGGCGCTGCCGTTTGCCGCCGTGCGGGCCTACGACCCGCTGTCCTCGATCCGCGCCCCGTCCGTGCCGGACAGCTTCGGCTACCGCCCGGTCACCACCGAGAGGATCACGCCGCCTTCGTTCGAGGCGCCCGCCGGAAAGCTGCAGGAGCGCCTCGCCAACCCGGATGTGCCGCACACGATGACGGCGTCCGAGTACGCCGACCAACAGGCCGAGCGCGAGCGCATGGCTGCCGACGAGCGGGCGCAAATGGACCCCTATGAGCGCGCCAAGCAGTGGCTGGCCGGGGCGCTGGGGCAGGCCTATGCCCAGCCCGTGAACCCGTGGTCCGGCCTGCCGAACGACCCCGGCGCCGTGCAGCAGGCGCAGGAGGTCGAGCAGGCGCCGCAGGTGGCCTTCTCCAACGTGCCCCTGCCGCCGACGCGCCCGCTCGACCTGTCGGTCGACACCAGCGTCGACACGACGCCCCGCTCGGTTACCGAGGCCGCCCCGAGGCCGCCCGCCGACATCCCGAACCTGTCCGCCGTGGCCCGTGCGCCGATGCCGGTCGAGCGCCCCGCCGATCTGGACGCTCTGTCCGCTGCCGCCGCCGAGCAGGACCGCTCGCCCTTCGCCAAGGTCAACTGGGGCTTCGGCGAGAAGGGCTCCTCGACCAACCCCTACACCCGCGCCGAGATGGCCGAGCTGGGGCTGGGCGACTACGACCCGGTCATGGACCGGGTGCAGAAGTACGCGCCGCGCGCCGCCGCCATGCTGATCCCGATGATCGGCGGCCCCATTGGCGGCCTCTTCGGGCTGGTCAACGCCGCCTCCGGTCTGCTCGGCAGCAAGTCGCTCCTGCAGTACATGGCCGAGAACCCCGGCGACCCCACCGTCGTCGACATGGTGCTCGGCCGCGACGCCAAGTGGCAGAGCAATCGCGACACGGTCGCGCGCAACTCGGTCATGCCCCCGGCGATCCCGCTCAAGTCCGCCGCGCCCGTGTCGCGCCCGGCGCCGACCCCGACCGATGACGGCAGCGACGATGGCCAGACCATCGAGACGGTCGACTTCCGCAAGCGCCGCTACATCCCGCTGGACGACTACTACAGCTACGCGATGCGGCCCGAGCACACCTTCTTCACCGACGGATAACCCATGCGACCCGAAGACGACGAAGACGACGACAGCTCGCTGTCGGCGGACAATCCCCTCACGCCCGGCGACGAGGACGAGGACGAGGAGAGCGAGGGCTCCGAGGAGTTCGATGTCGAGGACGACGATGACGGCGGCGCGACCGTGCGCATGCGCAACGACACGCCCGTCAAGTCCGACCCCGAGTTCTACGCCAACCTCGCCGAGGTCTGGGACGAGCCCGTCCTGCGCCGGATCTCGGCCCAGCTCCTCGACTTCATCAAGCACGACGAGGAGGACCGCAAGGAGCGCGACGACCAGTACGCCGAGGGCATCCGGCGCACCGGCATGGGCAAGGAGGCGCCCGGCGGCGCCGACTTTCAGGGCGCCAGCCGCGTCGTCCACCCGCTCCTGACCGAGGCCTGCGTCGACTTCGCCGCCCGCGCCATCAAGGAGCTGATGCCCTCGACCGGCATCGACAACGGCCCGACCAAGGCGCAGATCGTCGGCAAGGTCACGCAGGAGAAGGTCGACAAGGCGCGCCGCAAGGCCCGCCACATGAACTGGCAGCTCACCAAGCAGATGCCCGAGTTCCGCCCCGGAATGGAGCAGAACCTCACGCAGCTCCCGCTTGCAGGGGCCGGTTACCTTAAGCTAATATGGGATCGTCGGCTGAAGCGTCCCAAGCCGAATTTCATCCCGCAAGACGAGATCATCCTGCCGTTCGCGGCGGACAGCTTCTATGCGGCTGAGCGCAAGACCCATCGACAGGACATCACGGAGCTGGAGTTCCAGCGCCGCGTCCGCTCGGGTCTCTACCGCGACATCGACCTGATCCCGCCCTCCGACGTGGAGCAGACGGAGGCCGAGAAGGCCACCGACAAGATCGAGGGCAAGACGCAGGGTCCGTACAACGATCAGGGCCTGCGCACGGTCTACGAGACCTACGTCACGATGGAGATCGAGGAGGACGACCTCGTCGCCTCCGAGGGCGAGGCCGACTTCGCGCCCTACATCGTGACGGTCGACAAGACGACGGGCGAGGTTCTGGCGATCTACCGGAACTGGGAGCCCGACGACGAGGTCCGCAAGGAGCTGGACTGGATCGTCGAGTGGCCCTTCGTCCCGTGGCGTGGCGCCTACCCCATCGGCCTCACGCACATGATCGGCGGGCTGTCCGGTGCGGCGACTGGTGCATTGCGTGCGCTGCTCGACAGCGCCTTCCTTCAGACCTCGCCCGCTGCGGCGAAGCTGAAGGGAGGCAGCATCGGCGGCCAGAACGTGCGCCTGCGCCCCGGCGAGATCGCCGAGATCGAGGGCACGCCGAACTCGGACGACATCCGCAAGGTTCTCATGAACCTGCCCTATGAGGGTCCGTCTCCGGTCCTCATGGAGCTGCTCGGCTTCCTCGTGGAGACGGGCAAGGGCGTCGTGCAGACGACGTTCGAGAAGATGTCGGACCAGCCCGCCAACCAGCCGGTGGGCACGACGCTGGCGCTCATCGAGCAGGGCCTGAAGGTGTTCTCGGCGATCCACGAGCGCCTGCACGGCGCCATGGGCCGCACGCTCGCCATCCTGCACCGCCTCAACCAGATGTATCTGGAGGAGGAGGAGCTGTTCGACGACGCGGGCGAGCTGCTCGCCAAGCGCTCGGACTACGAAGGCCCGTGCGATGTCGAGCCGGTCTCCGACCCGAACATCTTCTCCGAGGCGCAGCGCTTCGCGCAGATCGAGCTGATCTCGCAGCGCGCCCTCGCGACGGCGCCCTACAACCTCTACGACATGCGGAAGGTCGAGGAGCTGGTGCTGGAGCGCACCAAGATCCCGAACGCCAAAGACCTCCTGCTGCCGCGCCCCGAGCCCCAGCGGCTCAACGCGGTGAACGAGAACGTGGCGGCGTCCATGGGGCGGCCCATCGTGGCCTTCCCCAATCAGGACCACCTCGCGCACCTGCAGGTGCACATCGACTTCATGCTGAACCCGCTGTTCGGCTCCAACCCGCTCATCGGGCCGACGTTCCTCCCGGCGATGCTGACCCACATCAAGGATCACATCACCCTCTGGTACGTGACCGCCTACGAGCAGCTCCTGTCGCAGGCGGCGGGCGTCTCGATCACCGAGCTGATGGACGACGACGACGAGGTCAGCGAGGAGCTGGACCGCACCATCGCCGCCGCCTCGCCGCTGGTGAACCGGGCCGCCATGCAGGAGCTGCAGGCGCTCCCGCCGATCATCCAGCAGGCCATGCAGCTCGCCCAGCAGATGGCGCCGCAGCCGACGATGATGGACCCGACGCAGGCGGCCATGGCGGAGGTCAACCGCAAGTCGCAGGCCGACCAGATGGTCGACGCCCGCGAGAAGGCGAAGATCGCCACCGACCAGCAGAAGGCCAGCGCCGACGCGCAGGCGAAGATGGTCGACGCGCAGGCCAAGGCCGAGGAGGCCCGCGCCCGCGCGGCTCTGGAGGCCGACCGGGCACGCAAGGAGCAGCAGCGCGCCGACGCCGACCGCGCCGTCAAGATGCGCGAGATGCAGCAGCGCGCGGCCATCGACGCGCAGAAGATCGCCACGACCGAGCGCGTCGCGGCGGCCAACAACGCCGCCAAGGCCGAGATCAATACCGCCGACAACGCCACGGCCCTGACCATCGCGGAGATGGAGGTCGAGAGCGGCGAGAAGGTTGCGCTTGAGAACGGTAAGGGCATGAACCCGAGCGGTTGATGAACTATACCAAGTATATCCAAGCCATAGAACGCGAGCTGCAAGAGCACGCGAAGAGTTCAGTCCGTAACGTCAAGCGTGAGGCCACGCTGTTCGATTACGGCTGGGCGTCCGGCTACTACGCCGGATTGGAAAAGGCCCTGACGATGTTCCGGGGCGAACTCAAACACGACGACGAGGACTACGATGGCTCTGGCCGAAGTGGTCGCACGCTCGACGGGTGATGCGGAAGACGATCTTTCCTTCTATTTCCCCGATGTCGAGTGCTACGTGCGGCCTGCGGGAAACCGCGTGGTGGTGCAGCTCAAGCGCCCGATGAAGAAGACCAAGGGCGGGATCATCCTGCCCGACGACAGCCGGGACACCGAGCACTGGAACACTCAGGTCGCCAAGGTGGTGGCCACGGGTCCGGTGGCTTTCAGGAACCGCGACAATCTCACCGAGTGGCCCGAGGGCGACTGGTGCCAGCCGGGCGACTTCGTCCGCGTCTCCAAGTATGGCGGCGACCGCTGGGCGGTGAAGATGGACGACGGTCTCGGCGACAAGGACGAGATCACCTTCGTCATCCTGCGCGACACGGACGTGCTCGGCGTGGTCTCTGACCCGACCGCGATCCGGGCGTACCTATGAGCACGATCCTCTGCCCGGCCTGCAAGTGCAGGCGAGAGCCCGCCATCGTGAATGGCCGCGCTCTCAACAGGTGCGAGAAGTGTCGCACTCGGAACAACGCTTACCTGAAGCGCAGGTACGCCGCAGACCGCGAGAGGTTCGCCGCCGAGGCGAGGGCGCGGGCGCAGGCCTCCCCGCGCGCCAACATCCGCACCTCGCTTCACAACGCCAAGAAGAGGGGGCAGGAGGTCGCCATCACCGTCGATGACGTGATGGCGCTCTGGGCGGCTCAGGGTGGGCGCTGCGCGCTCTCCGGCATCGAAATGACGTGGGCGAAGGGCAAGACCCTCCCGACCTCGATCTCCATGGACCGGATCGACCAGACCAAGGGCTACGTGTCGGGCAACGTCCGGCTGCTCTGCACGGCGGTCAACGCCTTCCGGGGCATCATGACGGACGACGAAACCATCGCCATGGCGAGGTCAATCGTCATTCTGGCTGATGCCTCCAGACTGATGGAGGCCGCGTGATGGCGGGCCAGAACACCCTGCTCGTCGAGGATGACGACGACGACATCGAGATCGCGCTCGGCACGCCCGAGCCCGAGGACGAGGTCAAGAAGCCCGAGCGCGAGGCCAAGCCGGAGGGCGACGACGACGAGCGTCTCGACGCCGACCAGCGCGACGACGACGAGGACGACGACGAGGCCCGCGCCATCGACCGGCGCGACGACCTCACCGCCGACCAGAAGCGCGACATGCGCCGCGAGCAGCGCCGCCAGCAGCGCGAGCGCCGCCGCCGCTTTCAGGAGGAGCTGCGGGCCGAGAACGCCGATCTGCGGGCGCAGATGCAGGCCATCGTGCAGCAGACCCGCGCGCTCATGGCCGAGACGACGCACGGCCAGCTCAGGACGGCGGAGGAGCATCTGCGCCGGGCCGACGCCGCCCTTGCCGACGCCATCGAGCGCGGTGACGGGCGGGCGCACTCGCAGGCGCTGGAGTACCGCGACAAGGCCCGCGAGGCCGTCAACGCGCTCCGGGGCAAGCTGGGGCAGGAGCAGCAGGCGCTGCGCTCCGGCGTCCAGCCGCAGGCCCAGCAGCCGCAGATCGACCCGCGCATGGCCCGGCACTTCGTCGAGTTCCAGCGCAAGGTGAACTGGTACGATCCGACCGGACGCGACCTCGACAGCAAGATCGTGCAGGCCATCGACGCCGACGTTGCGCAGGCCGGGTTCGACCCCACCACTCCCGAGTACTGGGAGGAGCTGGAGGACCGGGTGCGCGAGCGCCTGCCCGGCAAGTTCAAGACCCAGACGAGCCGCCGTGGGCCGCCGATGAGCGGGCGCGAGGCGTCCTCCGCAGGCCGCGCCTCCGGCGGCGGCAGCGAGGCGCTGAAGATCCCGGCGGCTCTGAAGCAGAACATGATCGAGGCGGGCATCTGGGGCGACCCCAAGAAGCGCGACGCCGCGATCAAGGACTATCTCCGCATTCGCCGCGAAGAAGATCGTCGGCGCTGATTTCTCACTTCCACGCTGAAAGAGTGTGATGATGGACGACGAACGTATCAGGTCTGACCGGAGCAATGGCTCCTCCCGCAAGGACCGGGCCGTCGAGATGACGGAAGCCCCGGCCCGAGTGGACAGGGAAATTTCCGACGACGAGCGCGTCGAAGCCTTCCGCATGGCCTACTTCCAGCACGCATTGCCGGACCTGCCCAAGATCCCCGGCTATCACGTCTGCTGGCTGACGACGACGAACCCACGCGACAGCATCGCGCACCGTGTCCGCCTCGGATACGAGCCGGTGAAGCCGGAAGATGTTCCGGGTTTCGACGTGGCTTCCATGACGATGAAGACCGGCGAATACGCTGGTCTCATTGGCATCAACGAGATGCTGGCCTTCAAGATCCGCGATGAACTGTACCTCCGCTACATGCAGGAGGCGCATCACAACCTTCCGCGCGAAGAAGAGCAGAAACTCGTCGATGCGGCTGACGCCATGCGGCGTCAGGCTCAGTCGTCGGGCGCCGACGTGTTTGAGGGGGACGGTATCGCGTCCCTGCGTGCGGCCACTCCCCGCCCGCGCTTCAGCCTCTGACAGCGCTTGCGGGGGCCTCCACCCGCTAATCCAAAGGAGGATCGAGGATGTCCTCGACCAATGCCCCCTTTGGCCTGAGGCCCGTGTACCACCCCTCCGGCACGATCCGTCCGGTGGCGTACTCGATTGCCGCGTCCTACACGGGCACGGCGATCTACATGGGCTCTCCGGTCAAGATCCACACCGACGGCACGCTCCGTATCGCGGCTGCCGGGGAGTCCATCATCGGAGCCTTTCAGGGCTGCGAATACACGGACAGCTCCGGTCGTCGCCGCGTGATGCCCTACTGGACCGGCGAATCCGGCGCCACGGACATCATCGGCTACGCCACGTTCGATCCCGCCACCGTGTACGAAATTCAGGCCGACGGCCCCATCGACACGACCGAGATCGGACAGCAGGCCGACTTCACGTCCATCGGCACCGGCTCGACCATCACTGGTCAGTCGTCCGCCACCATCGCCAATGCCACCGCGACCGCTCAGGCGACGCTGTCGGTCATTGGCATCCCCGCCTATCCCGACAACGTGTCGGGCGATGCCTATACGGTCGTGCAGGTGCTCATCAACGAGCATCAGTTCCGCACGCCGCAGGCTGGCTTCTGATCGGAGGGCCTGAGCTATGGCTATGCCGATGCGCTCTACGGACTTCCGTTCTGTCGTCGAGCCCATTCTGAACCAGACGTTCGATGGGATCTACGAGCAGCGGAAGGACGAGTGGAAGTCCTTCATCAATCAGGAGCAGGGTACGCCCCGCAACTTCCACGAAGAAGTCGTGATCAACGGCTTCAACGCCGCGCCGGAAATCCCGGACGGCTCCGCTGTCACCTACCAGTCGGGCGGCGTGCTCTACCTCGCCCGCTACACCTACAAGGTGTACGGCCTCGCCTTCGCTCTGACGAAGGTGCTGGTCGAGGACGGTGACCACATCAGGATCGGCACGACCTTCTCCCGCCACCTCGCCCAGTCGATGGTCGAGACCAAGGAGACGGTGACGGCGAACCTGCTGAACCGCGCCTTCAACTCGTCCTATCTGGGCGGTGACGGCGTGCAGCTCATCTCCACGAGCCACCCGCTGGTGAACGGCACGGCGAGCAACCAGCTCAACACCGCCGCGAACCTGTCGCAGACCTCGCTGGAGCAGATCCTGATCCAGATCGCGCAGGCCGTGGACTCCAACGGCAAGCGCATCAAGCTGACGCCCAAGCGCCTCATCGTGTCGCCCAGCAACATCTTTCAGGCGGAAGTCCTCCTGAACTCGACGCTGCGTCCGGGCGGGGCGAACAACGACATCAACGCCGTGAAGAGCCTCGGTATGCTCTCCGACGGCGCCAGTGTCGTCACCCGCCTGACCTCGGCCACGGCGTGGTTCATCACGACCGACGCCCCCGAGGGCATGAAGCTGATGATGCGCCGCTCCATGGACCGCTCCATGGAAGGCGACTTCGACACGGACAGCATGCGCTACAAGGCCACCGAGCGCTACGGCGTCGGCTGGACGAACTGGCGCGCCGTGTTCGGCACGCCCGGCGTCTGAGGACGACCGGAAGACAATGAGGGCGGCCTTCGGGCCGCCCTTTTTCTTTGCCCGGCGGGAAACGGTTTCATGGCCGCCGCCGGATCATCCCTCCCGCGCTCTTCATGGAGTTGCATCGATGACCCAGTTCTCCGACGACCTGTACCTCGGCGCCGCCGATGGCCCGCAGGCGCAGTCGCCCTCCGCTTTCGGGCGCGGCGTTGGCCCGCTCGGTCGCGTCTTCATCTTCGACGTGGTCCCGGTTGCGCTGTCGGCCACCGCCGTGTGCGCCGTGCAGGCCTCCACCGGCACCAACAACGCCCTGCTCATCAACGGCGCCTCGGCGACCGGCGGCGTGGCCACGCTCGATGTCTGCCGCGCCCTGTCGATGATCGGCACCAACGCTGGCGACACGACCCAGTCCGTGACCGTCACCGGCACCGACTACTATGGCCGCCGCCAGACCGAGACGCGCACGCTGAACGGCACGACCATCGTGAACTTCCTGAAGGCGTTCAAGACGGTCACGGGCGTGACGGTTTCCGCGACGCTGGCTGGCAACATCTCGGTCGGCTCGCGCGACGCCATCGGCCTGCCCTACCGCGTCACCGACATCGGCTACATCCAGAGCGTCAAGTGGAACAACACTCTGGCGCAGGACGCTGGCACCGTCGTGGTGGCCGACACGAACACGGCCACGGCCACGACCGGCGACGTGCGCGGCACCTACCTGCCGTCCTCGGCCACCAACGGCTCCCGCCGCCTCGTCATGACCATCGCACTCCCGGCCATCGCCGCCGGGCCGGATGCCACGACGACGGGCGCCATCGGCGTCACCCCGGCGTGACGGGCGGGCTCCGGCCCGCCCTCTCCCTCATCGATAGGAGAACGCCATGCGCCCCGTTCGGGTGACGACCACCAACGCCGCCGTCAGCTCCCCCGTCATCCTCGACTACAATGCCCGGCCCTTCGCGGTTGGCATCGGTGTGAAGATCACCTCGGGGACGCCGACGTACACGGTCCAGTACACGTTCGACGACGTGTTCGACCCGGCCTTCAACCCCTCCACCGCCAAGTGGTTCGACCACACCTCGCTCAGCGCCAAGACGACGGACGCGGACAGCAACATCGCCTTCCCGGTGATGGCGGCGCGCGTCAGCCAGACCGGCACCGGGGTCACCGTGGCGACCTTCATTCAGGCCTCGGGAGCTAGCTGATGGGTATCGTCGCAGAAAGCGTCAGCCCCGACGCTGCCGCCGCTCTGGAAGGCGGCTCCACGTTCGAGAGCCGCCTCGCCGAGCTGCGTCAGGCCAAGGCCATCTACGACGAGGCGGTCACCGAGCTGCGCCTCGGCAAGGAGGCTCGCGCCGCGTGGGACGAGGCCACCGCCGACCGGGCGAAGGCCGCCAACGAGCTGGCTTCCGCCCGGCAGACCGCCTCCGACCTCATCGAGCAGGCCAAGGCCAAGGCCGACGCCGACCGCTCCGAGGCGGCCAAGACGCTGGCCGATGCGCGTGCATCAGCCGAGGCGACCCTCGCCAAGGCGAGCGCCGACGCGCAGGCCCTCCTCGACGCCGCTGCCGAGGAATCCAAGAAGGCCGCCTCGCGCACGGCTCTGGCCGGGAAGCGCATGAAGGAGGCCGAGGAGCTGAAGGCGGCAGCCGACGAGCTGGCCGCCGACGCGCAGGCCAAGATCGACGTGGCCATCGCCGAGCAGCAGCGCTTCGCCAACCTCATCTCCGAAATCAAGAACCTCGCCTCCACGGCCTGAAGGACACTCCCATGGAAGACATCCTCAACGCCGAGGCCACGGCCTCGGCGGGCCTCCACGCGCGCCCTGACGCCACCTCCTTCATCAACCCGGAGGGCGTGTTCACGGTCAGGCACTACCGCGACGGTGAGCTGATCTGGGAAGACACGTTCCACAACACCGTGGTGGACGTGGGCAAGCGCCTGATCCTCGACACCATCCTCGGCAACTCCGCCGCAGGCGCCATCGTCATGGGCCTGAAGGGCACCGGCTCGGTGGCCGCTGCCGACACGCAGGCCTCGCATGCTGGCTGGCTGGAGGTGGGGCTGGCCAACGCGCCGACCTACTCCGGCTCGCGCAAGACGCCCTCCTTCTCGGCGGCCTCCGGCACGTCGAAGACCACGTCCTCGGCGGTGACCTTCTCGATCACCTCCTCGGGCACGGTGGCGGGCTGCTTCATCAACATCGGCGGCTCCGCCACGGTCGACAACACGACCGGCACGCTGCTGTCGGCTGGCGACTTCACGGGCGGCTCGCGCTCCGTCATCAACGGCGACACGCTCTCGGTCACCTACACTTTGTCGGTTTGAATATGAAACCGAGCGAAGTTGTCGTTCTGCTCTCCGCTTGGCGGGGCATGATCAATCGCTGCGAAAGCCCCAAGAACAAGCAGTACAAAGACTGGGGTGGTCGCGGCATCAAGGTCTGTGACCGCTGGAAAGACTTCGACCTCTTTGTGGAGGATGTCGGTCCTCGCCCCAGTCCAGAGTACCAGCTCGACCGCATCGACAACGACGGCGACTACGAGCCCGGAAATGTACGGTGGGCCACGCGAGCGGAGCAGAGCCGCAACCGGCGCTCCACGCGCCTGATCACGATCAACGGTCGAACGATGTGCCAGAAGGACTGGGCCATCGAAAACGGCATTTCTGAAGAAGCGGTTCGCCAGCGCGTCGTTCGCGGCTGGGATCCGGTTCGCGCCGTTACCCAGCCGCCTCGGCATACTGGGGTCTGACCGATGCAGATTACCCATGCCCTGTCGCTGACCGTCGGCGACGCGACAGGCACGGCCACGATCTGGAACGGGGCGACGACCTCGTCCATCGCCGCCACGGCGGTGCCGCGCCCGACCGACTGGAACAGCCAGCACGCGCTGATGTTCACCTTCGGCGGCAACACCACCAACGCCTCGACGGTGAGCGGCACGGCGGTCCCCTTCGCGGGCACGGGCGGCATCTCCATCGGCGGCTCGAACGGCTCGGTGCTGTTCTCGGTGGGGCCGAACGCGACCGTCTCCACCTACGTGCCCTACTTCCCGGCCTCGACCGCGTCGCAGACCGGCGGCGCCAAGGGCACGAGCACGGCCAGCGCTATCGTCTTCCCCATCCCGGTCTATCGGGACATCGCCTTCAATGCGATGCGCATCCTGTATTCGGCGAGCTACGTCACCTCGACCATCTCGGGCCAGCACACGATCTCCTCGGGCTGGGGCCTCTACAGCAACAATGCGGGCACCCTGTCGCGCATCTCGTCGGGGTCGTTCTCGATGGCCATGACGGTGTCGTCGGTGTCGGCGACCGTGTCGCTGCCCAACTCGACGAACTCGGCGGGTTACACCCACACGACGCTCGCCATCACGACGACGGCGCAGGGCCAGTCGCTGATCGGCACGGCGGGCAACCGCGTCGCCGACCTCGTCTTCGGCGGCTCCATGTCGCTGTCGCCGGGCCTCTACTATGTCGGCTTGCACCAGCGCCAGAGCACCTCGTCGGCCAATGTCGGCCTGTCGACCGCCTTCATCGGCAACGCCATGAACGCCACCTCAGGCGTCGGCCCGATGGGATCCTCGACCGCCGCCTTCTCGGCCTCCTCGGGCTACCACCTCGGCGCGCACGGCTTCTACACCTCCACCGGGTCGGCGGGCTATTCGGGCACCACCCTTCCGGCCTCGATGATCATGACCGGGTTCAACAACAACCTGAACGTCATGCCCATGGTCACCCTCCTGAGCACCTGATGGAAATCGTCAGCTTCGGACCCTCCGGCAAGCACAACGAGGGCATCGAGGAGAGCTACCAGCGCATCCTCAAGTCGGCGCTGTGGAAGCGCCAGCGCATCGTGGTCATCATCCCGGCGGCCAAGGACATCCCGACCAAGGTGGCGCTGTCGCACTGGGGGCTGGTCTTCCCGCCGAACAATGCGGTGGCCCGGCTGGCCGCCATCGGCATGGAGGTGGGCGAGGCCTACTCCAACACCATCGCGGCGGTTCTGGCGCACCCGGAGCTGTCGCAGTGGGAGTACATCCTCACCATCGAGCACGACAATTCGGTTCCGCCTGATGGGCTCTTGAAGCTGATCAAGCGCATGGACGAGAACCCCGAGTTCTCCTGCATCGGCGGGCTGTACTGGTGCAAGGGTGAGGGCGGCGTGCCCCAGATCTGGGGCGACCCGAAAGACCCGGTGACGAATTTCCGCCCGCAGCCGCCCAAGCCGGGCGAGCTGGTCCCATGCAACGGCACGGGCATGGGCTTCAACCTCTGGAAGATGGACCTGTTCAAGGACGAGCGCCTGCGCAAGCCGTGGTTCAAGACCGTGGCCGGGAGCGAGGGCATGGCCACGCAGGATCTCTACTTCTGGGGAGACGCGATCAAGTGGGGCCACAAGTGCGCCGTCGACTGCGATGTGCTCGTCGGCCACTACGATGCATCTACAGGGATCGTCTGGTGAAGCTGGACTTCGGTTGCGGCCCGAACCCCCACGAGGGCTACACGGGCGTCGATCAGTACCCCTTCGACGGCAAGGTCGGGATCGTCGGGGACATCACGGACCCGCACTTCTGGGACCAGTTCGAGGACGAGAGCGTCGAGGCCGCGCACGCCTCGCACTTTCTGGAGCACCTGACGGCGCCCCAGCGCATCCTGTTCATGAACCAAGTCCACCGCATCCTGAAGCCCAAGGCGCAGATCACGATCATCGTGCCGCACTGGGCCGCAGCGCGGGCCTATGGCGACCCGACGCACCAGTGGCCGCCGGTCTCGGAGTGGTTCTTCCTCTACCTCAACAGGGAGTGGCGGAAGGTCAACGCGCCGCACACCGACGGCGAGATCGCGCCGGGCATGTACCTGTGCGATTTCGATGGCGGCCTGAACTACAACCCGCACCCCGAGCTGGCCACCCGCAACCCGGAGTTCGGGCAGTTCGCCGTCAGTTTCTACAAGGAGGCCTGTCAGGACATCGTCGCCACCCTGACCAAGAGGTGACGGCATGGCCGTCACATGGGATTCTGGCAGGACCGCCGCCGGTATAACGCTCTCAGGCGGAAACCTGACGGCGACCAATGACTCGGCGGGCAACGCTGCGGAAATCTCGACCTTCGCCACGGCGTCGATCAAGTCGGGCGAGAAGAAGTATTTCGAGGTGCTCGCCAACACCATCCCCGGCACGTCCGGCGCTGGATGGTTCGGCATCGGCTTCGGCAACAGCAGCGCGCCAATCTCCGGCGCGGGCGGCGAGATCGGCGTCAACACCCACTCGGTCGGCGTCTACGATAACGGTCAGGTCTACTACAACAGCGCCGTCGTCACCAATATTGCCTCGTTCGCCGCGACGGATGTCGTCTGCTTCGCGGTCGATCGCGCCAACAACGTGTTCTGGGCGCGCACGAACAACGGGAACTGGAATAACTCGGGGACGGCGAACCCGGCCACCAATACCGGCGGCATCGCCATCAGCCCGACCGGCGACCTGTTCCCCGGCTTCTCGCCGCAGGACCAGACCGGTTCGGCGACGGCCAAATTCGCCTCCGCCGACTGGACCTACGGCGCGCCGTCCGGCTTCGATCAGATCAGCGACATCATCGACGTGTCGGTCAGCGAGACGTTCTCGCCGACCGACACGATCTACGCCTACTTCAACTCGCTGGCGCAGGCGTGGCAGCCCAATGCGTTCCTGTGGTTCCCGCAGGCCTCGGGCGGCGGCCCGACCAACTACGATGTCGACATCACCGAGAGCGGCAGCGCGTCCGACAGCCAGTCGGCGGCCCTGACCGCCGTCGGCGCCCGCACCGAGACGTTCACCGCCACCGACGCCCAGACGGGCGTCTTGGCGATGGTCTTCACGATCAGCGAGAGCGGCTCGGCGAGCGACAGCACGACCGGCCTCATGACAGCAGTCGGCGCGGTCACCGAAAGCGGCAGCGCCTCGGACGCGACGAGCGCCACGCAGACGCTGGTCGGGGCGGTGTCGGAGAGCGGCAGCGCCTCCGACAGCACGACCGGCCTGATGACCGCCGTCGGCTCGGTGTCGGAGATTGCCGCCTCCGCCGACAGCCAGTCCTCGACCGGCGTTCTGGTGGGCGCCACGACCGAGACGAGCACGATCACCGACACGCAGACGGGCGGGCTCGCCTTCTCCAGCGCGGTCACCGAGAGCGGCTCTGCCGCCGACAGCCAGTCGGCGACGCAGACGCTGGTCGGCGCGACCTCGGAGAGCGGGGCAGCCAGCGACAGCCAGTCGACGGCCCTCGTGGCGGTCGGCGCGGTGTCGGAGAGCGGCTCGGCGTCGGACAGCCAGAGCGGCGTGCTGACGATGGTGTTCACCACCTCGGAGGCGGGCTCGGCCAGCGACAGCCAGTCGGCCACCTACGTCCTCGTGGGCGTGGTCTCCGAGGCGGGCAACGCGGTCGACGTGCAGACGACCGGCGGCTTCATCTCCGACAGCGTGACGGAGAGCGCGAGCGCCAGCGACGCCCAGACGGGCAACCTCGTCATCGCCGTCTCCTGCTCGGAGGGCGCCAACGCGGTCGACACCTGCAACGCCACGGGCGGCACGCCGGTCGGCGGCAACGAGTTCCGCGTCGGCGGTCCCGACGTGGTCGAAAACTTCACGCCGCCGACCGTGGCCGATCTCTACGAGGTCAAGAAGCGGACGAAATGAAGGAGCCGCCCCGAGGGGCGGCCCAAGTCAGTACAGGGAGGAACGTCACAAGGCATGTGACGCCTCCGAAGCTAATGGGAGACACCCCTATGAGCAAGTGTGACGGATGGGATTTCCCCGCCTCTTTCGGGTTCACCGGCTCGGCCGGGAAGACGACGGTCAAGGGGTACATGCGCGGCGGCGCCGTGCGGAAGAACAAGGTCGGCGCGGCCGGGAAGATCGCCAAGCACAGCGCCGCCAAGGGCGCCCGCCCCGAGCGTGAGGAGATGGCCGAGGCGCCTGCGATGATCTCGCCGCCCCCGCCCCCGCGCCGCCCGGTCCCCGTGCTGAACCGCGCGCCCATGTTCGGCGGCAAGAAGTGAGCTGACGCATGGCCTACTCCGGCACCGTCTCGACCACGACCTTCGACACGGTCGCGCTGATCGACGACGCCTTCCGCATGGCTGGCGTCCCGCCGCAGGGCGTGACGGACGAGATGCAGGACACGGCGCGCCAGTCGCTCTACCTGCTGCTGTCGTCGACCTCGAACCGGGGCATCCCGCTGTGGGCCATCGACAAGCAGGTGCTGGGCCTGAAGCAGGCCCAGTCCACCGTCACGACCCCCATCGGCACCATCGACGTGCTGAACATCAACCTGCGCACCCTGACCCAGTACACCGGCACGGAGACCACCCGTCTGGGCGGCATCCTCACCGATTTCGGGTCCGGCAACAGCAACGCCATCAGCTCGGTCGGCATCAAGACGACGGCTTCGCCGACCTATACGCTGATCTTCGAAACGTCCGACGACGGCGTCACTTTCACCACCGTGGGAACGACTTCCGCCACCGCCTTCACGGCGGGCCAGTGGACGTGGTTCGACATTGACCCGGCCCTGCCCGCACGGTATTTTTGCATCAGGGATCAAGCGGCTACCGTGCTTGCCCTGAGCGCCTCCTACCTCGGGGGCAACCCCACGGAAATCCCCTTCGGTCGCCTGAACAAGGACGACTACACCGCGCTCCCGAACAAGACGTTTCAGGGGCGCCCGCTCCAGTACTGGCTGGACCGTCAGGTGGGCACTCCTGTCCTGCGCCTCTGGCCGACGCCGGACGCGGCCAACGAGACCTCGCAGGTGGTCATCTGGCGCCACCGCCACATCATGGACGTGGGCACGCTGGCCCAGACCATCGAGGTGCCGCAGCGCTGGTTCGAGGCGATCTCGATGCAGCTCGCCGTCCGGCTGATCCTGCGCGAGCCCAAGGCCGACAAGAACCAGCTTTCCGTCCTGAAACCGATGGCGGACGAGGCGCTGGCCATGGCGTGGCTGGAGGAGCGGGACCAGAGCCCCTTCAGGATGACTAAGGCCATCGACTGCTACACAGCCTGAGCGAAGTACTTTCCGTGGAGTAGCTTGGCCGCCGCATCGTAGGCGGCCTTGGCCTCCTCGGGGCTGTCATGGGTGCCAAGCCAAATCCATTGGCCCTTGTAGGTGATCTGGGCGCCGTAGCGCTTCTTGTTTCGGACGACGCCCTTCGGCAAGTCGCGACCCTTGTTGGCGCCCCGGTTAAACACGTTCTCTCGGGGCGTCGCCGTCCGCAGGTTCGCCCAACGGTTGTCGTTCGGGATTCCGTTAATGTGGTCGATGAAGAATGGCGGGTCTTCGCCAGTCATCATCTTCCATATGACCCGGTGAACATAGAATTTCCGGCCCTTGATGCTCAGCACCCTGTAGCCGTTGCTGAGCTGTGTCGTGATCGGAACGCCAACAAGCTTGTCGAGACTGGGTCTGACATTGGGCGGAACCGGGTAATCATCCGGAAGCTTCTTCCGAATGATGGCGCCAGTTTCGGGATTGTAGCTGAAGAGGATATGCAGCTCTTCAGCCGATGGGAGCGGGTATATGGACTTCATGGAGAGGTTCATACACCAGATAGCAACTTTGTAAAAGGGGAGGCCCTTGCCCCTCTATCTCAACACCATCGGCAGATCGCGCCTGACGATTGCCCTTTGCGATAGGTGCAACAGGAAGTTCCCTATCGATGAGCTTCGTCCGGACGCGAACTCGCCCGGCCTCATGGTCTGTGAGGCTGATTGGGATTCGCTTGATCCGTACCGCCTGCCCGCGCGCGAGACGGAGGACATCACGCCTCCCTTCGTGCGCCCCGACGTGCCCCTGACCTTCACCAGCGACGAGGAGTGACTTGGCCACCGCGATGACCTTCACCTCCCTCAAGGAGGACGTGCAGGCGTATCTGGAGCGCGGAACGGTCACCGACCCCTTGGTCTTCGAGCGCCTGCCGACGCTGATCAACAACGCCGAGCGGCGGATCGCGCGCGAGCTGAAGGTCATCGGCTTCATCATCCCGGTCACCACGACGCTCGCGGCCGGTGTCCCGGTGCTGCAGAAGCCCGACCGCTGGCGCGACACCGTCAGCATGAATTTCGGCAACGGCACGTCGAACAACACCCGCAACCCGGTCTACGCGCGGTCCTACGAGTACTGCCGCCGCTTCTGGCCCGATCAGACGCAGACCGGCGCGCCGCGCTTCTATGCGGA
>ERZ724522.879-NODE-879-length-17820-cov-25.952716_pt1 | contig 17820 bp, 27 predicted proteins | sample MGYA00376055_ERZ724522 | MGnify/ENA primary metagenome ERZ724522 (study PRJEB28724, sample SAMN07190884) | wastewater metagenome | isolation source: effluent of sewage treatment plant in Hong Hong | place: Hong Kong | collected 2016-03-17 ... | reverse complement strand
ATGCACGCCGGTATTCCCTTCAAACCGCGTTCGGTGTCGCGCCCGAAGATGACGACGGGAACGCGGCCAGCACTCAGAAGCACGAAGCCGCTCCGTCCGTAATCACCGCCGCGCAACTGGCTGAATTGCAGAAGCTGGCGAGCGAGGCGAAGACTGACCTTGTCGCATTCTGTGACTACTACAAGATTGAGTCTCTGCCCGATCTACCCGCCAACAGGTTCGAACACGCGAAAGGCGTCCTCACGAAGCGACTTCCACAGAGGGAGGCAGCGTAATGGAGCAGCGGTCTGTAGAGTGGTTCCAGGCCCGCGCTGGCAAGGTTACTGCGTCGCGCGTGTCTGATGTAGTGGCCCGCACTAAAACGGGCTGGGGCGCATCGCGCGCGAACTATGCCGCCCAGCTTGTTGCCGAGCGCCTCACCGGGACGGTTGAGGAGGGCTATTCCAATTCAGCTATGCAGTGGGGCACCGACAAGGAGCCCGAGGCGCGCACCGCGTATAGCTTCCTGCATGGGCACAGCGTTATCGAGGAGGGCTTTGTCAATCATCCCCGCCTGCTGATGTCTGGCGCATCCCCTGACGGGCTTGTCGGCAGCGTCGGGCTTGTAGAGATCAAGTGTCCGAACACGGCGACACACATCGACACCATCCTTAGTGAGGCAGTGCCGAGCAAATATATAACGCAGATGCTTTGGCAGATGGCCTGCTGCGAGCGCGAGTGGTGCGACTTCGTTTCATATGATCCGAGGTTACCCGAAGAAATGCGGCTTTTCGTAAAGCGTGTTGAACGTGACGATGCCCGCATAGCCGAGCTTGAAGATGAGGTTTCTGTCTTCTTGCGCGAGGTAGATGAGACAGTCTCCCGCCTTCGCGCTCGATACACATCCGAAGACTGGCGCAGCAACGTACTGATGGCCGGGTAACGAAAGGACTAATCGTGCAGACTATCACCATTGACGGCAACCTTGGCAAGGACGCCGAACTTAAATCGACACAGAGCGGCGATGACGTGCTGTCATTTTCCGTCGCAGTAAGGCAGGGCTGGGGTGACAAGTCCTCATCAAACTGGTTCCGCGTCTCACTTTGGGGAAAGCGCGCCCGCAACCTGTCCGATCATCTCCGCAAGGGAACAAAGGTCGTTGTCCAAGGCGAACTGACGATTGGCGAATACAATGGCAAGCCGCAGTTCGACATTCGTGCCAACGAAATTTCGTTCATGAGCAAGGCGCGCGATGATGGCGGGGCGGCGCATGAGCCCACCGGGAGCGGTGCCGATCCGTTCCAGGCCGACCTTGACGACGATGTACCATTTTGAGGCTTTATGAAAATCGACGTGCGCCCTCGCAAACGCAATTCACCTAGACCGGCTGAGAAGTCGGCTCCCGGTTACTTGCAATGGCTTCGTGGTCGCCCCTGCATGATTGGAGGCTTGGAATGCAGCGGGGAGCGTATCGAGGCGGCGCACGTCGATTATGCCGGGGACAAGGGCATGGGAACGAAGGTTTCCGATAAGCACGCCGTCCCGCTCTGTTCCCGGCACCACCATCAGCAACACAGCATCGGGTGGCAGTCATTCGAGCGAATGCACAACATCACCGCTCTGTCAGCCGCCGTTGTCTACTGGAACGCATGGCCCGGTCGCAGGGCTTGGGAAGGAAAGTTTGAATGAGTTACGACATCACGATTGCGGGCGAAGACTTCAATTATACGTCGAATGTTGGCTGCCTGTTCTATGAGCATATCCCACCTTCTGAGTATGGCGGACGAGGCGGCATACACGCCATTAACGGCAAAACAGGGAGGGAGGCGTTCGACATTCTATCGGATGCGTTTGATAGAATAGACCATACACGCCACGTTCTTTGGCGGGACGACATGGTTGGCGATCCTGTAATGTGCGCCAGATATGATGCTCCCAATGGATGGGGAAGCCTTATCGGCGCGCTTATATTTCTTGCCAAAATAATGGCGGCATGTGCGCGGAGCCCGCGCTCAAAAGTCCGTGTTTACGCATGACCGACACCTTCCGCCTTACATCATATTACCACCGCCAGCGCGCTGTTGACGCAATCGCGCGCGCGCCTGACGGGTGGGTTGTGACAATACGCGAGCCGCGCCGGTCTAGCGAGCAAAACGATTTGATGTGGGCACTTTTGACCGACATCAGCAAGGCCAAACCGCAGGGCCGGGAACATACGCCCGAGGTCTGGAAAGAACTGTTCTGCCATGCCTGCGGGCACGCGGTGCAATTCGAAATGGGATTAAACGGGCAGCCGTTCCCGGTCGGGTTTCGCACGTCGCGGATGAGCAAGGCTGAGATGAAAGATTTAATCGATTTTATCGGTGCCTGGGGTGCCGAAAATGGAGTGAGGTTTAGCCATGACATACGCTGACCCAGCAGAACCCTATCGCAACAAGACCACAACCCGGTCCAGCGATACCGCAAAGAAGGACGAACTTGTCCTGCCAGCTACTCCCGCGACAGTATGGTGGAAGAAAAAATGAAAAAGATAGAGAGACTAACGCCGGAACAGGAAGCGGAACTTCCTCGCTTTCGTCAGCGGTATCTCGATATTGCCTGCGGTGGCGGACGAATCGACTGCGCTTCTCTTAAGACCGCTTTGGCTGATGCTTATGCGCTTATCGGAAAGCCCGCGCCCGCATTGTTTATTTTCGACAGCCCAGCGGCGTGCATGTTGGCGCTGAAAATATTTGCCATGCCCGAAACCGCGCAGCTTCAGTCGCAGCTTCAGTCGCAGCTTGGGTCGCAGCTTCAGTCGCAGCTTCAGTCGCAGCTTGGGTCGCAGCTTCAGTCGCAGCTTCAGTCGCAGCTTGGGTCGCAGCTTCGGTCGCAGCTTTGGTCGCAGCTTGGGTCGCAGCTTGGGTCGCAGCTTTGGTCGCAGCTTGGGTCGCAGCTTCGGTCGCAGCTTGGGTCGCAGCTTTGGTCGCAGCTTCAGTCGCAGCTTTGGTCGCAGCTTCGGACGCAGCTTCAGTCGCAGCTTGGGTCGCAGCTTCAGTCGCAGCTTTGGTCGCAGCTTTGGTCGCAGCTTCAGTCGCAGCTTGGGTCGCAGCTTCAGTCGCAGCTTGGGTCGCAAAAAATTTACAACCCGAATTATCTATGGGGCTCCCATGACCTTTATTGGCTAGCATGGGGAAGGTTCGCAGCGAATATCGGTGTCGATCTTAAACCTGAAACACAACACATGCTCGACATCATGGAACGCATTTCTATGCAATGCGAATGGTGGTGGCCATATGAGAATATGGTTATTGTCTCAGAGCGGCCATCACGTGTCCGATGGGATGATGAAAGCCGCCTGCATTGCGAAAACGGGCCTGCGATAGAATACGCAGACGGATATTCGCTGTCGTCATGGCACGGGCAGCCCATCCCCGGCGAATGGGTGACAGGGCGGCCCCCAAAGGCATCCGAGGCCCTGCACTGGTCGAACATGGACCAGCGCGCCGCTGCCTGTGAGATTGTCGGATGGGCGAATATCCTGGACGAACTTGACGCCAAGGTAATCGACGACAGCGGCGACCATGTTTGGGGCCGTCTCGTCGAGGTCGATCTACCCGATAGCGGGCGCGAGCGGTTCCTTGACGCGCTCTGTGGAACGATGCGCCGCTTTGCATTGCCGGTGCCCCCGCAGACGAAGACCGTGGATGAAGCGCAATCCGTTTTACATGGCGGACTTCCCGTCGAAATTCTTCGTAATTGTGTGGCACGTACCTGAAAGGATATTCCCATGAAATTCGAATTTGACATGACCCGCAAGAGCATTCCGCAGGGCGATTGCATTCTTGTTCCGATCAAGGCAATCCCGTCTGAGGCTCTTGGTAAGCCTATTGATGCAGAACGCGGACATTACATCGTCACGCATTCGGAATCTGGACATCATCACATTGTCATGGAGCGCCCTGATATTCAGATGTTCAGTGGAATGGATATGTTTCGCGACTTTCTAAATGTTGGCGATGCGCCTGCGGAACTCGTCCACCTTCGCGAAACGCATACGCACGCTCCGCAGACCATTGCGCCGGGGGCGTGGCTGATCCAGCGGCAAGCGGCTTACACGCCCCAAGGATGGGAGCGCGCGCGTGACTAACCCACCCCTTCTCAAGGCAAACAAGGAGGGGTGAGGTGACCGCCCATAGCAGAATCCTTGCGCCGGACTGGCCGCGCCTTATGCGCCGCAGGACAGCCGCGCTATACTGGGGAATTATATACTTGACTCCCGAAACGGGCTAGGGTAGTTATCTTCTCATGCAGAGGGCAATTCCGCCCAATCCGATAGGAGGCTGCTATGCTGGTTAAGTTTTCCACCCTCGCCAACGGCGTGTTCATCGAGGACAACGGGACGGACGAGCGCAAGCCGTCCGACCGTTGTTTCCGCTTCGATGCGAACGGCAACGCGAAATACGCGCTGTTCGCGGACCTCACAGGCAGCAACCCTGCCCCGCGCTGGTTCGGCCACCAGTTCCGCGAACGTGATTTCACGTTCGCCTGATAGGAGCGGCTTGAATGGACCAGCATCCACACCCGTTGGAAGGAAAATACGAGCCAGAGAGCCGTGATGTGCAAACGCCTCTTGAAGCGGCTTACATGTCGATTGCCATCAGCCTCAAACGGATAGCGGACCATTTGGACGAACGGGTGGCTCCAAAAGGCCATACCTACCACGGGCTTTCGCTTGACGAACTCTCGCGCGGCGAAAGCTATCATCCGGGAGATGACGCATGATCGTTGATATTGAATGCCCGCGCTGCCGTGGCGAAGGCTGGCTTCTCCAGCGCGCCCCTCGGCTTGGGCCGGGCTTGTATGAAGTGACTTGCGAGCACTGCAATGGCCACGGTGCCGTCGCTGTTGATGCAGAGGATGAGGTAGAGGATTGGATGCGCGATGAGTAAATCCACCATCAGCACTTTTGAACTGTTTCAGATGTTCCCCGATCAGGAGAGCGCCCGCGTCTATTTCGAGGCGCGGCGCTGGCCTGACGGGGCCACCTGCCCGGCGTGCGGCGAGGCGATGCGCATCGGCACCCGCAAGGGCGGCTTCTACCGCTGCAACGCCTGCCTGCTCGATTTCACCATCCGAACCGGAACCATCTTCGAGCGGTCCAAGGTGCCGCTGCACAAATGGCTCTACGCGATGTATCTGCTCGTCACGGCCCGCAAAGGCATTAGCAGCGTCCAGCTTCATGCGCAGATCGGCGTCACGCAAAAGACCGCATGGTTCATGCTTCAACGGCTGCGCGAGGCTTGCGGTAACGATCCTACCGAACTGGCGGGGATTGTCGAAATCGACGAAGCCTACATCGGCGGAAAGGAGGCCGCTAAGCACGAGAGCAAGCGGCTGAACCTTGGTCGTGGTGGCATCGGCAAGACTGCCGTTATAGCAGGACGCGAGCGCGAGAGCGGGCGCGTCAAGGCCGAGGTCCGGGCCAGCGTCACCGGACGCAACGCGGTCGGCTTCACCCACCGCCACGTTCAGGTCGGCTCGACGGTCCACACCGACGAAAGCGGCATCTACAGTCGCGTCGGCACTCTAGAAGATATTGCGGGATTTGCCCGCGCCGTCTCCAAGGAGAACCCCGATGGACTATGATGCGCTTGAGAAGGAGGCTCGCCGGGACGCGAAGGCGTTTCGCGAAAATGCGGTTTACGATAGCGAGGGCGATCCGGTTCGCCTCACAGTCACCGCCGACCGCATTGACCGCTACGCCGACGCCATCGCCACCCTACGGGCGCGGAATGAGGCGCTGGTGGAGGCGTTGAAGCACTACGCTTGCCCGAAGAAGTGTGCTTGGGAACATAGTCGCAAGGGCGATACCTGCTTGGTCAGCCATGACGCCACCTGTGGATACACCGCCCGCGCCGCCCTCGCGGCGAACAGGGAGGGGTGAGATGGGCGATCTTCGAGAGATAGCAAAGCAGATCGAGGCGACGATGTGCTGCAACTGCGATCTGGATCGCTGGGAGCCCGAGCGATCCACTGGACATTCACGGGTTTGCCGCATCCACAAAGCGGCAATTGCAAAGCACAACGAAAGGCCCCGCCCATGACCGACCCGGCAGAGATCGGCATCGAGATTGATGCTGACTACGAACTGGCCGACCGCATGATCGGCGCGTTCGAGAACTTCGTATCCGGCCATCGTGTCGAGCGCGTCCGCCTCGCTGCCGACATTCTCAAGCGCACACGTCCCGCCTATCAACCGTTCTGGGAGAACCCCGATGGCCCAACATCAGCCTGACCGTTGCCACGACTGCGCGAACTTCAATCGTGGATATCGCGTGTACGGATCAAAAGTGCCGTCGTCATGTAATCGATGGTTTCATACCGTCCACGGCGACGATCCCGCATGTCCTGAATACTGCCAGCACCTCAAGGAGGCCGACGATGCAGAGTGAGAACCCGCCCGCATTCCCTCAAGCCCTTAATCCCGATGGTCCGTTCGGTGGTATGACCCTGCGCGACTGGTTTGCCGGGCAGATTGCGAACGGCATGGCGGCTCATAGCGGGACCACAGGAATGGGTTTCGGCCCCGGTGATATTGCCAAACGCTCATACGGAATTGCCGACGCCATGCTTGCCGAGCGCAACCGGAGGGCCGACGCATGAGCGATGAACTTGTCGAGGCGGTCGCGCTCGCCATCCTGAATAGCGACCGGGACATGCGCGGACTTCGCTCGCTAAATAGAGAGGCGGCGCGTAAGGCGGAGGCCGTCGCCCGCGAGTTGGTCGCAGGTGGCAACCCGGGGCTGCAATATGGCGCACTCGAAAACGCCTTCGCCGCCCACCGCGAAGCAGCCGAGGCAGCGGAACGGGCTCGGATCGTGGCGTGGATTAGGGCCTGCTCGCTTTCGTCGGCAATCCCTGACGATCCTGCCCATATCATCGCAGACCTTGCCGACGCCATCGAGCGCAAGGAGCATCTTTAGGCCAGCAAGTCCCTTACCTGCGCGTCGGTCAGGGCTGCATCGACCAGAACAATGCGCGAGCGTCCGCCGGTCCACGCGCGGTCCTTCTGCCACCTGCTCTTGAGGTTGAAGGTGGTTAGCCCGGTTGCCATGCCGTTCGTGGTCGAGTTGCCCTTGAGAACGCCATTGTAATAGAACGTCGCATTGTTGGCTTCGGCGCGAAGGGCCGTACGTACAGCACCGCCCGGTCCATAGTCGGTCGTATCGGTATAGGTAAACGCGCTTGCAGACAGGTGCCTAATGAACCCTTGAACGCGCATTAGCGGGTCGGTCTTCATCCTGACATATTCATCGTCAGCGCCATCGTTGCCATCGTCGAGCGATGCCATGTCCTGAGCCGAAGCGAGATAGGCGGACGGGAACGTGCCCTTGAAGCCTATCGTGTAGCTTGACCCCAGCGAAGCCCCAAGCGTGACATATTCATGCACGCCATCCACTACGATGGCCCCAGCAGCGATGGCAGCAGCAATCGTGCCATAGGACACCCCAGCAATACGAGCGCGGTCATTGTCGTAGTCCACGTCAACAACCGAGTTCGGAACCCACCAGTTAGCCGAGTTGGCGTTGACATCGAATACCATGCTGTCCTTGCCGTTGGTCGCATAGACCTTAAGCAAGCGCTTGTTGGTATCGAGCCACGGTGAGCCGTTGCCATTGATGAGCCTAAGCTGGCTTCCGACAATGTCATAACAGCCGTTATCGTTGCCCGAATAGATGTAGTAGGTCAGGTTTGGGTTAGCGAAGTTCAGCAGAGTGGTTGGGTATCCGCCGGGAGCAGACTGCCCGCCGACTGCGGTCTGCTCTACGCTCGATAGATAGACCGAGCGGGGTGCGTTGCCGTTGAGCGATGCAAAGGCAACGTAGCGATAGTCCGATGTGTCGTAGTAGTCATTCGACAGTGCGAAGCTCTTACCAGCCTCCGCATCGGAGAAGTACATGCCAAGCCCAAAGCCCGCGTTGGCGAGCATCGAGTTGACCACCTTAAGGGCCTCACCCGCCTCTGCGCTCTCAAGGAAGCCGGTGAGGAACAGGTTAGGCACTTGCGCTGGTGCGTTATACTGGAAGTCAGGCCCCTGCTCATAGCAGATGATGGGCTTACCTGCTGCGGCGGCGCTGTGGTTCGCGAAGGTGTTCTTTACGTATTTGTAGTGATGCGTCATCCGCATACGCTGGTTGCGGTCGGTATCCGTGAGGTATGTGCTGGTGACGGAAGCAGTCGCCGTTATCGTGGTGCTGTTGCGGAAGTGCTCGCCCGAGGTGTTTTCCCAGACGAAGTGGATGTCATAAGTCGTCCCGTTGGTCACGGTGATAGCCGTCAACCCGCCTCCACCGTTCGACCATGAAGTCCCGGTCGTGTAGGACGTGGACGCGCACTTGCCGACATAGCCGGTGCCGGTGCCGTTGATGACATCATTGATGGTTGGGGTCGAGCCGGTCGCATAGACGCCAACATACATCTTCGTATTGCTGGTGTTTGACCACATGGTCGGCGTGAACGAGCCAGAGGCCGTGGCGATCTTACCCGCCCATGCGGGGCCGTTATAGTACGGCGCGACTGCGACCGAATCTGCCCTTGAGGACATGCCCGACACAGCTAGGCGGTTGGTCGTGCGGGAGGTTGTCGAGGCTTGAGACGCGCAGATGTGGTGGACGTTGCTGACACCCATGATGGGGTCAATGATGTCCCATGCCTGAATCAAGCGAGTGGCGTAATTGGTGTCTATGTTCGTGGACTTCCCTGCCTCTACCGGGTCGAAGAAGAGGGCATCGACCAGGTTGGACGCAAGGGAAAGCGCGGTCCCGCCAGAAGTCATTTTAAGCGAGAACGTATTAGCGTCGATGACATGCACGAACAGATCGTAATAACCGGAATAAAGGCGACTTGTATCGCCCGTCGCGCTTACAGCCGCAGCGATATTGTTCCGCGTCCAGAAAGCCCTGACAGTCTGGTCTTCGGAGAACCCATGCGCGGTAAGCGTGAAAGCGCCTGAACCGTTATGGACGCCAACGCGCTTGGTGTGCGGGAAATACTGATACCATTGCGTCGGCTGGAACCACGGCACAGCGCCGTTCCAAATCTCGTTGCCGAGTTCGCAGTACCACTTCTTGCCCGCAGGCAGGAGGGATTTGACCAGCGCTGCGAGAGACGCGATATGGGCATCCGTTGCCCGAGGCGGTACGCAAATCCACGGATGGGCATCAATGCGAGTGGCAAGCTCAATCATCCACTCATACGGTGGACGGCTATTCTCTACGACGGGCTCAGAGCCTCCATCACAAGCAGATGTATGGCTGCGGATCGGGACAATGCAGCTGGTGTCAACACGGTCGGCCCAATCGGTTTCGATCGAGTGGCTGACACCGCCCCAATCCATGAACCGGATGACTTCTGGGTTGATGCCCTGAAGGTATGTGATGAACTGCGAGTTGAAGATGTCGCCCGTTCCGCCCGGAAGATGGCGCGTCCCCCAAGAGGTGAAGTGCCCCGGCTGGATGATGGCAATATTGCCGTTGACGTTCGTCACCGAACCTTCGGCAAACAAATAGACCCCGTTGCCACCACCAGGAGAGATGGCAACGTCAAACTGCGTCGAGGTTGTCCACGTCTGATAAGCTGTCGACCAGCCGAAAGTGCCAATGGCAATCTTGCAGCCGTCCGGGTTGAACACGCGGTACGTGCCGTTGACCCACCCCGCCGCGCCATTGCCATCGAACAGATAGAGCCGGAACTGGTCGGTGCTGACCGAGGCAGTAATCTTGCCCATGTCCTGCGTCCACGACCCAGACCCGCTGTATCGCTGCCAGTTGCCCGTCTGGTAGAGGACGTTAGCAAATGCACGCGCGCCATAGGTGCGCGGGACGGTCAGGTTGATGCCGAGCGGCATAGGAGCATTTCTGCCGGAAAGCCCAAGGCTCAGGCCAAGCCCTAATCTCATTTCGATACCTCATTGTACCATTGTTGCCAGCCCGTCAGGCGTGCGGTGTTGTCGGCGCATATTGTGAGATCGGTTGCAGGAACGACGGCATTGGAACCGGATCGAGCAATATCTGCGGCGGCTTCGGAAGTGCTGGGCAGATTGACGGAGGGACGGGTTGCCTGTGCGTTGCGCATCCAGACAGCCACAGCGCCCCGCAGAGCATCAATACGTGCTTGCGTGTCATGTGATGCCTTGTCCTGAATAGCGGCCTGTGCGGCTTCCCTAGCCCTTGCAGCGGCCTGTTGCTGGGCGATGGTATCGGCGCGTGCCGCCTCCCACTTCGCCCGCTCTTTCAACGCGCCGGTATGCTCGCGCGCGTTGCCGTAAAGCCAGATGGAAACGAGGGCGAGGACCAGAAGCCCTACGCCCCCGAGAATCCGGTAAATCACGCAGCCTTGCGCTTCGAAATGACCGACCAGACGGCCACGCCAATCGTGGTGACGGCAGCAGCAAGCGCCGCGACATCACCCTGCGCGATAATGCCCTTGCCCGCCAGATAGGCCAGGCCAGCAGCAACAACGGTGCGGACAACGCCGCCAATTTCTTCAATAGTCATATTCATTCCTTTCATGCTTCCGTAGTCATCCGGCCCCGAGGCATGACGGGGAGCGGGATGTTCGTTACAAGCTGGGTTGCGGGCCAACGGATTGCGTCAACGTCAGCAACGGCAATGTCCGAGATGCAGACACTGTCTGCCTGATTGCCGCCCAGCGCCTTGAAATACTTTCCATCCGCCGTGATGCCGACGATAAGGAATACGTGCCCGCCGCCCTTGCGCGACTTCACGCCGACAGCGCCAACCTGCGAATGGCAAGGCTCGCCCCACGTCGCCCATGATAGCGCGCGATAACCCGCCTTCGGTGGCGTAATGCCGACGCGCTTCATGCAATGCGACAGGAAGCTACCGCACCAAGGTACGCTATCGCCGCCCAGCCATGCCCAGCCCATATTCTTGAGCCAGCCCATGATTGTCGGGTTGTTTGAACTGCCGGGATATTCACGCAAGCCAAGATACGACTGCGCGACATTGCACCATGAAGGCTCAATCATTGTGGATGCCCCAGAAGAGAAATGGGCCAGCAGCGGAATCGCCCGCAATCTCCTGCCGACACACGTCAAGGATGCGCTGCCAGTTGGCAGGATATTCGCCGTCGCCTGCCTGAATGCAGTCCATCGACTTGGCGATAAGTTCGAGAGCCACGCGCTTGCGGTCGGAGTGGTTCGCAAAGCGCGGGTCAAGCGCGAGGAACTTGGCTATCATGAGAACATCTCCGCCGTGACGGTGTTTGACTGCACCCGGCCATGATCCAGATCATAGGTGATGGCCGTTGCCGACCGTTCCGAGAGCCCCCCGCCACGCGCCGCATAGGCATCCCGCGCAGCCAGCGTCGGATGCTGCACGCCGCCTCGCGTGCCTCGGCATCAGCGGTCGATTTAACCCACTGAGCCTTGACCTCGCCATCCGGCCCGTAGAGCGTCGAGACGCCCCGGACGTGGTATCCTTCCGGGACCGGATTGGTCATGTTGTAGCTGGGCGCGTAGCCTTGCGCCGCAGCCTTGCGCTTCACGTCTTTCAGAACCTTGGACGGAAACGACAAATGGCAGCCCAGATGTCTGGCGGCTGCCCGGAAACCTTCCTCCCTGTTGATTGCTTCCAATACTTCACGCTGACGGTCCGTACAAAAACCGTACAGACCGGGGTCTAGGAAAGGCATCAAGCCTCCTGTCGCCGTTGATGATTACTTGAAAAAGTGGTTCAGGAACCATGTCGCGGCGATAGACACCGCCGCCGAAATTGCCGTGATGAAAGGCCAGATGACAGCCAGCGCGCCCTCGCGCCGATGTTCCAGGGCGTCTTGCGCGTTCTGCTTATCCTCAAGCCGTTTCAGGCACTCTTTAATCTCTCGCATACTCTCTTCGAAAAATGCTTCGATGCGGTCCAGCCGATCATGCACAGCGCGCATTTCCCCCTCTACGCGTCCCAGTGAGTGGTTCAGATCGTCATGGGTCATCACGATGCCTTGACCCCCACCAAAACGCCGTAGCCAGAGCCGGAAGATACCGACGAAGAAACGGTCCCGGTCGCACCCGCAGGGAAGTCCTTGTAGAACATAGCCCACGAAGGACTGTTTCCGTCCGCGTCATGAGCAACGTAGGTAAACCCGGTTGGCGTCGTGAAACTGATCCCGGAAGCCTGCCGCCAGAATATCGCGAAAACCCGCCCCGCCCCGGTCAGGGTAATTGACGGAGCGGCGGGAGATGAGCTTGAAACGCTCGCAGACCCTACGGTGTCGTAAGTCCCGCCCCGCAGCAGCAGGGCAAAGCCCGACGCACGGCCATGTCCCGCGTTCGCCGTAAACGTCAGGGTCGCAGCTTCGGAACCGTCAACAGTGCGCCTGCTTATCTCAAGCGAGTTCGTGTCGAAAACTTCGGTGAAGCCGGTGTGCGGGGTCCACGTCCTGCTATTCTCGCAGACAGCGCCGGAAATTATGACATCGCCCACAATCCCGGATGGCGTGACAATATCAAGCGTCGTGCCGGTCTTGCTAGTGTTGGCACCCTGCTTCGCGTCGATATTCGACACGCGGGCGGGGCGCTTCATGGCGAAGTGCGTTATCATGCGACGTTGCCGAGCCCACAGCCATAGAGCGTAGAAGCGACTTTCCAGAGCGTGATGACGGCATAGCCGGTGGTAGGAAGTGCGGGAGCGGAGCCGCCAACCCACGTCACGCTAGGCCATGTCACCGTATAGGCTGACACGCTCGCGCAGACATGCAAGAGCATCGACTGACCCGCCGCAAAGCTGGTCGCGGTCGGAGTCCGGTTCGCCCCCAGCGTCCACGTCTGCATGGCCCCGTTCGCCGGGTTAAGGTCTACCGCGCCGCCATCAACGATAGCATACGCCTTTTCGGTAATGCCCGCGTTGAAGGTAACAGTCCCGCCGAAATAGTTGGCCGCAGTACCCGCCGCATAGAAGTTCCAGCGATTTGAGCCGCTGGCTATGTTGCTGTAGAACCCATAGTTATTCGTAGCGCCGGTCAAGGACGATTCTGCCATGAACCCCATTTGCGAAGTCACGGCAGAGCCCGCGCCGAATGTGCCCTGAGCCGCGACATAATGCCGCAAGGACGACAGCGTAAAAGCCGCTGCCGCAGTCTGAGCAACGGTGCGTGAGTAATCGGCGGATGTCGTTACATCGCTCTGGATGATGCCGTCAGCATAGTTCCCATAAGAGGAAACGCCCCCGGTGATATTCCTTCCGACGCGAACGGAAATGGTTGCACCAGTTGCCGATCCAATGCCGAGCGTTCCGGACAAATACCCGGACCCTGCAACCTGTAGTTCGTAACTAGGCGACGTGCCGATACCCAGCCGCCCCGAAAGCGTCTGATCGCCGGTCGAACCGAGAGCCGTCGCGCCCGAAGTCACTTCCGGCGACAGAACCCAGTTAGAGATGGTCCCCGATCCCGCCGAGGTCGTGACGTTGATGGTCAGCGCGCCGGTCGTGCTGTTGTAGGCGGTTAGACGCCCGACCATGTAGTTTGTCGCAGGGGCAGCAGCATCCGCCACGACATAGGACTGACCCGGCTGTGCAAGAGAGCCGGTGGACGCCGTGAACGACTTGGAGCCGGTGCCGACCGTAACCGACGAAACGGAAGTCATGTTGGGGCTTCCGAGCGTTCCAGAAACAGCCGTGGCCGCGCCGCTTGCGTCGAAGCCGAGATACTTCCCGGCGCGCGATGCGATGGAAGGCAGGGTAACGCCGGTTTCGCCCGAAGGAACAACCAGCGCGCGCCCGGTCAAATCCTCCTGCTCCGCATCGTCGTAATGCTGGATCGGATAGCCCGAGGTGTATTCGGTCCCCGCATAGGTATAGGTTACGGTGAAGGTATAGTTCCCGTCTGGAATATACCGCGTGACCATCCCGTTCTCATCAGTGACGGCAGACGTTGCCGCGCCCGCAAACGTCGCATCGGAATAGGTCGTGACAGCAACCCCGGAGCCATCGAGCCACTGGCAGACAGCGCCTTCAACCGGAAGCCCGTTTCCAGCGTTCACAACCGTTTCGGTAAATGCTTTCATGCTCAGAATCCAACCGCAAGGTAATAGCCGGAATTGGTCGTGTCGGACGCGGAGTAGACCGTTGCCCCGCTCGCCGTGGTGGCGGACACGAATGCGTCATTGTCCTGCGCGCCAGTGTTCTGACGGCCAGCGTTGACGATGCAGAAAGAGGCGGTCGGGAACGCCGCCGCATAGGTGATTGAGGTGGTGCTGTTCGCGGTTGCGGAGAACGTACCCCACGCCACCTGAAAATAAGCGCCGGTCGCAATCTGGATTTTCACATAACCCGGATTGGCGAGCGAATAGGCCGTCACCCTAAGGGCACCCAAGGTCGCACAGGCCGTCGCCGCGTCCGCATCATCCAGAAGCGTGCGCGCAAAGGCCGTGACGGTCATCAGTGCCGCAGCGGTGGACGAGGTGAAGTAGGGCGCTTGGTTCGCCGCAGGGCTGAGAGCCGCAAGCGCGGTCAACTGCGCGTCGAGCGGCTGCGAACCGGACGAGCCAGACCCGACAGATGCGTCAACGCTATCAAACTTCTGTTTGATTTGGGCGAGGGCCTCTCTCAGGGCATTGTTCATGTTCCCGGCATCACATCCTTCCCCAATATCAATCCCTAATACGGAACTATTATTTGCAGCGGTGGTCGACCAAGATTCCACACTCATGAACGTCTCCAATAAAAAACCCCGCCGAGGCGGGGTCTTGTCAGATGTGTTTCCAATTTCTTCGCTTTACGATTAAAAATATGCAGTTTGGTGTGACCGAGTATCTACGAGCTAGTACGGCCAAATCTCCGCGCCTGCCGCTATAGGACGATCGTATGTCTATAATTTGGTCTTCGGTTAATTTAGAAAGCCAGGAGCTTTCTCCAATACGGTCCCGACCGTGACCTTTTCTATCGGATGCGTTTTCCTTGGCCGACACCCACCGCAGATTGTCTGGCCTATTATTTGTTCGTGTCCCATCCGCGTGCGCAACCTGCGCCTCGGCGAATGGGGGAGCGCCGTGGAACGCCAAGCAAACAGCCCGATGCGCGCCCATACGCACAACCCTGTTCGGCTTCCCTGACAATATCTTTTCCGCTTGCGTTTTTGTTGAGCCGTGCTTGGATCGTACTGTTGTCCGCAGCCGCCTTACCCGCCCGAAGCTGCTGGCCTGATAAAAGCCTTCGTAGCCCGGAACATCTCGCCATTCTTCGGAATCGGTGATAATAGGCTCGTATGCCATTGCGAGTTCCTTTCGCAGTTGGTTAGGGCCGGGTGACGTTGGCGCGTCATTCCGGCCCGAATTTTGTAGAACATAACGTGAATCTAGTCAACGAGATACAGCCATGCGTACCTCATAAAAAAGGCCCGCCGAAGCGAGCCTTGAGTGTGGTTGTGAGTGGTGTTAGGTTAGGAGAATGTCATTGCCGCCCAGAAAGCTGCCCAGCAGGGACGGCACCGAGAATGCCCGCCCTGCGGAGAGCCTGCTGACGGGCGAGGCGCGCAGCATTCTGGCGCGCGGTTTCCGCAATAATGTCCCTGAGCGCGTTGCCATCAGTTTGGCTGATGAGCGCCGCCGCCTGATTACGCGCTTCGTCCGCAGTCTTGCCGATGCCGAATTGCCAAGCACCCCGCGCCGCATCGAGAGCGGCAGCGACAGGACGCCCCCGAAGAAGATTACCAGCAACCGGGCCTAGCCCCTGCATGTCGGCATTGCCTGCGAAGTCTTCCGCAATTCGCTGGCCCGATGGTGAGCCAAGAATGGTCCCGTAGCTTTCCCGCGCGGCTGCCTCAGCTTCCATCGTCTTGAGGAAACGCGAAAGACCAGCCTCGCCGCCGAACAGCTTGGCAATGGCGCGGCGCTTTTTATCAGTGCCAAGTATCTTGCGGACAAGATCGGCGGTGTCCCCGGAATTTCTAAGGGCGTCGGACAACGCAGAGCGAAATCCGTTGGCGAACTGCTCCCGGTTGTGTCCGGTTAGGCGAGAGGTGGCCCTATCCATTTCCTCTGCGGTGAAATGAAGCGCGTTGCGCCCATTGACGAAAGCATCCTTTGCCGAAACTGGTCCCGCGTATGCGGCGCGCGCCGCGCCGTATGTCGGATTGAGATCGTCCAGATGTTTCAACAACGATTTACGGACCATATCGATTGCACGCCCGCGCTGGTCCAGTTGCAGCTTTCCATTGATGTCACGCGGATAGGCGTCAAGCATCTCGTAAAGGCCGCGCTTGACGGAATCCAGCGTCCTCATATTGGGCACACTTCCGACAATCGGAGCACCGTCCTCTCCCATGCCAATAATGGCGTATTCGGTAGGGTTGAACGGGCGGCCTTCAGCCAATGCCTCAAGCCGCTGGACCTCAATACCCTTGGCAAGACCAGCCTTGCTTATGGGATCGTCAAGGAATTGCTGGATACGCGGCGACCATACGGCCCCTGGGGCATTTGCGGTCCCATCGGCCTGAGCCTGCCTCAGTCTCGCTAGATTGCCTTCGTGCTGTGCCGTTGCCTGATCCAGTTTGGCCTGTGCCGCCGATACCGCATCACTCGCGGCGCGAGCCTCGCGATTTGCCGCGCTGTTGCCGTAAACATTCATCCCGGCAGTCGCCTGCTTTGAGCCTGCGAACGTCACCCCATTTCTTGCCGCCTGCAATTCTCGCTTGGCGGCATTCACAGCGGCGGAAGATTCGTTGAAAGCGCCCTCAAACTGCTTTTCGAGAGGCGCTAGACTACCGCCATTAAATGCCTCCCCATAAAGTGGGGCGGAATCTTCAACAGCCTTCATCATCAATCCGTCTGTAACTTCAAACGGGTTTTCAATCGGCCCAAGATCGCGCTGGATAGCACCCCGCACACGGTCCCCAGCTTCCGCCTGACGCCCTTGCAGCATCGCCTTCATCATCGTGCGCGATGTGCCCGGCTGGCGCGTCAGGTAAGACCCGAGCGCGCGCATGTTGTCGCCAGTATCCATCAGCGACAGCGGAACCCCATTGCCCGCCGCTTCGTCGATGATCTGCCCAGCCTGCTGCGGCGTATTCATGTCCGCAGCAAGGCGATTGGCGATGGCATTGCGCGCAATTTCCGCAGCCTTGTCGGGCATGGGAATGCCGCGAATGCCGCGATAGGCCGTCTGGACAGCGTTCTTTGCAGCACCAGCACCCTTGACGACTAATGGCAGAGCGGCAGGGAGCGACGCGCCCAGCACAGTTCCCAACTCCAAGCCCGTCTTGGCCTTGGTGGCGCGATCATACAGACCGTCCCCCTCAAGGAACCCGCTAAGCGCACCAACACCACCGCCGATAGCCGATCCCTTTACAATCGCCTTGGGAAGTGATGTTGGAGCCGAAAGGCCGCCCTTGAACCTGCCAAGCCCGCCAGCGAGCATCATGACAGGTGACAAAACAGGATGCGCCGCGTCTGTAGCTGCCGCCTGCTGACGAGCGCGCGCTTTCCACGCCTCGTAGGACCGCCCAAAATCATAATTACCATCAGTGAACGGCGCGCGAACTGCATCAGCGAGCGCTCCGGTCAATCCAGAAACCTCGTCAAGACCGCCGAACGTGCCACCACGGAGATAGGATGATGTTAGGTCCGACTTCGGAGCCGGTAGCCCATAGGTGCCGGTGCCCTTCACGCCACCCGACCCACTACGCACCGACTTTTGAGCAGCCGCGCGAGACTGGATAGTCCCACCGTACCCCGGAAGATAATCAGCCACCTTATCCATAAAGCCAGTTGGCGTTTTGGGATTGGCAGAAACCTGCGACTTCACGCGCGCCAATGCCTGTTCGGCGGTCGAGCCATCCGGCCCG
>ERZ724522.877-NODE-877-length-17851-cov-4.552259_pt1 | contig 17851 bp, 23 predicted proteins | sample MGYA00376055_ERZ724522 | MGnify/ENA primary metagenome ERZ724522 (study PRJEB28724, sample SAMN07190884) | wastewater metagenome | isolation source: effluent of sewage treatment plant in Hong Hong | place: Hong Kong | collected 2016-03-17 ... | reverse complement strand
TTCATGATTGACAAACTGATCAAATTCATTGATGTTGATTACAAATTTATGGGTTAGTGAATTAGCAAACGAAAGTATATTATCATGTAATTTCCTAGTCGAATCATTATAGACAAAATCAGTAATAGGTTCATTTGGATTGACTGCAATGGTCTGATATTCATTTACAACATTTGATCCGTCAGAAGTATCTTTGATCTGTGCGAAGTCCACGAATTTCAGAATAGAGAAATAATTTAAGCCATATATTTCTCTATTGTTGAAGAATAGTCTACTAATTTTGGACGATGTTTGATATTGATTAACAAATACCCCACCTATGGTATAAACATATACAAGACCATTATTAACGATCCATAGGAATCCACTTTGATTACCGTATATTTTAGTTCCAGTAGTTGTAGTAATGGTAGTAATACATACTAGATTATGGTCAAATATATAGACCTTTCCAGTGCTTGTCAGCACATAGATGGCTGTCAAATCAGTTGTAACGGAAATCGGATAATTATTGGTAGTCCATTCAGAATGATCAATCTGGTTTTTCCAATTTAGATAGGTATTGTAGATCTTTATATTCAAACTATCTGAATCTACTACAAAGATATCGGCCCCGTTTGAATACAAATCTGTTGGATTATTCAAGTGTGTTCTACCCGATCTTTCACCCACACCACCCCAATAATGAGTTAAGGTCAATGAATAATTATCACCAACATCAAATACAAGAATAGTATTATTCGACTTTTCTAAAATCACTAGTTTATTAGTCTGTTCAATATATACCACATGTGAGGGATTGACAAATTTTTCGCCATCTGTAATATGATCAGTAGAATAGATCAGTGTCAGATTATAATCATCTGTTCGAAATTCAATACGATTATCATTTATTAACACCCAAGTGTCTTGAATCTTAGTAAAGTCTTTTAGATCAATAAATTCGGATTGATAATATGGAAAAACTGGAGGAGTATCATAATTCCATCGAATTACTCCATTTCTTTCTCCCAACCACCCGATATTCAGTTTAGGAACATTTATATCCCATGAATAGGATAATGCAGAAAGGGTTTCGAAATTTGTGTATAATTTTTGTAGTTTATCATTGATCTGTGTATTCCACTGCCATTCATTTGGTTTGACCAGCACATCAGATAATTGATATGGAAGAACTATTTCGTCTGGAAAAGTCCGAACGATCTCCGAATCATATTCATCAAACGTATTTTTGATAATGAACAGATTATCCCAAGTTTTAATAGTCGTCCCATTAGTCGGATGAATGGCTGATAATGTTACTGAATATGTGCCTTCTGCTGAATAGGAGGCAGAGATTGTATCAGAATAGGTTAGGCCCGTCGTAATATGGCCCAGACCATCATTAAATTTAAACGAAGTAAATGGATCAGGAAATTCGGTTGTATGATTATAAACCGAAATAATCTGATTTGTAGAATATATATTATGGGGTGTATAGATTTCTAGATCTGGTCCATCAAAGACTGATAATGTAATTGTATTGGTTGCAAAATATTGATCAAATGTGCAAGCAGGACCGCCAGGAATAGTTTTAACTATATTTCCGGTCAATTGTAGATTAATCGTATTATACGTATTTTCCTTGATACTGAATAAATCTGATGGATTTAGCGTATATTTTTCTTGTGCAGAATATGATTTATCTAGTGCAATATCATTGGAATAAATTCTACCATTTGTTCCACATAGAACATATTGGAAAGTTCCGGTCGCCTCAATTCCATCAAATGGGAAATCTAGATTTATATCAAAATACTGATCAACCGGATTTCGTAGATCAATATTTTGATTATCGACCCCCAGAATACCAGTCAAGGCCGGGATATCAACCGACAAAACATCTTGATGGAAAACATCGGAATTATCTGAACTAACATAATTATAGACGGTTAGTGTGTTTTCTGGGGGGAAGATATCATTGAATGCCGAAATCTGAACAATTCCAGATGCCGATACATCAGAATAATTAACTGATATAATTTCCAAATTATTTGTAGAAGTCACAACTTTGGTTCCAATCTGATAATGATATGAATCAAATCCACCAAAGGCAGAGAGCACGATATTTGTCAGACATTGTTTGAGTGCCGTCAGACCATTACTACCCAAATAAGAAAGATTATAAAAATCGGATTCCAATTTCTCTGCTGGAAACATATTATATTCAGGGAATGAAATATAATCAAGAACAGGATATGAACTAGGAAGTATATTAATGCACAATTTATCAGTGAAATTATAATATCCAAAATTTCCATTTTTTGGTCTGACATTAAATGCCGATACTTCTACACAATAACTGTTTTCCAGAGGAAAGATCGCAGAATAGGCATTGAGACCCGTATTACCTGGAATATTCCAATAGACAGAACTCAAGGGTAATACAGAGAAATCTGAAGAGACTGCAATAACAGTCGCAGATAATGTGTTATCTAAGAAGAATTTTGAATTATAGTCTTTAGAACTGATGATTGTGCCATCAGATGCAGACAATGAAATATAGATGCCCTGATTGGCCGGATACTGTCTGACAGGTATTGAAATACTGTCCACCACATTATAGGACTCTGATAATGGATCATCGCTTTTATTACCAAATATATTTGCATTATAGCTGAAAATTATTTTTTGTGGATTGACCTCCGATTCCCCCACATCCATGATGGCATTTACTATATTAGTATTGGTTGATGCAGGATAGATCACATCCTCAAATATTTGAATAGCAGATGACTGTTGGTAAATCGTGGTGCTCCCCCTTGGATCATTATTAGTTTCTTTCCAAATAATAGAGCCCTTTGATGGTGCCAAATATCTCATATTATTTTTCACAAAATAAGAAGAAATACTGGCAGATGCAATCGGGTCCAAGTCATTGACAACCGCATCTAAATCTAGGGTAATATTATTATAAACCGAAGATGGAGGAAACCATAGGGTAGAGGCAGATAAATCAAATTCGGTTGAATATAGAGTAATCTTAGTAATATCCACACCTAGGTTATTCACTATTAATCCTAATGAATTAGCGGGGGTCGCACTATCTAATGTAAGCTCTACCGATGGTAAAGGTGATAAAATATTTGGATTAGTCAGATCATAATTTAGATCAGATGAATCAGAATAATCATATATTTTAATATTTTGGGACGGTTCAACATGCCAAACTACATTTTCTGCCGGATCAAAATTTGGAAATATGTTTCCCTGAATCAGTGCCCAGTTTTCAGAGAATGCAGATACAGAGAGATATGATGTTGCTTTTTCCTTATTGAGGATAAATCTATAGGGTTCTAAAGTATAGATGTCATCCTTAAACGAACTTAAAGTGGTAGTGACGGTGAATGCATTAGCAATACCATCATTAACAAATTTGAAAACCGAACTGGCAGGCATCCATTGATTTTGAATATACGGGTGATTATCATTCAGATCAACCGCAGTTAAACTCAAATCATTTGATTCCTCCACAAATTTCATTCTAAACTGATTCTTATTTTCTACAATAGGGAATTCAGTTTGATAAAAATTATCGTGCATGATCGCCGATACATATAAAGAAGATGATTCGGTTTGTGCAGTCTTTATCTGAGGTTCAAAATAGATTGTGAATGCATCTCTATTGGTATCCGTATTGAACTTATAATTATAAAAATACGGGGAATTTTGTGCCGAAATTTGATAATAATTAGTTCCTTCAAATGCAGAAATTCCGTGCCTAAAACTGGAAGTCGTGCTCTTTACATAAGGAACTGCACTTGCTTGATATGAGACCAAATAATTTTCTCCCTTTGGAATAAAATAACCGGTGTTCAGAGAGAGCGATAGTTTTGCATTGGCCGCATCTAATTTACCGAGTTTTAATAGCGGTGGGTCAATGCCTTGTAATTCAATACCGGAAAGATAATGATATGCACCATTGGTTGAACCATAACCAATAGTATAATCAATAGCATCTTCCAAATTCGCACCAGATACTGTGAATGTCATTTGGAATGATTCGGGCACAATACCCTTAGAATAAGGAGAAACCGGGGGAATTAATTGATTTACCAATGGATTTGCATTGGAATTGTTGGTCTGTGTTTTCAGAACAAAGTTTTTTCTACTAGCAGATACATATCCATCAGGATACATCTGATAGACAACCGATCCAGGTCCAGTGTATGAATGATGACCGAACTTAATATTTAAACCAGTATTTGATGCAAGATCTACAATATAAGACTCATCCAGATTTTTATAAAGATCAGATATCCCAAGTTCTTGATCAACAGCAGAAATCGAATAGAATCCTCCAGAAACCGAAAACTGAGTATTAGAAATTTGGTTAATTATCGGATATGGTGTTGAGGGGAAAACGGTGATTGCGGATGTTCCACCTCTGAATGTCAATAATAAATGATTTCCTGGAACAGCAGAAGTCTCAAAGAACAAGGGAAATGCATCAGGAATATTGATGTAATCATACGGCATTTTATATGAAGCTGAATAATCAATATCATATAAATCCGATAAACTGGGAGAATTTAATAGATCGGGTTCTGCACCCCTTTGTTTAAAATAATGTTCCCCCCAGGTTAATTGTGGAACATCATAATCCCATGTATTATTGATAATCCGCATTCCAAAGCGCGAAGAAACTTCGGGAGCAACCGTATCATCTAAAAATATACCAATTTTTTCAAACGGATAAGATGATAAAGTGATTACGGAATTCAATATTGACATTCCAATTATTTACATTGACTAATACTGGTAATGCTTGGCCATTTTTCTGGTTTCTTTGATTGATTTTCATTTTTTGGGGGCACCATCAAAGGAGGTGGATTACCAAAAATATTGGGTAATATCAATTTAAGAGGCTCCTCCTTTTTAACTTCTAGGGGTTTATATTTTACCTCCAGATAATGGTCAACGGTCTTCCAAATATTTTCATTAGTTAGAAGCACGATTGATAAAATAGCAAAAACGACCGAATTGGGAATCTGGACCATCCAATCTACTTAGATGATCCGATTATTAAAATCAATGATTCTAATCCATTCTTCTCTAACAGTCATAGTTAATTGACTGGCATGGGCCAATGCATCTGCTAGATTATCAAAATAATCAACAGACTCCCAACAATACCCGTCCTTTACATCAATTGCAAAGGGAGGAGTATAAAAGTTATCAAAATCACTTTCTAAAATCATACACATATTTTAGCCATTTCCAGATAATTGTCAAGTGCTAAACAATCTTTTTCATTTGCCAGATTATATACCGAAACATTGAAATCTTTGGCCAGAACAATGGCGGTTCTACTTCCTCCAACTTCCTTTCCACTGGGAGTCCAGCAGATCAAAAATTCTGAGGGACTGATTAATTTTGAACCCAATACCTGATATGTATTTCTCGAATGAAGAAGCCGAGCTTTTTCGGAAAGACTGTTCCATTTTGTATGATATTTTTCTGCTAATTTTCGGGCAGCATTGGAAACCCCATACAATGGAGAACTATTGTTGTTGAAACTTGGCCAAGGTAGATAAATTTCTTTTTGACCACCATATAAATCAAATGATGATTCCGCAAAGGTATCAAAACCATCGGCTCCTCCAGACCTCATGGTATAACCCAAATCTACTAAAATACGACAATAGTTTTTGATTACCGGAATTAATGATCTTGGGGTTTTTCTTGAACCAATTAATGTTATAAATTTATTCATTATCTTTAACCCGTTCAATCCAAGCAGAAAAGCTATACACATGATCTTGTCCGCACATGTTTCCAATTCTTGAATATTCTTCAAATTTGACTATCAATGAATCGGTCGATCTCCAAGAATCTACTACATTTTTAATGTAACCATCTTCGTCCACACCAAATCGAGTTAATGCTTGATTATATGCCTCATCAGAAGCCCTATCAAAATTCGCTTCCTTTCTCGAAATAATGATCCGGATTTTTTGATTTATTTGGTATTGGTTCATAACATATCCCTCACTCTCATCAGTGCTTGTCCCAGTAGATTCTGACCTTTCCATTTAGAAATGTCCCCAATATCAGGATCATCCTGAGTCATTGCGATTCCCCATACGGCATCATAAGGACTATGTTCACAAATTATATATTGGCCTGTATTTTTCAATAATTCTCTTAGATTCTCATTTTGGGAGAATTTATGATAATTGATCATCGTCACAAGCGGGAGTTTGACCTGATCCCACCATTGTTGATCATAATTTTTTACCTCTCTTCCAAGTTGTTTAACATCTTTTGGATGAGTGGTTTCCAATATCTTTTTAGCAGTCTCAAAGTCTCCAAATACGACAGCCTTACCAAACATCATTGCATGTTCGGCTGTCGTAAAATGATGTGTAAATCCATCCCAGGTTGAACAGCTATCATCTGTATCAAATTCGGTTAAGAACGCATCGTAATCCAACCAATCTTTAAAGAATGAAGACCATTGATAGATACTGATTTTGAATGGATATGTCTTTCCATCTGATAGTGCGCCTGCCCATTGAGAAAATTCTCCTTTGTAAAAGAAGATTACATTATTGATTATCGGATAATTATTATAGGTTTTCATTGTTATTGATTGTGATAGCCCATGCGGAATAAATTTTATCCAGGTTGCAGCCATAGAACGAGGAGGAATTAAATGAATTTATTTCGAGTAGAAACAAGCTACCATTGGATTCGCAGATGTCAATTACAAAATCATAGATATTCAGGAAATAATCTGTTCTTGCTATATCAGATGCAAATTTAACTACATATTCTGGAATTTTGTTCTCTACCTCTACAAAATCATGGCCTTGCATATAGAGACACCCATCCACAAATTTATTATCCACAAAGACTGTTCGCCATTCCCGATCAATCTTTTTAATGGGGGCCGTCACACACATTAAGTCATCTGAGAAATTTAGGTTCTTTGTCAGATAATTATACTCCTCCATAAATTTTTCTTTTGATGGAAAAACTTGTCCCGCAAATGATTTAAATCCATCAGCCGGTCTAATATATTTTGGAAAATCAAAAGCCGATGAGTAGTTTGCAAAATAACCTAGATCATTGAAAAACGTATTTCGGGGCGATAATATATGTTTTCTAAAAATTGGAATCCAACTCATACAATCTGAAAATCGGTAATCCAATTTATATCGTTTTGCCATGTTTAATGATCCTCTAAAACATACAGGATGTAAGATATTATTCCAAATCTGATTTTTATCAATGGTCTGGACATTAAAATATTTTTGAATAGTTGACAAATAATCAGGATTATTTTCTTCTTCCCAAAATAAATCAGTTTGTAAGTGTAATACAGGTTTCATGCTTAAATTTAGCTTGCAATAGTTCAAAATCAAGGTTAAAATACGATCATGCTCAATTTTCTTCTTTCTCCCCAATTTTTGATATGCTATGTTATATATTCCATAGTAGGATGGTTTATATTATCTGAATATCTAGTGGAATGCATCCATGCAAAAATTCCAGGATTTTCCGGCTCATTGACAATCTCCATATTGATGGCATTCGTTTGTGGTGGAATTACGACCATTATATTATTCTATACATTTTGTGAAGCCATGTGGATTACGATACGAGATTGGAAAAAAGAAGAAAAAGATGTTGACACTGATGAAGAATCTGATATTCTATAGACAAATGAATAAAGAATTACCAACACACCAAGAATGGTTGAAAAACTGGTTTACAGAAATTGGGGGAAAGGCCCAAATTTCGGACTTGGCTAATTGGATGCCAAACGGTCTTTTCAGACATAAAGAATTGGTGATCAATGCATTGGAAGAAATTGGATGTAAATTTAACGGAACAGAAATTATATATGAAAACTAAAACTCGAAAATCAAAAACGAATTGTCTGGTAAAAATGTCACCCGCCTTTAAGAAAAAAGTAGTGGTGGCTCTCCGATCAGGAGAGTATAAACAGTCACAAGAATATCTATATAATTCTACCGAAGGTGGTTATTGTTGTCTCGGCTTGATGAGTAAATTATGTGGAGTTTCCGATAAAGACTTAGAGTATAAGGAACTTCCAGACAATCTCTCTGCCGAAAATTATAAGAAATTGGTTCCATTTCTTCGTCAAGATCTATATGTGGACCAGGATTCTGATGATTCTATTATTTTGAAATTAGCTCAAATGAATGATGATGGTAAATCATTTAAACAAATTGCAGCATATATTGAACGTTATCTTTAATCAAAATTATGAAAACTAAAACCCGCACATTCCTTAAAACTCTTTTGACATTGATCAAGAGAGATACTGATGAATCAAAAAGACTGGTGAAGAAATTGGAAGAATCGCCTGAAAAGGCAGCAGAAACCGTTTATCATCTACTTGGAACATCTACACAGAAATTGTCTTTTAAAAATACAGATGAACATATTTGAAGAAGAGAAGAAACAAATTTCAGAGTTGCGTTTAGAACAGGAAGAAATAGAAAAACAGATTGATAAACTAATTTCTTCAATTAAAAAGAATTGTAAACATCCGGTCTCACATATTGTGGAGATTCCATATAAACCTAGAGGTTCCCATGATTGGGATGGAGAGGTATCTGATCCGCCATATAGAATTTGTAAAATTTGTGGGTATAAAGAAGAAGGATGGGGATGTGGATATAATAAACTGAAATACCCTAAAGCGGAAATAACGATGATTAACCGTCATGAAGATTTATAGAATGTTTGTTGATTAAAACTTTGTAGAAAATGAAGAAAGTTCTTGACATGGATCACAAAATAGGTTAAAATAGAAAAGTAAAAGAAATTTGATAAATAGAAAAAACAATGAAACGGAAATATACAACTTCAAATAGCCTCTGGCATCAACCGAGAAATTCGGTCGCCAATTTAGGCACGAAGTATTGTTCCGAACGATTTGGAAAAGATACTTAAAATCCGGTGAAATGATAAATCCGGAGTAAATTAAAAAGATTTAACTACCGGGGGTTTAAAGGTTTCCCAAAATACGAAAAACTGAAAGTATGGTTATCACTGTCAAAAGGTGAAATGTCAGCAAACACGGAAACTCACGAAAAATGGGTGTTTGTATGAAAAGGCCACTCATGGAAACATGAATTAAGTGAGATAGTATAATAGTTCTTTATAACCACATGTGCCTGAATAGTTAAGGGCTGACCCGATAAGTCAGAATAAAAAGGTGCAAGTCCTTTCGTGTGGATTTTTAATTTCGGGTCTTACTCCAGACGACGCACTGTAAATGCGTTGCCATTAATATGTTTGGAAGTCGGCAGTTGGAGCGTTACCAATAAGACCCATTTATTTACGGCCTAAAGCATTAAAGTGATGTAAGGGATTCTTACTCCCTAGAACGTGGCGCGATACCATGTAGGCCGATTTTTTTGATTTTGAAAAGGTAGCATAAATGTAAAATGCGTAGTATAGTAAGCACGCGGGTCCACCGAACGGACTATATATCCAGTCTCCAGTAGAAATGCTGTAAGCCCGTATGGAGGTTAAAATCCTCTCGTTAGTAAAAATCAAAGATTTTAGTTGACAAGAAAAAGAAAATAGAGTAATATAAGAAATACATTAGAACGAGATGCGGTATCACAGGTGATCAATGTGATGTTCTGAAATTACTAGGCGCAGAATAAGTCCTTTTAAATCAGGTTTAAATCCTGACAATGTAGAAAAATTTATGAGTAGTGGCGAACGAAAATAAAAATCGAATTTGTGTTTCAGGCCACGATTCTATAGTGTGATATTCGACACTGATAGTGGACAAACCAGAGCACACAAAATTTTTAATTCCCAAGTAGCATAACAGTAGTGCATCATCCTGTTAAGATGAATTGTGATGGGGCGGAACCATCCTTGGGAGCCAAATTTATATCGTCCTGAAGCTTTAACAGTGAAGCAAGTCGCTTTTAACGACTAGAACTCCGAGCATTACGGAGCAGGATGACCAATTTAAAATACAGAGTAGAGAAACGATATTTCGCCAGCCTCATAAGCTGGAGGCTATTAGAAGCGCATAAGTGGTTTAACTCCCGCCTCTGTATCCATTTCAATAACATGATTCTGGATATCTTTAAATGCTGTTTCAGGTGTGAAATAGCGATCTTCATAGATCAATACTTGAAAACCCGCATCTAAAAATTTATTAACTTTGATTTCATCTCTTTTTTGGATTTGAGATAAGGAAACGCCTTTCATTTTAATATTCTTGTAGTGCCAAGGACCATTCCAGAGAATGAGGATATGATTATCAATCACAATATCAGCATCCCAACCATCCATAATGATTTTGTTATTTTCAACCTTATTGAAGTATCCTGAACAGAGATCAAAAAGTTTAATTTCCGCTTTACTACGAATGCGTCTGATAGACGCGGCCTTTTTACCCGCTTCTAACATTGCCTTGTTATAACAAGCATCTGAACAGGTTTTTCTAAATTTGTTTTTGTTGGGAAAAAACATATCTTTTTCCACAAACATTGCAGTGTTTTATATATTTGTAATAAACCGTCTGAGTTGATATGTCTGGTGAATTATTGTTTTCTGTTATCATTTCAACCTTTAAAGTTTTTATATTTTTGCTATAGTGTAATTTCATAGCCTCTGAAGTTTTGGCACGAGTTTCAGTAGATGGTGGTTGACGATTAGCATTATTGAATTTTGCTGCACAATTCCTGGAACAAAAATTATTATTGGTCTTTTTAATTTGCCCTGGTTTTTTTGAAAAATGTTTGTCGCAGGACATACAAACAACAATTGTTTTAGGTGCGAAACATTCTTTTGAACAAAATTTCACTCTTCCGCGATTATGATTTCTTTCAAATGAAATTATATTTTTGCGGACTTGGAAAGAACCGCTACAGCGATAACACTTACAAAGAAGTAAATCTTTGCTTTTAGCGTTCAAAAATTCGGATTCGGTAAATAATTCAACCATAGTTAGGTATTATTTATAGTTCGAATCTCCGATTGCAACGTTTTCCAAAATCCGTGTAGGTAGGAGACTTCTCCTAATTAGTTTCATAAGCTGATAATTGTCGAGCATTACGACATACACGAACCAATTTAGATAATTTGGTATTGATAAGATTCCATCTGAGACGAAAAATAGTAGCTCTGAAAAGCGAGATTAGTAGTCAATTAAGAGATAAATTATCCCTCTAGCATTTCAGTGCTGGTTGTAAACGGGATGTGGCAGACAAGGAATGCACTTCGTTTGGGGCGAAGCACATGCTGGAGCATTACCAGTCATCCCGAGATTTCAATGAGGTATTCGTCTAGTGGCAGGACAAATGATTTTCAGTCATTTAACGAGAGTTCGATTCTCTCATACCTTGGATTTTTAATGCGAGTATGGTGTAATGGTAACATGCGGGATTTCCAATCCTTTGATTAGAGTTCAAATCTCTATATTCGCTTTTTCAACTTGACAAACTAGAACAATGATGTATAATATGTGATGAACAAACAACAAGTCCTTAAATTAAACGCACACTTCTATCCCCTTCAAGTTAGTGGATGGCAAAAGGTGATGGTTGATATCTTTAGTGGTGCAGCATATCCAGTCGATGTATATTATGGAACTAAAGATGATGGAACACCCGATCTGGAAAATATCGAGACGTTTAATGTGGTCAGAGATTGGAAAGAATGGATTGAGCTTCCTATTCGTCCTTATGATGAGTATGTCAATACACCGAGCAAGACCTTTAGAATTCCACCGGTTGTCGTATGTTCGGCTTTTGATAAAATAGTTTTCAAGAATGTTCAATTTCCCACAAAATCAAATATTTGGAAGCGTGACAAATTTTGTTGTGGTTATACGGGTAAAAAACTGACTAAAGATCAGTTGTCTATTGACCATATAATTCCTTCTTCAAGAGGTGGTGGAAATACCTGGACCAATTTAATTACTTGTGAAAAATCTTTGAATGTATGGAAAGCTGATAGAACACCTAAAGAATGTGGATTAAAATTGTTATGGAAACCCACACAACCCACAAATGGTATGGTATTTGATTTTTTGAGAAAAGAATGGGAGATCTTCCTCTGTGGGGGAAAAACAGATTTTGGTGAGTAATTATGCAACAATAGTTTAACGGAAAACATTCCTAATGTAGGAAGCTACAGGAGATTTCAGGTATCTAATCCTGATTGTTGCACCTTTTTATGGCCCATTAGCTTAGTAGTAAAGCCTCGGATTTGTAACCCGAAGACCACAGTGCGATCCTGTGATGGGCCTGATTTTTGATAGGAGATTGGTATAATGGTATTATTTGTTGTTCCAACCAACAAGACAAGCGTTCGATTCGTTTATCTCCTGGATATTTTGCGGTTATCGTATAGAAGTTATTACATCAGACTGTCGATCTGAATATTTCGGAGCATTACCGAATAACCGCGTTTTTTATTGCCCTTTGGTGTAATTGGTTAGCACCGAAAATTTTGAATTTTCTAGTCCAGATTCGAGTTCTGGGAGGGCAGCTTCAATTTAAGGCTGTGTGGCAGAGAGGTTAGTGCATTGGATTGAAAATCCAACAACCTACGTTCGATTCGTAGCACAGCCAGTTTTTTAATGTTCCTGTAGTGTAATAGACAGCACGATTCTCTACGAAAGAATTAGTTGGGATGCAACTTCTCACAGGAACACCAATTTAATGTTCCCGTAGCTCAATTGGAACAGAGCAAGAAATTTCTAATTTCTAGGTTGCAGATTCGAGTTCTGCCGGGAATACCAGTTTTATTTGCCCCTATAGCCGAATTGGTATAGGCATATGATTTAGGATCATAAATTTGCAGATTCGAGTTCTGCTAGGGGCACCAATTTAAATGGATGAGTGATGTAATTGGCAAACATACATTTTTCAAAAATATGTTCTTGAGAGTTCAAATCTCTCCTCATCTACTAATTTCAAAAGCCATCGTAGCCCAACTGGTAGTCAGGCATCATCCTTAAGAGATGAGAGTTGAGAGTTCGAATCTCTCCGATGGTATCATAAACTTCAATGCCTATATGCGCCAATGCAGAGCGGTCTGATCGAGAATCAGGATAATGTGTGAGTTCGTTCCTCACTATAGGCACCAATTTTCAATGGGAGATAAACATTAAAGTGATGTGATTGGCTTACATCCAATAAAAGAGGGAGCATTACCTTCATTTCCTACCAATTTTAGACGGGGTTAGAAGCTTTAAAATGAAGCATCTGGTTGTGAACCAGCACAAGACGGAGTATTACCGTCCTAGCCCACTTATTTCAATGCACATAGACCAAGCTAATGACTGGCGGAATCTGCAAAATTCTTGTTGAAGAGTGTGATCCTCTTTATGTGCTCCAATTTAATGGTTCCTACCGAGGTTGGCTCCTCAAATAGTCTTGAAAACTATGGCATCCGTAACCATTCGGATGATTGTTCGATGCGATTAGGAACCGCCATTTTAGGGGAATGGGACTGCTTAGTGTGGTTATCTAGTTTGCACCTAGAAATTCAGATCGGGGCAGAACCGATATTCTCCAAATTTATGGAAGATGAAATTGAGGGGTCTCAATGTTGATTTGCTAAATCAAACGAACGGCTAAACGCCGTTTGCGTTTCGAATACGCCATTTTCCTCCATTTAAAAACTATTATACTATCTCATTGACATCCCAGCATTCTTGTGCTATCTTCCTATATGAAAGAACAGATTGAAAAATATAAGAAATTTAGTAAGAGAAAACAGAGAATCATGAATGTGTTGAATAATCATCCGTGTGAGAAATGGTATGATGCTCTTCTTGAAAAGATTTCATCTTATGATAAAGAATTCGGGCTTCCAGGATATTATGTGGAAGCACTAACGTTTGACACCGAGACCTTCAATATCACATGGAAATATCATGGAAATTATGCGGAAGACGATGACTGGGAATATACAGATAAAGTTCCATTAACATTTTTCAATGATCCTGTAAAATACTTTAAAGATAAAAAAGAGCGGGAAGATGCCGAAAAATTGGCTAAAGAGCAGCGAGAAGCATTGGCTAGAAGAGATAAAGATCTGGCACTTTTGGCAGAATTGAAGAAAAAATATGAATAAAAAGAAATATCATATTGTTGCATGGGAGACCGATGAGCATCATGAACCTACGGGAAAAGAAAGATTCTTTGTATCGGATTCCACTAGAAAAGTGATAAGACAATTGGCATCAGAATTAGGTGGAGATTGTGGAACATCCGGATTGATTCTGAGGATGTCTGATGGTAAACAGTGGTCTGCCAGAAGTTATAAAAAAGAACCACAAGAAGATCATATAATTAACAAGAATTGTCCAGAGTGCGATTGTCCGTCTAATGGTGGACATTGTTCAACCTGTTTTAATAAAAAAGCAAGAGTATATTGGGCATTCTGACATTGATTATTGTAATACTCGTCCTAAATAAACCGAATGAAATCAAAACCCCTTAAAATGTATGGAAGAATTCAGAAAATTCTTCCAGATTCGCGCTTCACCATATATTGTGAAGCTATTGACAAAGAAGTATTGTGTTATTTGACTGGTAAATTAAAAAGAGGACCAAAACCAGCGGTTGAAGATGAAGTTAAATTTGAGGTAGATATTTCAAATTATGCATTGGGAAGAATTGTTGAAGTTCGAAAGTATTAGATTCTTCTTGACATCATACAGAATTTACTCTAATCTTATCCAGACAACAGTATACACACATGAAATCAAAATTATATAAAACACTACTAACCGTCCCGCTTTTTGCAATCCCATATACAATTGTGGATAAATCTGTGGAGATCTTTCAAAAATATCAATCGCTAACCCAATTTGATAATTCAGAAACATCTTTGCAACTTTATCGTAATATTTCAAATTTACAATACGTAAACTATTTCTTGATCTTAGGCGGTGTATTTGCACTGCTTAATATCTGGACAACCAAAAACAACCAAACAAATAATGAAAATGAATAAACTAGTAACTACCCTCGGAATTATTACAATTGCAGCACTTACTTCCTGCACACCTCCAAACATTCCAAAAATTGAGAGCATTGCTCCTAATGAAACAGCATTCTTGGTTCCACTGGAAGGTGATCGGGAACAGCAAGTCAAATTTGACTCAGAATCATTTCTGGAGAAGAATAAGATTTCAATTGGTCGAGTTGAAATCCCTCAACGGTGGAGGGTGACAGGACGAATGTCTTGGGAGGGTGAATATATTCCGACAGTTATGTTGGTAAAGGTTAATCGGGCACCAGTGACAGTTCAATGGCAAGCAAGCACTGATAAAAATGGAAGGTCAATCCGAATTACAAACGATAATTCAATCTGGATTGAATCAAAAGATTCTGTCGGATTCAGTGTGGGTTTCAATGTATCGGCATATATTAAGGCAGAAGATGCAAGTAAGTTCCTCTATATGTATGCAGGTCGTGAATTGACGGATGTGATGAACACCGAAATTCATGGCCGTGTGATGGAAGTCGCACAGACATTTGCAGCAGGTCAACCATTGGATACTCTTCGTGAACAAAAGGCGGAAATGTCCAAAGAAATTCAAACTGATGTAACTGCATTCTTCAAGGAACGTGGAATTACGGTGACTAATATTGGACTCTTTGGTGGATTTACTTATGAGAATGATAAGATTCAGTCTGCTATTGATGAGGTTTTTGTCGCACAGCAAATGAAGAACACCACTAAGGCGGCATTGGATGCACAGAGTTCTATCAATGAAAAACTTATTAGTGAAGCAAAGGCAAAGGCAACCGCAGCACAAGAAGAAGCAAGTGGTAAGGCCCAGGCATATGTGGTGGAAGCAAAAGGAAAAGCAGATGCAATGCAATTAGAAGTAAATGCCTTGCAAAGTGCTCAAAGTAATCCTCTATATATTGAAGTTCAGAAGCTCAATGTATCTAAGGAATTTAATACTAAATGGGACGGACGACTTCCAACTCAATATATTGGATCAGATAAAGTCACGACCTTGATGGGAATTCCTGATATGTCGGTCAAGCGATAAAATAAATTAACGAACTGACCGGGAGGATGAAATATGCCTCTCGGTTTTTTCTTGACAAAATTCAAAAGTGTTATACAGTTCCCCATGAAAAAGAATATCACATACTCTACTTATTGCCATATATATTACACTTTCGGAAGCTATCTATCCAAATGCCTTCATGCGAAATCTATTAAAGACCTGAAGTATATGATGAAATGTGAGAATACAAAGGATGTAGAGGTGATAACATTTTCACCAATTGAGAAAACTATGAAATATACTTTTAAGGGAAAGTGATTTTATAAACAGAAATGTGATAGAATTACAAACGTATATTTAAAAAATACTGATCTTGACGAATATTATACACCATTAAAATGATGAAAATTCAAAAAACATATACTTTTGAAATTGATGTTGATAAAGAACGGGAAAGGTTCACCCATTTTTTTGCGGATGAACCACAAAAAATTCCTAGACAACTAGCTATTTTGGATGCACTGGAGGCTAAAGATTTAGATAAAGTTTGGAAACTATACTGGGATTTGCCGTATGATGAAGAAAATGAATATCCAGAACAAGAAAATGTAGGTATGTGGTTTACTAATATTGAGGAAAATAGAAATTGCGCATTGGAGGTTAAAATTTTATGAAAACAGACAACAAAACATTGATAGCAGCACTACGAATCCTTGCGAATGAGATTCAATCGGAAGATGGGATTGCAAATTCATGTATTGAAGAGGCTGCAAATAGGATCGAAGAAATGGATAAGGAATTCGTTAAAATCAATGATGAAATAAAGAAATTGGAAGAATTGAATAAACATATTCAAGATTTTTTAACCTACTATTGACAGACTAATAATCAATGGTATTATGCACCATGTATTATCATCCAAAAATTATTAGACCGGCAAATAGAAAGCTCGTTGTGGCAGTCAGTGGAGGAATTGATTCCCTAGTTGCTGCCTCGTTTTTACATAAAAATAAAAGCCTGGATATTTCGGCGTTCCACTTCAACCACAAAATCCGTCCACAAAATGATCAGATGGAGGAAAAAGTTGTAGAGTTTTGTTCGGATTTTAATATTCAGTTGATTGTCAAAAGATGTAATACACCCTTTGAAGGGGGATCATCCGAAGCATTTTATAGAGAACAAAGATATGCCGCAATGGAAGGTCTGGGATATGTTGTGACTGGTCAACATTTGGACGATCAAGTAGAGAGCTATGTAAATAATTGCTTTTGTGGAAATCCCGAATATTTGCCCATGCCATTGATTACCGAATATCCATCTAAAGGATTTACAGTCCTTAGACCTTTTTGTTTGACAACCAAACAACAGATGGTAGAATATGTGGAGAATAATGATCTACAGAAATATGTGGTTGAGGATGAAACAAACACCGATGAAAGTATTAAACGTAATTGGATTCGACATACACTGGTTCCGATGATTAGGGAGAAAGATTATAATTTAGAAAAAGTGGTGAAGAAGAAAATTTTAGAAAGGATTGACAGATTATAATCCAATTTATATTAAACCCGAAGATGGTCAAATCTTCGGGTTTTTTGGTTTCAAGAGAAATTTTTACTAATGATAAATAATCTTTATCATGGGACTCGCAGACTTTTCTATTAAATCAATCCAGAATACATTCGTTAAAAACGATTTTTCTAAACAACATTATCTAAAGCTATTAGATTTTGTCAATGTTCCTGATTATGTGAGTAATCAATTCATTGATGAAAATGCACGGGCATACATCACTGCCAGTTCTTGGCCTGCTCGCACCAA
>ERZ724522.876-NODE-876-length-17874-cov-15.481003_pt1 | contig 17874 bp, 14 predicted proteins | sample MGYA00376055_ERZ724522 | MGnify/ENA primary metagenome ERZ724522 (study PRJEB28724, sample SAMN07190884) | wastewater metagenome | isolation source: effluent of sewage treatment plant in Hong Hong | place: Hong Kong | collected 2016-03-17 ... | reverse complement strand
TCCTGTTGCAGAGTCACTTCCACTCCAGAGAGAGTGACCACGGTGCCCTTGGGCAGAAGAATTGTCCGATGGTTGCGCATCGGGTGCCGAAGCTATGTATATTCGCCCCAACAACCAAAAACGTCGAACATGACCGTCCAATTCACTCCAACCGGCCAGACTGTTGAGGTCATGGGCGGCAGCAACACGACCTGGGCCAAGGGTAACCAGACCAATCCCCTTCGCACCGCGCCGGTGATCGGCAATGGTGGCCTGATGGGCAGCGTGACCTCTGGCAACTTTAACTACGTGTACGGCCCCGGCCCCAACCAGCTTCTGTTCAAGAACTTCGACACGCTGGTGGACAGCTTCAGCTTTGCCCAGTCGAGCTACGTGAACACGGCCTTCGCCGGCATCGGCACGCGACTGGCTGCTGGTGATACCTTCTGCACCGTGGCTGCTGACGGCACTTGCGCGTAACTTCCTCGGCGCGGCTAACGTCGGACAGAGGCCCTCGCCACAAGCGGGGGCCTCTTCATTCATAACTTCGTATCATGGAGCTACCGGACCTGAGAAACCCCGACCCAGAGCGTACCTCCCGCACCCCCGAGACCACGGTATTCTACGACTTCATCCCCGCGATGAAGAACATCGGGGAGGCGCTATCGGACATTGAACAGACGGGGGAAGCCGCCGCCATTGCCGGGGCCATCCAGTACATCGACAACCTGATCGAGATCGCCGGGGACTTCCGTCGCAACCTCAAGGTCGTCCAGTACGAACTGAACCGCCCCTCCCGCGACTACGCCAAGATGTCCCGACAGGAGCGCAAGGCCCTCCGGGACGCCATCCGCGACGGGGCCATCCGTGAGAAGTGGCTGGAGATGCGCAAACGCTACGACGAGGAGCGGGAACGCAAGCGCGAGATCGCCCGCGAGAAGAAGGAGGAGCGCCGGGCCATCAACCGACAGGAGCACTACCGGCTTCAGCGCGAGATGTGGCGTGCCCGTCGTCAGAACGGGTCATCCATGTCGGCCGGCACGTAGTTCACCACGATCCAGTCCGGATCCTCGGCGAACCCATCAAAGGCGATCCCCACGTAGCGGGTCACCGGCATCTCCCATCCTCCGTAGCTGTATGACAAACGTTTGTCCATCGCCGCTATATTTGGGGCATCGAAAAGCGAAGCTACAACAAAGTTGCTGAGGCTGAGTTGCTTTTGCAGCTCGCCGGAGTTGGCATCTCCCTTTCGCCCGAAGACAAGCAGTCAGTGACCCTTGTAACAGGGGTTGAGCTTGCTCAGGACAACGAGGAGTACGCCCATCTTCTGGACGGCCGGCAGCACCTGTGGCTTACCCCTGAGCAAGCACGAAAGGCCCGTGAGCGCAGCGAGAACCCCCAGCCAAGGGCCGAGTGCTATCTGGACCGGATCCAGCAGGACTGGAAGGACGAATGGAAGGATAAGCTGATCGACCGATCCGACTGGAAGCCTGAGCGTCCCGAGGAGCATACCAAGGACAAGGAGTTCCGCACCTTCATCTCCTCGCACATCCCGAGGTTCGACCGCATCCTCCCCTACAAGCCCTTCTTCCTCTACATCCAGCAGTGCATGACATGGCTGGCCGAGGGCGATACATGGCAGGACTATGAGGGGGAGGAGCAGCGCCAGTACGTGATCCAGGAGTTCGAGCGCATCGACCAGAACAAGCTCTACGGCGCCATCAAGTACGGCTACATCAAGGACGACGGTATTGCCGGGGGTTGGCGTAAGTACGACGCCTCTACTCCGCAGGCTTTGCTGTTCTTCCTGATGGATTGCGGGTTCTCCGGGGAACTGGGCAAGGGTCGTCAGGCCGCCATCACCTCCAGTATCGAGCTGTATGACGCACTGACCATCCTCACCCGTGCTTCATGGAAGGGCGTACTGGTGACGGACGACGTGGAGTTCACTGGCAAGAACATCTTCGCTGATAAGCTCCAAGCCTGTATCCAGATCCTGATCCTGAAGAACCCGTGGATGGCTCCGGCCAAGTGGGTGAACTGGAGCAGCAAGAAAGTCACGGCAGCGTGGAGCGTTGGTAGTACCAAGAGCGAGCAGCGGACCTTTTCCTCGGACTACACCCTTGCTGCCTCAAACGAGACCCAGACCATCAACGGTACCACTCCGTCGATGGTGAGGTTCGATGAGTGCCAGAACATCTCCACCTATCAGGACATCAAGCTGGAGGCCCGCCCCACGATGCTTGCCAACATCGACGGGGTGATGCGGATCATTCGCCAGCTCTGGGCGTGGGGCACGGGCTCGCGCAAGCAGACAGGCGGAGGGGCGTTCGAGAACGAGTACAAAGGCTCGCTGGCTGCGTGGAGAGAGGGTAAGGATACTTCGACGTTCGTGCCGCTGTTCTTCGACCGTACGTGTCGCCCCGGCATCACCGACAAGGACTACATCCGGGAGTACAACTTCTACCTCTCGCGGCAGGATGACGGCATGGCCGGCATGACCAAGGAGGAGCGGATGGCCGTGCTGTACTCAGCCTACCCGAACAAGCCGGAGGATATGTTCCTGACCTCGCACAAGACCATCGTTCCGGCCATGGCCATCTCCGAGGCGCAGGACCGCATCCTCGCGCACTGCCACAACAAAGGACTTCCAGTAAGGGGTCGGTTCGAGCCGATCTTCAACCTGAGCCAGCCCATGCCGGAGGGGTCGTGGTATCCGCACTTGGTCCAAGGGTCCAAGTACACCATCCTGCCCCCGGATGACCAGATGGCTCCGTGCAAGATGTTCTTGGATCGCCCCACCAAACCTTGGGCGCACAGATGCTTCCAAGGCACTGACCCCATCCAGTCCTCCGGGGGTACATCCAAGTTCGCCTCCGCCATCTTCGACAGGGTTGGCGTGGTACAGGAGGTTCATGGGCAGCGCATCTTCCACCCTACCATCTCCTGCATCCTCAACGACCGTACAGTACGCATCGAGGAGTGCTTCAATCAGAGCGTACTGATGGGGATGTACTACGCCAACCACGGGCAACGGGCCTGCATGGAGGTGTTCGAGGTCAACAGGGGCGAGGCATACGAGGCGTGGAAGAAGACCCCCCAGTTCAATCTGGAGCGATCGCTGTGGTATCGCCGGGCACTGCCGGCCAAGTACCAAGGAGGCAATCATGTCTACGGTATCGACATGAAGAACAACTCCTCCAACTCCCGCAAGAGCCACCTGTTCTTGGACATCATCCGCTTCTTCAACGAGCACGGCAAGAACGTCTGGTTCTACGAGTATTTCACCCAGCTCCACAACATCGAGGTCAACGAGAACCCCAAGAGCGGGGCCATGGAGTTCGGCACGATGAACAAGAACCAGTACAACGACGACTTGGTGTTCGCCATCCAGTACGCCTTCATGTCCAACGAGTGCGAGATGTCGCCGGCCATGGAGATCGGTACCGACGTGGAGGAGTACCGCGTGGTGACCAAGATGTTCCGCAACCCCGTGACACTGGAGCTTGAGGAGCGTCAGTTCAAGGAGAAAGTAATGCACGTTTCCCTATGATCACCGACAACAGCGAGCAGATCCTTATGGACCTTGTATCCAAGGACTATGTGGTCTATGCCCCCAAGAGCATCAAGCCCATCAAGCGCGACTACAAGGAGCTTGATGACTACGAGGAGTTCAAGGCCCTCACCTCTCCGGAGCTGGTGTTCGTATGGTGGTTCGCCTGTCAGGTGTCCCCCATCATCGACCTTCCCGAAGAGAAGCGCGTGATGGTGGCCGTGGACAAAGCCTTCAAGATCAAGAGCCAAGCCGAGGCCCGCAAGCTGGAGTACAAGAACATGGACTTCCCCGGTCACATCAAGGCCGCCATCAAGCGCATGGATCGCTTCGATCCGGGTGGACGTATCCGCGCCCTTCACGACGACCTGCATCTGCTCAAGCAGTGCGAGAGCGTGATCCGCAAGGACATCACCAAGGCCGAGATGGAGGAAGCGGCCGAGTGGTTCAAGGTCGTGAAGGCAGCTCGCGAGATGCGCGACAGCATCCTGCGGAAGATCGAGCGTGGGGGTGACGGTGTGGATGAGAAGGATAACGTGCTATCCAGCGCCTTGGAGGGGGTTTCCTCCGACTTCATGAAGTCACAACTCGCATGAACACCGCATACACCGCAGGTGACACCATCTTCTGGCCGTGGCTGACCATCGGGGCCGTAACACGCCCGTTGAACACCACGCCCAAGAAGTACAAGGACGAGCACTACGACGACCGCTGTGGTCGCTACTACTTGGGGAACATCCTCCAGCAGTACCGCGACTACTACATCCGGGAGTACGCCGCCAACCGCCAACTGGTACTCAATGGTCCTTCCTCATGGGGATCCACCGAGGCCATCCGGGAACTGTTGGGATCGGCCGACAACCCCACGGGACGACTGGCCCTGAAGTACGCCATCATGCAGCCCATGCACACCCGTTTGGTGGGTGTGGGGTCGGGCATCTCAGCGGCGGCCAAGGCTCAAGCCACGACATCAAACGTGTATGTGCGCAAGGAGAACGCCATGTACCAGACCCTGCTCAGGACCATCGCAGCACAGGAGGGTCCGGAGTTGGCTGGGGCTATGGCGCCCATGGGTATCTCTCCCGACGAGGAGAAGAACCTCTCCATGCACGAGAACCTTTGGACGGACCCTTACGCCAAGACGATGACCGATCTGGTCACCGCCATGGGCAAACGCCAGAAGCTCGAAGAGAAGCTCGCCAAGATCGCCTCCAATGTGGCGCTCTCCGGAGTGGCCGCTGTCCATGTGTTCCCCAACGGTAACTACATGGAGGCCGAGGTGTGCGACCCCGGTGAAGTGGGGTGGGATACTTCAGCCATCAAGCAGGACTTCTCCGATGGGGAGTTCTGCTACCATGCTCGCCTGATGAGTGTTCAGCAGATCGCTGAACAGTTCCAGCCGGCCAAGGACAAGATCGAGGCCATTGATCGCTGGTCGGCCCAGCAGAGCGCCCAACTGAACAACGCCCAGAACGTGGGCTGGCCTCAGCGCCGCCCCCGCGTGTTCACAGTGTACTACCGCGACATGGATTTCGTGGAGTTCGGCTACGTGCTCAAGGATGGTGAGCCGCATTACTGTGCCATCAATCGCTCCGAGCCGGGCGAGGCCGAGATCGAATACACTGACAAGGATCTGATCGACCCGCCGGACGATGAGTTCGTGGAGACGTGGAGCAATCAGGAGCGCAGGATGAAGAAGCAGGTCCGGCAGATCCAGACCCTGCGCTACGTGACCATGATCCCGTGGGAGTATCTCCCCGGAGCATTCAACCGCGTCAACGGCCCCGACCCTGAGCCGTTCCATACGGCCAAGAACCGCATCATTACCAAGGTCGGCGGGGAGGAGATCATCCAATCCCTCGCCCCTACGGGTGATCTGATCTTGGACAGCGGCGAGTACCCGCTTCAGGAGCGCGATCCGGACAATGTGTTCGGAGTGTCCTTCCCCATCAAGTTCTCCTCGTGGATGAACATGAGCGGGATGGTCATCGCGCCCCTCTCGTGCATCCGCGACATTCAGACGGTGATGAACGCCACGCTTTCGGACATGATGTTCCGCATGAGCCGCGCCGAGGTTCCTACCACCGTGTTCGATGACGCCGCCCTGAACGCCGCTGGTGTGACATCAGCCGAGGCCGCCCGCAACCTGAAGGATGGAAAGGCTTTCGGCATTCGAGGGATGCTGGTGGGTGGGGTGCAGAACGCCGTTACCAACGTAGGTACGGCGCTGGACCCGAGGTTCTACCAGATGTTCACGATCCTGGACCAACTCTACATGATGGCCCAGAACTCCACGGGGGTGTATGATCAGAACTTCGGCGCTCCGGCCGGACAGGATGCGCTCGTGCGGGTGAAGGAACTTCAGAGCCGCCAGAGCGGAATTATGCTCAAGCCCTTCGTGGACGCCGTTGGAAGCGTGGTCCAGCAGGTGTATCAGTTCGATGCACAGGCCGGCAAGTATTTCTTCAAGAGCCGTCCATGGGCGCTCAAGCAGATGGTTGGCGACAAGGGGGCCGAGATGCTCATCTTGAGCGAGGACTTCACCGACGAGCAGTTCCGCGTGGAAGTGGTGTTGACCGCCGACGCCGAGCAGCGCCGCGAGATGGCCAACCAGATGGCCCTGCAAGACCTGCAAATGGGTCTGCTGGATCCGCAGGAAGCCGCCAGCCTGCGTGGTCGCTCCATGCCGGAGGACATCTACGAGGGCGAGCGCCGCTTCACCCGTCGCATGGCTGAAGCCGCCCGTCAGCAGGCCGAACAACAGCAGCAGATGATGGAGCAGCAGGCCATCGCCCAGCAGCAGCAGGCCATCGAGATGGAGGAGGCCGAGCTATCCAAAGAGGCCACCAACGCCGCCCTGAAACAGGAGCAGATGCAGCGCAAGAGCGCCCAGCCGTTCATGCAGGCGCTCTCCGAGCACGTCAAACCCCAAGAGGACGAGGCACTTGCTCTTGAGCAGATGTAAAGCATCCGTTTGTCAAACGGATAACAAAACGACATACCTTCGCACCCATGGCTGAAACAGCGACCGCCCCTCAGACCCAGACCGACCCGAACCTTGACGTGCTTGCGATGGCCCTTTCCGACCGTCCCGTCGCTGCGCCGCCTCCGGCACCTACCGCTCCGGCCCCAGCCCCCGAGCCGGCCGATCCCGCAAAGACCCTTTCCTCGGCAATTGGCCAATCGGCGCCCGTAACGACTCAGGCTCCCCCGGCTGGCACAGCCCCGGAGGTTCCTACTGGAACGACCGCTGCTCCGCAGGAGGAGATGGACGACTTCACCAAAGCCCTTTTGGGGGTACAGCAAACGGTGGAGTGGAGCGAGGACGCCAAGAAGCTCTTCAAGGCTACCTACGGGGAGGACGATCCGTTGGCTTTCAAGCAGAAGTACCAAGAGACCCTCACGCAGACCGAGGTGCTGAAGAAGCAGGCTGAAGAAGCTGAGGCACTGAAGGCATCCCTGAAGCGCGTGGAGGACAGCAACCCTGCCTTGCACGCCGCCATCTTGGAGGAACTGGAAGGTCGCGATGGGCTGGCCTATATCTCCAAGCTGCCCAACGCCAACATCCTTGGGAAGAAGCCCACGGACCTGAACGATGAGACCTTGCTGCGCACCTATCTCGGCGATAAGTTCACCGAGGACGAGTGGAAGGCGTACCGCACGGGCGACTACGACGAGATCGGCCTGACCAAGGAGATCATGGAGGCGAAGGTGAAAGCCTTGCGCCCGGTGGCCGAGCACATGCACGAGACCCGCAATCAGGAGTATCGTAGCGGTATCCAGCAGCGCGAAGAGGCGTATCGCCAACAGCGCGAGAAGTACAATCAGGTGGTGGTCCAAAGTGTCTCCAAGGCACAGGAGGATCCCTTCGCCAAGTTGTACTTGAACCAAGAGACGATCGAAGCGTTCCGGAGCGGCACGCTTTCCAAGGGCCTCCTCACCGACGAGGACGGCGCAACCCCTCACACCAACATGCTTGCGGCCCTGATCAAGGCCAAGCACTTCGACGAAGCTGTGAAGCGAGCGTTCGAGGCCGGCAAGAAGGCGGGTGAGCAGCGCGGTCTGAAGCAGGGAGTTGCCCAGCTCCCCACCCCCGGTCCGGGTGGTCGCGTAACGGCTCCTGCCGACGGGCAGAAAGTTGATCCGTACGCGGAAACACTGGCCAAGGCTCTTAACGCGAGATGAGCACGCACCCCTAACAGAAACGAACGATGGCTCTCATCGAGACCGCATACAACCCGGCGCTACAAGACAGCCCGGTCAACCTCTACAACACTACCGCCCCCGGTAGTCCCTACGGTACGACGTATTCTGCGACCAGCACCCTGCTGCTCCAGAACTACATCGACCCCAGCATCATCCGGAGCTTTCCGGCGCAGTTCACCGACATCGCCTTCCTGATGTCCCTGCCCCAAGCCCCGACCCCGAGCCTGGAGTTCATCTGGCCGGAGATGCCGTATCTGGTGGCCCCTCTCGTGGCGGGTACCGGCGGCGCTGGTGGTGCTTCCCCGCAGGTCTACAACGTGACGGCTGCTACGGCCGGCTTTGTGGGCCTGAACGACAAGGTGATGTTCCCCAACGGCCAGCATGGTGTGGTGATCGCCATCGCCGGTCAGGACATCACGGTGCGCTCCTACGATGCCGCCGCCCTCCCGGCGCTGGCCGCTGGTGAGCTGCTCGCCAACCGTGGTCCGGCAACGGCTGACGGCGTGAGCGACGTGATGACCACCTTCCGTCCGCAGATCGCCCAGTACAGCAACATCATCGAAGATGTGGGTCCGATCGCCGTGCGCTTCGACCCCAAGGAGATGAAGCAGTGGGAGCGTCAAGGCAACACCGACTACATCACCAAGACGATGCAGGCCGCCCGTGAGCGGTTCCTGGTGGGTATCCACCAGACGGCTTGGATGAGCCAGTACGGCCGCACGACCCTGACCAACAACCAGACGGCCACCGCCACTGCGGGCATCTTGCAGCAGCAGGCCAACGCTGGTGTGCCCAACCAGCCCTGCACGCCCTCGACGTTCGTGGACGTGATGCGTCAGACGATCTTCGACACGGCCACGCAAGGCTCCAGCGAGCGTGTGGTATTCGCCACTCGCCGTGTGCTGCACATCATCGGCAATAGCCAGAAGGCCGAGAAGATCCGCTACCGTCCGGAGGACGAGCGCTGGAACATGGACGTCTACGAGTACGAATACTTCGGCCACAAGCTGATCCTCGTACCGATGGACCAGTGGGAGGACACGGGTAGCTACGGCAACATCATGCGCAACCAAGTGGTGATGCTGAACAAGCCCGATGTGAGCGTACGCTACTTCGAGGGCTTCCCGATGATCAGCCAGAAGTACGAACTGATGAACCGGGAGAACGCTAACCCCGGCAACTTGTTCAACTTCAAGCTGGTGTATTGGACGGGCAACCTCGCCCCTCAAGTGAAGCGCGCTGCGTGGACCGGCCGGTTCACGGTGAACGGTATCTAACCCATGGTGAGCGCCCCGGAGAATAGGCTCCGGGGCGTCTCCCCTCAACTCGACGATCATGAGCAACAACCTGACAGCTTACTGGACCAAGAAGTGGACCGACGACCTCACTGAGTGGGGTGTGACGATCCCGGAGAACATCAGCACCGATGAACTGAAGGCGCTGCACACGCAGCATAAGGCCGGCAAGGCCCCTTCAACCAAGCCGACCGACATGAGCATGGTGCCCATGGATCAGGTGGCGGCCTTGGTCCAGAAGCTCGTACAGGAGCAGTTGGCTCAGGCACCCCAAGCACCCGCACAGGGTAACGCCGGGATCACCCCCGAGACCCTCAAGGCCCTGATGCAGGAGGTGCGCTCGGAAGCCATCGGTGAGGATGGACTGGTGCCCGAGGGCTATGTGCCCCCGGAGGACTACATCGAGACCCAGAAGTTCTTCGTGCCCTTTGCCCGCTACTATGTGTACGGCAAGGAAGTAGGCCCGGTGCATGAGCGCCTGCCCTACAACATGAAGTTCCTGCGCTTCGAGCCGAAGTTCGCCTACTACACCAAGGAGAACGGTGTGATGCACCACAAGCACATCGCTGTGCTGGAGGTGTCCAGCCGCAAGGTGTACGAGTACATCACCGGCGAGACCCTCGACGGCAAGAAGGTCGGCACGCCTCTCCCGGAGTATGGTCGCGTGATCTTCAAGGATGCTGGCGCTGCTGCTGCTTCCGAGCAGACAGCTTTCGCTCAGATGGTGCAGAAGCACTACACGCTGCTGGCCCGCAAACCCCTGCACGAACTGGTGAAGCAGTATCAGGGCATGGGTGGCGCGACATCCTCGGCGTGGGGCATCTCCGACTACGCATGGGCCATCGCTTCCCAGACGGCCGAGCGCGAGATGGAGAACATCCACGCTGGCGCCAAACGCGCCCAAGCCGAACGTGACGCTGCTCGTCTGCTGCTCAAACAAGAAGGCGTAGCTGTTGGCTGATCATGTTCACGGTCCAAGAGCTTGATGAGCTGATCGACGCGGGGCTTGACGCAACCGGGTCGCAACGCTACCTCTTTGACCAGGACAAGAAACCCGCGATCAACTCAGCCATCTCCCGCGCCATCACGGCCGGGGGCTGGGCCTTGGCCAATCGCAAGGGTTCCGAGGAGATGCTGTGGGAGTTGAAGGAGGACAAGATCTTCCAGTCCAACTTCTTCGGCGGCATTGCCATCAACGACGCTCTTCCGGCGCTGGGCCACACGGTGTGGAACGTACTGGCGGTATATGCTGAACCGGAGGTATCCCCGCCCATCACAGTGGTGTCGGGGCAGCCCAACCAGACCATCGTGTACCCGAACAACGTCGCCCTTGGAAGCAAGTTCCCCGTGCAGCGCATGACAGCCGAGCAGGTGGCGGTGGCCAACACCAACATCTTCATGAGCGGCAACGAGACCCTCGCGGCCACGCCCATGCGGACGTACGGCTACTATTACATGGGCAACAGGGCCACATCCCAGAACATCATCCAAGCCACCCAAGGGGAGATCTTCATCACCCCGAGGTCACTGGCCAGTCGTAAGTTGTTCTGGGTGTCCTACCTGCGCACCCCTGCCGCCATCACGGCCATCACCGACAACATCGACCTGCCCCGCAGCTTCATGCGCACCCTTGCCTCATGGGCGCTGGAGTACCTGAGCTTCAAGCAGGGTGACGGCACAACGCTCAACTCCGTAGCCAGCAAGGACGCAGGAATGCTGTTCAACTTCCAAGTGGACTAAGATGACCCTGTTCAACATAGCCGACGAGATCGCCGTTGCGCTGGGAATGGTCCACGACGACAGCAGGATGAACCGCATCGCCTTGGCGTACAATGTGAAGATCGCCATCGACAAGGTGCGCGATCAGATCATCGCCAAGAGCACCTCCATCGGTGGTGATCAGCGTCAGGCTGCCGACATGCTGGAGGTGTTCACGGTGACCCCGGCATGGCACCCGGCTGACGCCACGATCAACTGGGACTACCATTTCTTCGACCTGCCCCGTGCGCTGTACTCTTTGCCCGGTGACGGTGGGTTGAACTGGGTACGCTACAACCGGGCCGGATTGCCCCGCAACTGCCCGCCCACCGTTGCTTCTGCTGTGTTCACGCACACCACCCTTGGTGCGCTGTCCGGACTGTACGGATCGACCTACCAAAGCCCCAAGAACACCCGCCCATACGTGGCGCGGGACAAGGATCGGGTGTACCTCTTTGGCGTGGATCCGCAGGTGAGGAGTTTGCTTGTGGGCCTGTACTGCACCCTGCCTGACCTGACCGAGATCGACCCCAATGCCGAGATCGACATCCCGGCTGAGTACCTGCTGACGGTGAAGAAGATGGTGATCGACGCCTGCCGGTTCTCTCTGCTGGTGCCGGAACGCCTCAAAAACGACGGCAGGGATCTGGAGCCGAATCAGCAGATCCGAACCGAGCGCCTATCCTCGATCAACGACCCTGCTAACCTGAGCGACCTGTGAGCGGCACATCCTTCATCCCGGTCACCGATGTGATCTTCGATGCCGCACAGGAACTGCGCGATGTCGAGTTCCGTCGTTACGGGCGCCCGGCATACGTGAGCGCCGCCCAGCGTGGTCTGTCCGAACTCTGCCACGACGTTCCGTGGGATGTGCGGCATTGGGACGCCAAGGTGCCCGAGAACCGCATTTTGGACCTGCCGTGGGGCATCACCGAGAAGTCCTTGGTCATGCTCTACAATGGCGACAACTGCGACATGCGGATCGCCCAGAACCTCTTCATCAAGCCCGGCATGTACCACAAGGGCGGTGAAGGGTACGTGGCCAACAACGTCGGAGCGGGGATGGACCTTTCCATCAAGGGCTTCCAGTTCATCTCGCAGACCATGCAGAACTGGGTCTACTTCGCCGGAGAGGCTGACCAGAAGCTATTCCTGTCCCCTTCCTGTCTCCAGTTCGAGAACATCCACATCACCTACTCGGGGCTGGGGATGGAGTGCTGGGGCGAGGATTTCTGCATTCCGATGTGGGCGCGTGAGGCCATCACGGATTACGTGATCCTCAAGGCCGCTAAGTCCTTGATGCAGGACAACATGACCTTCTACCGCGAGGTCATCCGTGACAAGCAATCTTCCATCGCCCTGACCAACCCGAACGGGACATGGATCCGCGCCCTCACGTACTGGGGACGGATGGACGAGAAGACCCGCAACGACACATGGACCTACACTACTCGCTTCGGCCGCTGGCCCTACTGAGATGCCCATTCTTCAGCACCTGAAGTGGTGGCGCAGGCTCTTCAGCAAGGGCGCCAACAGGGACGTTCGGCCGGAACTTCTCCCGGATGGGTACTACACGGATGCGCAGAACATGCGCCCCACCTCCGTCGATGGTAACGCCGGAGCAGTAGAGGCGCTCAGGGGCGAGACGCAACTCTCCCGTGCGTTCATGCCGGACGGGTCTCCGATCCCCGGCGCTGACACGTACACCCTGATCGGCTCGGCCTACACCAACGGATATGCCGTGGAGTTTTGGGCAAGCAACGACGGCTCGCTCTATCCATCCCTGATCCGCATCAACGGACAGGTGATGGCGTACTCCTTCGGGATCCCGTACCGCTACGACCGCCCGCTTCAGATCGCCGTTGTTGAGCAGTGTCGCTCGGGCATCCTCTACCCGGCCGACCACCTGAACCCGCCGCTGTTCTGGGACATTCAGGCCATCGTCAACGCCTTCAACGCCGTTCCTCCGAACAACCAAGCGTTCTTCACGGGCTTCAACATCAATACCGTGCTGGTGGGGCTGAACGCCCCGCCGTCGTATCCCAAGCTCAACAGGCAGCAGCCGCTGATCGACCTTGGTGGCCCCGTGGGTCTTCCCGTGGGTCAGTACGCCTACTCGATCCGCTGGGTTACGGCCAACGGCGATCGCACGAACTGGGGGCCGGAAAGCCCCTTGATCTCTGTGCCGTCCCAATGGACACCATCAGGCCAATTCCCGTCACCCCCGGCGTTCGGCCAGTTCGGCAGCGTGTATCCTGGTATGCGGACCTACGGCGGCGATCCCTCGCTGCTGGTGCCCACCAACTACGCGATCAACCTGCGCATCCGTATCGACAACCGCAACGGGTACAGCAGCATCGAGATCAAGCGCCGCCGTTACAACGAAGGTCAGGGACTGACAGGACCGGGTATTGAGGAGGTGGTGGGCAGGATCAATATCCAGCCCGGCCAGACCAACATCATCACCTTCCTGGACAATCCAGATGCGTTCGACACCCCGGAGATCATCTCGGATGCCGAGGCGCAGCAGCAGATCGTCAACATCAAGGAACCCAAGGCCGTTGATTACGCCGACGGACGGCTGAAGTACGGGAACTTCCAACTGGAGAACCCCAAGCTCGATCTCACCTTCAATGAGACCGATGGGCGCAAGTTGACCAGCATCACCAAGAAGTTGGTCACCACGGTCACCGACCCCAACACAGGCAACCCCGTAGAGGTTCCAGATGGCTACACGAACCCATACAACAGCGCCTACTACAAGAGCTATCGCCGGGGCGAGAAGTACGGCTTTGGCATTCAGTGCTGGGACGGGGCGCTGGGTAAGTACCCCGCCGTCAACATTCCGGGCTACGAGGACTATCAGTTACCCAATCGTCTGGACATCAAAGGCGTCAACGGCAACTACGGAGCCGATAGCCTGACCTACTCCGACGACCCGATCTACCGTGCCAACGTGAATGTTCAGGGCGCTCTCCCAGAGGGTCCGGTAGGCGCGACGTTCGACGTGATCACGCAGGGTGACATCGCCAAGACGGACACGAACACCCTGATCAACGTTGCCGTCCCCAACGGTAACCCCACGCAGGTTCGTCGCACATACGACGAGTTCCGGACCTACGACAGCGGGCCGCCTTTGAACACCCCGGTGACCGGCTACATTGACGGGGGTGTCACCTACGTTGTTCCGGCCAACCCCACAGGCTATCAGCCGTGGCGCCCCACGGGCAATCCCGACGATAGCGTAGCGGGGTACTTGGTGCCCCCGACGGCAGGTAGGTTCATTGGCGCTCCGGGGCAGGGCGGTGACGACCCCAACGCCATTGATAACGAGAGCGTGATGCTGGATCAGATCCAGCAGGGCAGCTACTCATCGGGAAGGATCTTCGGGCAGACCACCCACGCACTGGGCAACTTGCTCTATGGGGTCACCAACATCCCTTCCAGCGTATCGGCATTCACCGTTGTTCGTACCCCTCCTGCCGGGAGGATCGTGGCGCAAGGGTTCGGATCGTACACCCTGTACTCTGTACCTGGCGAGGCTGGCAATCTGTCCAACGGGCCTGCCGTAAAGGACACGAACAGCTTGGAGATGTACTTCCCCGAGGAGGCGTTCGCGTACCTGGATCAAGCCACCCGCGAGGATCTCATCGCCAACCCCTCTCGCTATCAGGCGCAGTTCGTGGCTCCCTACGGGTTCTACTCGGAGATCTACGGGTACTACGGGGATAGTTTCTTTTTGGTTGGCCCATCGGGAACCAACCCGTGGGCGTCGTCCTGTATCGCAGCATGGGGGCTGGACATGATCTCTTATGCCCGCATCGTTCACGACGAGGGACAGGTGAACATCGGAGAGCCTCCGGCCGGGGGTATGGGCGTTCAGCCCGTGGTGGGTGCTGACGCTCCGTGGGGCAATTACGTGGGGTACGACATGTGGCGCTCCAACTCCATTCCGGGCGCCAACAACTCCTACTGGAGGCAGGCTGGACATGACGGGAACACTTTGATGTCCATCGACAGCATCATTCCCATCACCACGGGTCGCACGACCTATTGGAGGGTGCGTTTCGTTGGGCCGATCTACGCCTTCACGGGCGTGTCGGCGGCCGAGGGGTTCAACGGCGGTACTGTCCGCAGGTTTCACCAGCCGTGGCACGTAGTGAACATCATCCGCGTAGGGGCCGAAACCCCCAACGACAACATCGTCAATTACGTCAACACGGGCTGTCACATCAAGATGACATCCTGTGTGGGTGTGTATACGGCAGGCATCCAGGATTTCGAGATCTTCGATGAACGCTGGGAGGACTGCGTGAACCGCTTCGGTACCGACTACCGCTACACCTACATTGAGGATCCCAACTTGGGCGAGCGTCCGTTCCTCTGCATCACCGGCAACACCCAGATCAACATCACCACCATCGTGAACGATCTGAACGCCAACGGATCCACCGTGGTGAACGGCGTGACGATCTACGGGGTCTATGAGCAGTTCATCGACAGCAACGGCACGCGCTACCTGCGCTTCGGCGTCCAAGGCCCATCGCCTAATGTTGGCTCGCGGATCGTGGTGAAGTATGACCCCACGGCTCCTATCGAGGTGTTCGGCGGGGACATCGCCGTGGCTCCGATGATCCACGCCGTGCAGGACAACGACTTCTCCTACGACGACGTGATCAATGGCACGGGCAACTACGGTGTGGCCATTGGGGGCCTGCCGCTCCCTTACGCAGGGTTCACGATGAACCCGCGCTACTACATGCCTGAGAGCAGCGACCAGACCGAGGCCGACATCTACATCAACTTCCTGCACACCATCCGTCAGTGGTGCATCGCATGGGACGCCGAGGTTCCCTTCCAGCCCGCCTACCTGATCAACGCCACCTCGACCCCGCAGAACCGGCTGGATACCCAGCAGTTCTTCCCGGCCGTTCACTACGTTCCCCGCCTCTATCGGTTCAACGGATCCGCTCCTGCGTCCGGACAGGCAGCAGGGTTCTACTCCCAGTACGATCTGGACTACCCTGCCGAGACGGCCATCTGGAAGAAGGGCGGCATCCGGTTCCTTCCTGCCATCAACTACGACTACGCCAAGCAGCCTGACATCGACTTCAAGGGCTCCCCCAAGGCTGGATACACGTTCGACGGGGATCTCTGTACTGGACTGATCGCCTCCACGGAGTTCGATCCGCAGAACCAGGACAGCCCCGGATTGAGAACGTTCCTTGTCCAGAACATCAAGAACATCTCCAACGAACTCGGGGAGATCAAACTCATCGCCACGGCCCTGAGCGGAAGGGGGCAGAACCAGTACGCCTACACTCAGAAGGGGGTGTGCTTGGTGCTGACCAACAAGAACGTCCTGACCGGGGCTTCGGGTGAACAGGTATCGACCCAAAGCATCAGCAACTACTGGGGCGAGGAGTTGTGGATCACGCGCAACATCGGGCTGCCGGACCAGTTCTGGAGGCTCTTTGCCAAGGGCCACGCCCCGGCCGGACAAGGGTTCATGGACACGTTCTTCTGGCCTGACCGCCGTAGTTGGTACAGGATGCGCGGCGACACCATTCAGGACATCGCCCGCAACAAGTACCTCAGCAAGATCCTCCCCATCCTCAAGCAGCTACCCGAGGGCTACACCCCGCAGATGTCGGCCTTCTACGATCCCCTGCACCACGAGGTGTGGATCTCCATCAAGGCCGTGAACTTCCCTGACCAGTTCTTTGTGTATTCGGCCCTGAACGAAGAGTGGACCGGCAGCTACACCTACAACTTCGATGGTTACCTTTCCACCCCGGATGGCAACCTTGGCATGAGGCTCTGTGAGACATACCAACTGGAGGATGGTTTCACCATCAACGGCAACACCCGTGAGGCATGGGTGATGTACCCGTTGGTGGGAGACCCCGGCGCTTACAAGGAGGCCGTGCGCTCGCGTATCGTCGGTGACAAGCCGGACGCCATGGAGCTGTACGACAAGGACATGAACCTGATGGTGCGTCAGGATCAGGCTGCTCAGGAGGCGTTCGCTCCCGGTACAGGCACCCTATGGGTCAAGCGATACGACTCGTGGGAGATCTTCTGGAACCGCGTCGATCAGGCGTACAACGCCCAACGCCCTCGCCCGCAGGACGAGTTCTTCTACGTGAAGATCATCTACAACACCCGAGGAGAGAGGTTTGTCACCATGGGTGAGAACCAACTCCAGAACATCAAGTAACATGGCGCTCTTCGACACCCTCACCAACCTGCTTCCCGCAGTAGGAACCGTTCTCGGAGGCCCTGTTGGCGGTGCCATTGGCACGATGGCCGCAGGTGCCCTTCAAGGAGGTCAGGCCAACAAGCTCATGGACAAGATGTGGGCGCAGGACAACCAGATCCCGCTCTACGACCCCATGCAGCAGGCCGCCCTTCAGAAGGTACGCCAGCAGGAGAAGCAGTTCCGCGCTGGTACGGACCCGAACTCCGCCTTAGCCAACCGCATGGTCGGACAGTCCGCCGCCCAGACGCAGACCAACCTGATGCGCGGAGGTGGACCGGGGTTGGTGCAGAACCTCTTGACATCGCAGCGCACGGCCGGCAATCAGTACGCCCAGATCGGAGCCAACGCTGCTGCCGCCGCCAACCAGATGCTTCCCATGGAGTTGAACTTGGTGGGCGACATGGCTAAACGTGCCTACGATCGCCAGCGTTACCGCCGTGACATCTACTTCGCTCAAGCCGAACAGCGCCGTCAGGACGCCAACAACAACATGATGGCGGGTATTGGTCTGTTGCCGCAACTGGACGTGAGCGGAGTGCTTGGTGGAAGGGCCGCTACTTCTGCCGCTGCTCCGCAGGCTATGGCCCGCACGATGGGCACATCCGCATCTGTCGGGCTTCCGACCAACTATCGGCTCGGCGATCTGGCCACCAAGCCCGCATACAACTACGGCTTTGGGTATGCTCCGACCGCGCCTCAAACCAACTTCGGACTGATCTGATGGCTATCGGCGGACCAGAGACCCCTTACGCCCTCGGGCAACTTCCTGCGGAGGAGATCCAGCAGGGACAGGCCGCTGCGTCCATGCCCGCCATGTCCAC
>ERZ724522.875-NODE-875-length-17874-cov-38.740895_pt1 | contig 17874 bp, 22 predicted proteins | sample MGYA00376055_ERZ724522 | MGnify/ENA primary metagenome ERZ724522 (study PRJEB28724, sample SAMN07190884) | wastewater metagenome | isolation source: effluent of sewage treatment plant in Hong Hong | place: Hong Kong | collected 2016-03-17 ... | reverse complement strand
CCAGTCCCCGGCTCCGACGATCAGTTCGCAGAGCAGGCCGGTGCATCCAGCGGGCCACGGTGAACTCTGAAAGAACGCGCGTTACTCGGCGGCGAGTTGCTGCTCGATCTGCTGGCGTGCCTGCTCGATGAGCGCGGGCAGTTGGTCGAACTGCGCTGCGGGGATGTCAGACGCCTGGACGGGCGGTCCGGGCGCGATGTCGGCGGTGTCGGTGTCGACGAGCACGAACACCGGTTGCACCCGGACGTGGAGGAGCTTGGCGACGATCATGCCGTGGTCGAGTCCGTGACGAGACCGTACGAGGCGAGCGCGGTGAGCAGGCTTGCCAGTGCTGCGTTGCCGCCACGCGAACCGGTGACGGCCGGGCGGGTCGTGACCAGCGCGTTGTTGAACGCCGAGAACCCGCCCTGGATCTTCACGCCAGAGGCGAAGTCGGACACGGCGGCCGAAGCGGACGCGCCGTAGGTGAACGACAGGTGTGGGTTGAAGTCCTTGTTGTAGAACGCGAACGCGTTCGTGCTGGTCGAGGCGAGCACCCACGAGCGGGTGGTGCCCTTGCGGAACTGCATGTACCCGGTGCCCGACGCGTCGAGGAACAGGTTCACGTCGCCAGACTGGTTGTTGAGCGTGAGCGGCACCGCCTGCACGACGGTCGACACGCCCAACGTGATCTGCGTCCACGTGACGGTGAACAGTCCGGTGTCGCCGGTCGACTGTGCGCCACCGTTGACGCGGAACGAGCCGCCACCGTTGCTGGGGCCGATGTTGCTGATGTTGATCGCGCCGGCCGGGGTGTTGCTGTCCGAGCCGAGCACACGGGCGTAGAACGGGCGGAACATCACCTGCGACGAGCCGTCGGGCGAGTAGTACTGCACGTACCACTCGGGGCCGTACTTCTCGTCACCGCCGTTCGCGAAGTAGTTGTCCTCCATGCCCATCATCCACGCAGGCTTGTTTGCCGTGACGGGGCCGGTTGCGTGACGGCCCGTGTTGAACCCGAAGAACACGAGATGGTTGGCAGTGCCAGCACCGACGCCAGCGTTGTCGTAGTCGATCGCCCGGATCTCGAACGGCGTGTTCAGGCCATCGGCGAACAGGATCTCGAACGGCTGCACGGGCGCCGACTGTGCCGTCTGCACGATGTCCTGCGCCACATACCGTGAAGAAAGTACTGCGCCAAGGCGATCTGCCTGTTCCTGTGGCGAGTCGTACGTGTCGTCCCCGTCGGCTGGTGAGGGGTAGGCGTAGTCGTGAGGGAACAGCAGGGGGTTGACCGCTCCGAATCGTCCGTGGTCCACCCCGCCACCTGGGCCGGTCGTGTCGAACCGGCCGAATACTGCAAACGGGTCGGTAGCCATCGCTGCCTCCTTCTTCAACCCTTAGGTCGCCGAGGAGCAACACCAGACAGGACCCCGCCCCAGTGGTTTCTCTCGAAGTGGTGGTCCTTACCCTCTCAGTACGCGGCGTTCTCCACGATGGCCAGGGCGGTGGCGGGCGACATCGACATCAAGTCCACCCGGTCGAGCACGGCGAGGCTGACCCCGGTGGAGCGGTAGGCGTCCCATCGGGCGGTGTCCTCGTCGTCCTGGAGCCCCTTGCACTCGACGGCGATCTGCTGGCCCGAGAGCCACAGGTCGGGGGCGTACCACCGGCCATCGCCCCACTCGACGCCGTGCTGGCGATCGAAGCGCTCGACGGGGATCTTGGCCACGGTGAGCGCCGACCAGACCAGCGCCTCGTAGGACGAGTCGAGCACCATGTCGAACGCTTCGTCGATCAGGATGTGCTGGCGGCGAGAGGTGTGCCGGGCAGCGCAGCGGTTCGAGCAGAACTTCCGGGGCTGCGACTTCCTGAACTCCATCTGCTCCCCGCACGCAACGCACGCCTTCGTCGCCCACAGGGATGGGTCTCGCGGACGGCCTGGGATGTCTGCCTGTGACCGACCGACCTCTGCCGACCACCCGAGTCGTGATGCCCACTGCGAGACCTGGTCTGCCGACACCCCCGTCTTCTCTGAGATGGCTCGCGGGGCCATCCTCTGCACCAGGTACATCTCTCGCACCACCTCGAACATGGGATGGCGCTGACGACCTCCGCTCTTGCGCTTGCCGTCCTCCGTGACTGCGTAGAACGGCTTCTCGCCCGCATGTCGCAGCCACTCGGCGATGGTGGCTGCTGCCACCTTCTCGGGGGCCTCCGCGGCGATCTGTTCGACCGTTCGATGCTGCCGGTGGAGGTCGAGCACAAAGGGCATCAGCCGGTCGCGCTTCACGGGGGGCTTGCCCTTCGGTCGGTAGGTGCCCTTGACCCCGGCCTCTGATGCCCACCTCGCAACCGTCTTCGAGGAAACGCCGAACTGCTCGGCGGCATGACTCTTCGCCATTCCTCCCTCGATCGCTTCGAGAACACTTGCCCGAACGTCCGCCTCGATACTCCGTGATGCCATGTCCACCAAGGTACGCATCAGCACTTGGGTTGTCAACCACAACGGATTATGGAACGCCTGAGTATTTAACGAGATGGCTTTACGGACATTCCCGATACTCCCCGAGACGCGACGAAGGGGCCGGATTGCTCCGACCCCTTCGTACATCGCTCCTGCTCAGGAGCCCGGTGACTTGCTCACCATCACGGCTTCACGAGCTTTGCGATTCCTCTCGCGTTGAGGATGGACATGTTGACCATCTCGTCGAAGACCCAGCCCTTCCAGAAGGCGGCGACACGGTGGTTCTCCTCGACGTCGAGCGAGTAGAGCACCGGGAAGACGCCGAGGAACTCGGGGTCCGGCAGCAGCCACATGGTCTTGGGGGTGACCATGACCGAGCGGGCGATCTGGAACTCGCCGAACGTGGTGATCTTCTCACCGGCGACGACGCGGTCCTTGAAGGCCCAGCCCGTGGTGTTGATGTCCCACTTGTAGAAGTCCCGGTAGTCGGCGGGGCTGCACAGCAGGCGGGTCGCCGTCAGCTCGTGCTGGTCGATGAGAGCAGCCGTGCTGTAGAGCGAGTCGCTGGTGAAGTAGCCGCCGACCTCGGTGACGGTGTGGGTGGGGGTGACCGTGTGGTCCGGACGGCTGGCGTACGCCGTCAGGGCAACCTGGAGCAGCGTGAGGAGACGAGCGTCCTCCTGCTTCATGATCGCCTGCTTGGTCTCGTCCTGGACCTGCTCGACGGCGTTGATGCGGAGGTACACGAGGTCCTCCTTGCGGATCGCAGGCTGGCTGGCGATCCGGAAGAAGTCCACGCGGACACGCTTGCCCTCGAACGGGGTCACACGGACCTCGCCCTCGTGGCCGCTCATCACGTACGCCTGGCCGAGGTCGTCGAACACGTCGTACTCGACCGGGGTGCCCGGGGTGATCGGGTCCTCGATGAGCACGTTGCGCACGATGCCCTGGTAGCGCAGCTTGAGCTGGATGGGGCCGATCATGCCGACGCCGAGGCGCTTGATGCCGTTGACCTGATCGCTCAGGATCGTGGCCAGCTTCTGGACCTTGCCCTCGTGGGTCATGGTCCGCTGACCGTCGGCACCGCGACGGCGGATGATCTCCTGGACGTAGTCGTCCGACTTGCGGGCCGTGCGCGGACGCAGGCCGGGAGCGAGCTGGATGTTGCTCATTGGTGTGGGGTTCCTTCCTCGGCCGATCAGCCGTACATGTCGCTGGACGACAGGCCGGTGATGATGAGCCGGTCGGTTGCCGGGCGGGAGACCGCCTTGGCGACCGGCTTGGTGGAGGCACCCGTGGCACCGGCCGGGCAGAGCTTGCCGCGAGCCGAGCCCGACGCACCCGTGTAGGCGTGCACGAGCAGCGCCGTGCCGTTCGTCGGGAACGTCCAGGTCGCACCCGAGTCGAACGCCGGGGCGAGGACCTCGAACTCGGCACCCGGCTCCAGGATCCAGACGCCGATCGAGTTGACGCCCGCATCCGCCAGCTCGTCGATGCCGTACGTCGGGGCGACGTACTGACCGGCGAGACCGAGCGGGACGCCCGTCCCGTCGAGCAGGGTCACGACGTCGGAGATGCCCGACGACGCGGTGGCTGCGCCCATGAGGCACATGCCGGGGTAGATGTCGACGCTCTTCGCCCAGTTCGGGTCGAGCAGCATGTCCCGGGGGGTGGCGTGCTCGAACGCGTACAGGGGGCGAAGCGTGCGACGGATGTACGCCTTGTCGAGCGTGGTCCGCAGCATGAGCTGCCTCCTTGTTCTGTCGGGAGGGGCGAATCGCTCCCTCTACCCACTCTGTAGGACTCGTGGGCTGTCAGACAGGATCAGGCGGCGAACTTTCTCCGAGATCTCTTGCGAACGCTGTGTCGGTGACTTCGGGGAGTCGCTCTCGCACCTCTCGGGTGATGATGTCGCGCTTCACGACGTCCATCTCCTTGCGCAGCGCCTCTAGACCCAGCAGCACGACACGAGCACATTCGGTCAGGCCCGGGTTGATGACGTGCTGCACCAGTGCCTGTTCGACCGTCGAGACCTTCTGGTTCACCAGGTCGACCTTCACCTCGATCTCGGGGTACTTCCGGGTCTCTTCCCAGAGTACGTGGTCGCGAAGATCCCGCCTGGTCGCTGCGATCGCCTCGGTGTGCTCTTCCAGCTTGGAGGTGACTCCCTCCAACTTCGAGTCCACCGAGTCGAAACGCTCGACCAGGCCGGTGCCGGTACTCAGTGGTGTCCCATCGAGCGATGCCCACTTGCCGTGCCACTCCTTGATCTCACCCATGTCGGCGGCGAGCTGACCCATCTGTGTCGACATCGACAGCACGTTGTCGAAGAGCCGGGGTTGCCCTTCGTGCCTGTGGTTGACGGCGTCGTTCGCCTGGGTGGCTTGGTTCTTGGCTTCCTTCGCGTGCCGAGTCGCCAGGGCGGCGATGACGGCGGTGGCGATGCTGGTGGCTGCGCCGATCACTGATACCCAGATGATGACCGTGGCATCACCTTGGCTGGCTGCTTCGGACTGGATGATAGGCGCGCCGAGGAGAAGCGGTGTCACTGCTGGTCTTTCGGTGAGGAGCTGAAGGGGAGAAGTTCAGGCCCTCTGGCGGGAGATCACCAGAGGACGGGGTCAGCCTCGAACGACGAGGCCGAGCCGGTCGACACGATCGGCGAGCCGGTGGAGGCCAGGCTCGGAGCGGTGCGTGCCGCCTCGCGACGGCGAGGGGCGGACGACGCCTGGCGCTGGATGACGGCCGTCAGCGTGCGGATCTCGGTGCGGATGGCGTCGTCGCTCGGCTTGCTCGCCTCGATGCGCTGGGCGATCACGAGGTCGTCGTCATTCTCCAGGCCTGCCTGGATGCGGAGCTTGGCGAGACGGAGGCAGGCGAAGGTGCGAGCCCGCACGGCGTTGGCCTGCTGCACCCACGAGTTGTCCTCGTCGAAGGCGTTGGTACGGTCGGTGCCGTTGCTCGCACCCGAGGCGTCAGGCTGCACGAGCGTCACCGACTGCTCGTAGCTCGGCATCTCCGCACCACCGGCCACCGGGGCCGTCACGTCCTGCGTGGCGTCCGGGGCGACGTCGGTCGCCGCGGCACCCGGGGCGGTGACGTCGGTGGTGGTCATCGGGGCAACGTCGGTGAGCGCCGAGCCCGGAGTGGTCACCTCGGTCGTGGCGTCGGCCGCACGGGCTTCGTCGGTCGACTGGGCCGGGGCCTGTGCCGCGGGCTCGGGAACCGGCTGGGCCGGGTTCTCCTCGTCGGCGGTACGCACCAGACCGGCACGGCGACGGAGCACTGCGTTCTCCGCCGACAGCCGAGCGATCTGCTGCTCCTGGCTGGCGATGATGGCTGCTGCTGGACGCATGGTGTCTCCTTCGAGTCCTTCTACTACTTCCGTTGCGCTCGATGCCTTCTGGACAGGATCGGCGTCCTCTGTCGGAGGCTGCTTGCCGTCGCTGTTCTCCTCTCCGCCCGCACCGCCATCGGCGGGGGGAACGAAGGCGGGGGCGGAGAGGAGATTCGGGTTCACCCAGCCGTCGCGCATGTCGACCTTCTGGGCGACCTCCAGGTCCGGCTCACGGAAGGGCTCCGGTGCCGGGAGGTGGCCGCAGGTCATGCAGCGGCCGGTCGAGTCGAACTGGTTCGTGGTGGCGCACACGGGGCACTCGGACAGCCCGAGCGTGTTCACCTGCGGGGGTGCCTTGGTCTCGCCCCAGGCGGTCTTGATCGAGCCGAACATCCCGAGCTGCCCGCCGGACGCCTTGAGGTGCGCCTCTTCGGCGTCACGCTTGGCGCGCTCCAGGGTCATGGCCGTGCCGTCGGCGACGTAGTCGGAGGTGTTGCGGTCCTCGACGGTCCAGAAGAACGTGTGGCCCGGCTCGCCGAACACGATCAGGGCGTGCTGGCCGTCGTAGGCGATCTGGTTGACGGTGAAGCCGTCCTTGGTCGCGGTCAGCGAGGTCGGGTCGTCGTTCCAGGTGACCATGCTCGCCATCTTCGAGCCGAGGGCCGTGCGCGGCTGTCCTCCGGCGACCCAGGCGGCGTACGCCTTCTTCACCTCGCGGGTGACGAGGGCCTTGGCTTCGGACTTGGTGCCCTCGAAGTCGGCCAGGGAGTCGCTGTAGTAGTACGAGCCGTTGACCTGTTCGTTCCATGGGCCATGCACTGCCCGGACGGTCCACTTCTTGGTGCTCCACTCCTTGGCGATGACCCAGAAGTCGGACGGCTGATCGACTGTGCGGTCGGGGCCGGAGATCTTGATCGTGGCCGTCACGCTGATGTACCCGGTGTTGTAGTCCTTCGACTCAGTCACCTCGACGGATGGTGCCGCAGCCGTCTTCGAGACTCGGGTGAAGGTCCCGGCGTTCTCGATGGTGACGTTGATGCCACCGGCCTCGACGCACATCTGCGCCCACTCCTGGGCGCGCTCCTCGGAGTCGAACACGCCCGACAGCAGAGGAGCCTCGTCGCCGGACCACAGCACGACGACCTTGTACGCCCGCGAGTTCGGCAGGGAGGCGATGCCCTCCCAGCGAGTGCCCGCATCCCGCCCGGGAGCCATGGGACCGTAGTCGAGCGCCCCGGCCGTCTTGCGCCAGGTGCGCTTGTTCTTCGTGGCCATCTTGGTCATCTCCTCTTGGACCTCTTCCTCGAACGAGGAGTTCCTCTGGATCGCCTTGTGCTTGGGCCATGAACCTCGGCCGGTACCGAGCCGCTTGCCGCACTCGGGGCAGTTCATGTAGAGCAGTCGCTTCGGGTTGTTGATGCCGGTGCCCGACGCCGGGCAGGCATCGGGGTCGACGTTGCGCACCTCGGAGAGATGGATCTTCGAGCCCTCAGCGATGGAGGCGTCCCAGTTGTCGGTGACGTAGCCGGACTCAGCCTTTGGACGCATGTGGGCGAACTCGGGGAGTGAGGCGAGTCCGCGAGCATCCACCCCAAGGGTCAGAGCCGTCGGATCGGCCGGGGGCTCGACGAGCACCGAGTTCTCGAAGAAGGAGATCTTGCGGCAGTTGTGCACCACGATCCCGTTGGCGACGAACTCATGCTCGCCATCGACAGTGAGGTCGTACACCGGTACGGTGGCGTCATGACTGACGCAAACAGCCTGAACAAACTGGAACGACTGCTCGCCCGGACTGTTGTCCAGGACGAGTGCATGATCTGGCAGGGCTCTACTTCCTCCGATGGGTACGGGCGCGTCAGTCGCTACTCGTACAACGAAGGACTGGTTCACCGAGCTGTGATGCACCTTCTCGGGCATGATCTCCAAGGGGTCGAAGTCGACCACGTCTGCCGACAGCGCAACTGCATCAACCCTGGCCATCTCCGAACGGTTGACCCCATCGCCCACAGATTCGACAACGGCCACTCCCTCAAGACCCACTGCAAGCGAGGTCACGAGTTCACCGTAGAGAACACCTACGTGAATCCCAGCCAGGGACCCAACCGACATTGCCGCCTCTGCATGGACATCGCCTACGAGAAGCGATACGGCAGGCGTCCAACCCGCCGCCGTGGCAATGAGGTGATCCTCGGTGCAGCGGAGGGTGGTCCCGTCAGAGAGAGTGATCTTCACCGTGGGGCGGACCCCGGTCTGGCGCGCGTCGGTGACTCGCCGCCACCCCGCTCTTGTGAGAGCCATGTCTCCCACAACAACACCTTCGATAGGAACTAGGCCCCGAAGAGTGCTGACCATCTCGCCCTGAGCGATACAGATCTCGTGGACGAGCACCTCTTCTTCGGTGCCGTCCGGGTTGCGCCGAGCGAGGCGACGGCCCTTGAAGCTCTTGATGTGGGCGCAGTACGTCGAGGGCGTCGTGGCCACGTTGCCGCAGTACGAGCACTCGCTCTCGCCGACGTCGGCACCCATGCTCGTGCGCTCGATGTCGTGGTTCAGGATCGCCTCGGCGAGCCGGGGGAAGCGGATGGCGTCGATCTCCATCAGCACTTCAATCCAGATGTCCGGCCGACCATCGGGGCCGATGTCCTCGTGGAGGGCGGCGTCGATGATCACGCCACGCTTGCGCCGGACGTCGTCGTTGTGGTGGTTCACGAACACCGGCTTGCCGATGAACGTCGACCACGCCTGGCGCAGCTCGTCGTCGGGCCAGGTGTCGTAGTTGTCGTTGGTCCGGTTCGAGATCGCCCGGGAGCGGACGTAGAGGTAGCCCTCCCGGGGCTCGTAGTTGAAGACGGCCTTGTGCGCGCTCTTCATGAGGCCACCGCCAGCGACGGCGATCTGGGCCTCCAAGAGGTCGGCGTTGGAGAACTTCAGGAACACGACAGCAGAGACCTCCTCTGCTTCTTACGTCGCTTCCGGGCTGATCACGACAGGATCACTCGAACGTGACCATGGCGCGCTCGGAGCCGTCGGCGAAGCGGATCTCCAGGCTGCCGCCGGTCGCCTTGACGTCGACGACCTTGGGCATCAGCTCCACGAGCGACTTCGTCTTGGCCCCACGGACCTGCCCATCGAGCACCAAGGCTGCGGCATCGACGACGGCGGACCACAGGATCGGGTCCTCGGCCATGGTCGTCATCGGGTGGTCTTCGTCGATCGCTGCTCGTCGATGTCGTAGATCGTGACCGTGACGCCCGAGCCCGCCTTGCGCCTCACCTCGCGAAGAGCGTCGTCGACGTCGAAGCAGTCGTAACGGACGACGCGGTTGTTGCGGTAGACGGACCAGCCCTTGCGGTCCTCGATGATCTCCCAGCGATCCATTGCCCTCAGGCGGTCTGCCCGTACTCCATCTCGATCAGGTCGTCTTCGAGGTCGATGATCTGGTCGACCACCGTGGCGCAGGTCTCGCAGAGCAGCGAGCCGTCGAGCGCCCCGGAGATGACGATGATCCCGATCTCGTGAGGAGCGTACTCCAACAGGGTGGGCACGGGAAGGTGCGGGATGGCGAGCGCCCCCTCGTGGCCGCAGAGCACCTCGGTCTCGCCGTGGGCCTGGAGGTGGAGCGTGGGGTCGGAGCCGAAGCTCAGGATGGTGTAGTGGCTGTGCACGGTCAGATCTCCTTCTCGATCTCGATGTCGTCCCAGTCGAAGTCCGGCCGGACGATCACGTTCGCCAGCTCCTCCTCGTCGAGCGAGGGGAGACCGATCATCTCCCGGGTGATCACGTCGAGCGCCAGGCACCCGAGCGGGATGGCGCTCAGCAGCACCAGCCCGAGGAGGACCTTGAGGAAGTCGTTCACGGTGCGATCCTAAGCGCTATCAAGCTAGCTTGTCAATCACCACGACGGAGGGAGAAGACGATCGGCACGGCCGTGTACAGCTCCTGCTCGTTGCCATCGTCGTCGAGGCGGATGATCACGCGGTGCCCCTGGATCTCGAACTCGCCCCGGTCAGGAGCGAGCTGGAACTTCGGGAACACGCCGACCGACACCCGGTAGGCCTTGCCGCTGACGTCGTCGTACGTCTCGACGACAGGCTCGGTGAAGATCGCCATCAGCTCCCGGCGGGCCTTGTCCTCCAGGTCGTACAAGGCCCGATCGACGTTGATCCGGAGGATGTCCTCGATGGCCTTGCCGTCGTTCTGGGCGAGCACGAAGTCGTGCAGCAGGAAGCGGCTCTCCATCGACTGCATCCGGATGTAGATCGGCGAGTGCATCGCTCGCTCGGCCTTGGTGAGGCGCTCCTCCAGGATGCCGATCTGGCGCTGCGCCCCCTGCTGGATCGCCCGGTGCGTGTCGCGCTCGACACGCAGCTCGGTCTGGTGCTTGAGCTTCATGGCGTCGATGGAGCGGCCCAGCCGCCAGTGGTCGTAGCTCGTCGCCACGAGGACGACGAACAGGATCCCGACCAGGCACCAGGCCACCACCGTGGCCATCAGCGGAGCCCCTTGGTCTGGCGCTTGACCCGCTGGCGGTCGCGCTCGCACTGACGGCAATCCCTCTTGTTGCCCTTCATCCTCGTGTTCTCCTGGTCGTATGGATGCCCCTTGGGGCAGTGGGTCCGAAGCATCTGGTCGATGACGTTCGGCTGGCGTCGGCGATTGTCTCCTGGGGTCACAGCCTCCAGGTGGTCAGGGTTCGTGCACGTCCTCTGGGTGCACCCGCGGGAGGCGACGTGGTCGACCTCGAACCCCTCCGGAATCGGACCCACGAACAGCTCGTAGGAGAGTCGGTGCGCCCAGTGCCCGCCGTATCTCCCGTAGCCGTTCGAGGCCACTGACCCGGTCCACCCCCAGCACCCGGTGGGGTTCATCTCGATCTTCGAGAGGAACCGAGCAACTCGGTGCAGGGGGTGGTTCTGTCGCTCGTGGGGTCTCTTGGGGCGAGTCATCGCTTGCTACATTCGGGACCCATGCCCGCAGCGATCGACTCGGGCGTGGTGAGCACCCGGTTGCACCGAGCGCAGTGCTTCGCGCTCAGCGCCGCTGCCGGATCACGCAGAAACTGGTGAGCGTGCTCCAGCAGCGCCTCGTGGGAGCGGAAGCTCTTGAAAGGGAACACCCGGCCGTCACGGAGGAAGCCGAACGTGCTGTAGTCGCTGGTGTTGTCCTGGCCGACGAGCACCTCGATCAGCGTCGCGCCCGGGGCGAACTCGGCGTCGCTCGGCTGAATCTTGACCCGGAACGTCGTGTGGCCCGTCTCGTGCTGGACGGTGTAGAGGCCGGGCCAGGGGTTCTCCGGCTTCGCCCGGCGGATGGTCTCGGTGCGCATCGGCAAGATGGATTCATCATTCGTCGTGAAGAGCGACGACTGGGTCGTCTCGACGACGGCCGGAGGGCGGCGGGTGATGCGCTCGGTGCGCACGGGGAGAGGAGCGGGCTCGACCACGAGCCGACCGTCGGCGATCTGCCGGTCACGGACCTTGACCGCCTGGGCGATGAGCTGCGGGGTGAGCGAGCGAGCGTCGAAGGCCCGGATGAAGAGCACGGCGATCCCGAGGTTGCCCTGGGTCTTCGCCCACGCGTACAGCTCGTCGGTGGAGATGACTGCCTGATTCGTCATGCCGCCAGCGTAACCCCGGGGTGTAACGCTGTCAAGAAACCTTGCTAGCTGGTTTCTCCAGCAGCGGTGACGGCGAAGATCTTCACGAAGCAGTTCCCGGTGTCGGCGAGCTGGCTGTAGGCAGCAGAGGCGGCGGCGTAGGTGAACGTCGACTCGATCTTCTCGCCAGCGGCCCAGGAGCCGCTCGTGTTCACGTTCGTGCCCGAGGTGAGCAGTGCGCACTCGGCCCGGGACGCATCGTAGGCGTCGGCGAGCCCGACGTAGATCTGGCTCACGGCGTGCGAGCAGCTCCAAGCGATCGTGACCGGAGAGGTCTCGGGGATGTACTCGCGGAACGGCCCCCACAGGATCGAGACGTGAGGGACGTCGTCGAGGAGGTCGTAGGTGACCGTGTCCTCGATGTAGCGCCCCGAGATGAACCGGAGCCGGACGTTGATCGTCTTCGTGCCAGCACCGGCCGACAGCAGGATCGGGATCCGCTGCTGGAACCGCATCGGGTTGCCGACCGCGTAGGTGGTGCCGATGCGAGGGTGGAAGTTCGGGTCGACGTCGCCCCAGACGAACATGTCGGCGATGTCCCGCTGGCCCTTGTTGGCGTCGGGGTGGTCGACCGAGAGCATCGCCTCGCGGAAGCTGCCGCTGCCGAGCCCGCCGTTGATCTCCAGCGTCATCGGCTGGCGTGGGCGGACGTCGACCTGGTACTTCCACACGCCCCGCGGCAGCGAGGGGTCGGGGAACGCCTGCGACGGAAGCTCCATGGGTCAGCCCTGCTTCCAGTTCTTCTGGCGGACGATCTTGTGAATCACCGCTTGCACTACCCCGAACTCTGATGCGAGTGCCTGCTGGGTCACCTCACCGGCCGCGTACCGGTCACGGATCTCCTGGACCTGCACCGCAGTCAGCTTCGACTGCGGGTGCGCCTCTCCGACGGGCCAGAAACCACGCCCCCGCTCGTCTCGATCGCGGATGTTGTCGGCCTGTGTGCCGATCAGCCAGTGGGCAGGGTTCTGGCAGAGCTTCACGTCGCAGGTATGCCGAATCACCATGCCCTCAGGGATTGGTCCGTGGATCAGTTCGTACCCGTACCGGTGGGCGTAGTCGGCCTTGCCTCCGTACTTCACTCGGCCGTAGCCGTTCCTCGACGGCCTGCCCGTCCACAGATGGCAGGCATCCGGAGTCGAGGTTCGGTCCACGAGGCGTTCGTACTGCTCTGAGTGCGGCATCTCGCGCTCTGGAGTGAGCGTGATGCTTGGATCGCCGTGAACGCGAAGGCGACGGTAGTGGCGGGGGCACAGACCCCTGGCAAGAACGGTCGAGGAGCAGTCATCCATGGTGCAGATCTTCATCCTCGGGATTCTAGCCGCCAATATCACCTAGAGTGTCACCGTCTCGACAACTTGGATCGTGTCGCCCGACTTCAGGTCGGCCGTGGTGTCGAGCATCGTCTCGAAGCAGAGGGTGCCGCCCGAGACGGCGTTGAAGACGCCGAGCTTGGCCACCACGACGTTGCGGTCCGAGGTGAAGTTGCGGGTGAGCGTGTAGCTCGCCGTGCCGTTCGTGTGGGCGTACGTCGCCTGCGCACGGCCCATGGTGCCGCCGGTCAGCTCGCCGGTCAGCGTGGTGCTCGCCGTGCTCGGGGCGGTGGTGTCGGCGGTGAGGCCGATGAAGGTCGCCGGGGCGTACGAGCCCGTGGCGTTGGAGGCCGTGTCGCCCATGATGCGGCACTGCCAGTCGCGGCCTGCGTGTGTGCGTGCCATCGGATCAGCTCTCCTCGGTGGTGGGGGCGGGGACTGGTGCGGGGGCCGACTTCTTCGCTGCGGCCTTGCGAGGCTTGGTGAGCTTCTCCGGCTCGGAGGTGTTCGCTCCCCACGACATCGGCCGGGCGGAGGTGGTCGGGATCTGGAAGTGCTCGCAGAGGTAGGCCTGCAACGCCATCGAGTCCGCCTCGATCCACACGGGCTTCGTGCCCGGCTGCATGTGCGCTGCGAGCGTCGCAGCGACCGTCTGGACCGCCTCGATCATCGAGAGGTCGTCGGGCAGGATGATGGTGGTGATGCGCTCGCCTTCGAGGTTGCGGTACAGCACGGGGCCGTCCTCTTCCTCTCGGTAGCCCTCGATTGCGGTGGCGTTGCCGACTTCGACCTTCACGTCGTTCCTTCTTTCCTTGGTGTCACGAGCGGGGGTGCGGGGATGGTACCTCACACCCCGCCCGGACGATCTGGGGTGCGTCAGCCGATGCCCTTGTTCGGGGCGAGCTTGGCGTTGATCTCGAAGTTCTCGTAGACGCCGTAGTACGAGGCGATCGAGATGACCAGGCCGATGATGAAGTTGGTGATCATCTCGGCGCTGAACACGGCGACGCCGAGGTCGTTGACAGCGTTGCCGAGCAGCGCCGCCACGGCCGTGACGACGATGTTGGTGATCGCCTTCACCTGCTTGTTGGCGCTCTTCTTCGTGATCAGGCCGACCACGAGCGGGATGATGACGCTCGTGAGGACGGCCAGTTGGGTGGGGTCGAGTGTGAACATGTGGGGGTGCCCTCCTGCTGCTGCTGTTGCAACCATCACCAGTAGGTGTTGGCCTGGGCGGTCCGGGTGACCACCCATGTGGATCCGGTCTGGACCCAGTCCTTGTACGAGAGGTAGACGTCGGAGACGATCGCCTTCCAGTTGGCACCGTCGTTGACGAGCCTCGTGATCGCGACGTTGAAGAACTGGTAGTTCTGGAGGTTCAGGCCGAACGCCTCGGCGTCGCAGACCTTCACGTAGGTCGAGTAGTTCTCGTACGACTGCACGAGATAGTCGTGGTAGATCTGCGCTGCGTCGAACGGGAACCCCGACGAGGCCATGCCGAGTGTGGCGGGGAAGATCGGACCGTCCCAGGAGTTATCGGTGTGCTGCGCGCCGAGGTAGTACTGGTGGTTCGCCTCGCCGTTGATCGTGACCGACACGAGCTTGCGGTTGCCGCCCGGGCTGTAGAAGCGAAAGCACTCCCAGTACTGCGGACCTTCGGAGCCGAACGTGCCCGCCGAGCGCCACTGGGTGGCGTAGCCGGTGTCGTAGAGGTTCGAGGTCGGGTAGCCACCCGCCGCCGTCGAAGCGCCGCCGTCGGTCGGACGGATCGTCGTCACCGTCGACGACCATCCGTAGACCGGGTTCCAGTAGCCCGTCTCGCTGTGGCCGATCCATGGCTTCAGCGGTCCGGCCGTCGACGTCCCACCGTTGGAGTTGGCGATGACGTAGACGTTGTACTTCGTGTCCTCGCTGACGTTGAACGTGGCGCTCGTGAGGCCCGTCGTCTGCGAGCTGATGACGGTGTTGTTCGCCTCGTTCTTGAGCTGGACGGTGTAGTTGTTCACCGAACCGAAGGTCGGAGCCGACCACGACACCGTCATCTGCGTGTAGCTCCACGAGGCGACGGCGAGGTTCTGCGGTGCCGTCGAGCGGATGTTCCACGGGTCGATCTGCGTCGTCGGCCCCGGGTTGCCGTTCGTGTCGTACGGGGTGAGCTGGATGTAGACGTTGGAGGTGATCGAGCCCGTGTTGAAGTAGGCGACCCGCGCCTGGCTCGGTGAGCCGTACACGTCCTCGGTCCACCACGGCGAGCCCGGAGCGCCGACGAACCACGCCACTCGGACGAACGACATGTCGCTGTCGGAGGGGTTGGTCCAGTTCACCTGGACGTTGGTGCCGGTGCCCGTGTTGAACTGCGCCGTCGGCGAGACGACCGCTGCCGGGCCGATCTGATCGCTCTGGTAGAAGGTCCGCCAGGTGCCACTCACGCGCACGTAGCCGGTGGTGACGGTGCGCCAGGTGCCCGAGACGCGCACGAGCATCCCGGCGGACGTGACGGTCTTCCAGGTGCCGGAGACCCGGACGCTCGCAGTGCTCACGATCCTCCGATCAGGCGTACTTCAGTGGCGGGCTCTCCGCCGTCGTTGCTCGTCGGCCTTGCACAGCAGACACAGTCGCATCCGGTAGCGCTCATCCGAGCCAGGCTTCCGCTTGAAGATGACCTTGCCGTGTTCGCTGAAGAGGTGGCCGTTCGTACAGCGATCACGGGCACCCCAGTAGCCGCGCCCCTTCGACGCCATGTCGGCTTGGTTGTCGGCGACAGAGCCGACCATGAGATGGGAAGGCCGGACGCAGGCCGGGTTGTCGCACGAGTGCATGACGACGAGCCCCTCGGGGATCGGTCCGTGAGCCCACTCGTACATGGCTCGATGCGCGAGCCGAACCGGAACTCCCCACTTGCCGTACCCCTTGCGGTCACGAGCGCCTTGCCACTCCCAGCACCCGTCCTCGTGAACGGGGACGCGAGACCAGAATCCGTCGATGAAGGGGTACGACTTCCCTCGGTAGCGAGCCATGAAGGAGACATTAGTTCCCCTATGCGTACTTTATCCACAGGTCGCCGTCCTGGCCACCGGACGGGTTGCCCGTCGAGGTGTAGACCCGGCCGACGCCGTGGGTGATCGGCAACCACGCCGCCGAGAGGTAGGCGACGAGGCGGTTGTTGTCGGTGGTGGCCACGACCTGACCGGTGGGTGGCGAGCCCGGGAGCGATCCGGTGGTGACTCGCTGGACCAGGCTCTGCTGGTTCGAGCTGTCGAGCTTGGCGAAGGTGATCGCGCTGTTGGCGATCGAGCCCGAGCCGATCGTCGACCACTTCGTGCCGGACGCCTGACCGGAGTCGGCCATGAACACGGTGTCGTTCGCGCCGACGGCGAGGTTGGCCGGGGTGCTCGCCCCGGTGGCCACGACGATCGAGCCCTTGGCGGTGTAGGTGCTCCTCAACAGGTACTGGGTGTGGTCGTTGCGGGCCGTGTCGTAGACGTGGGCGTTGGCGTCGAGGTAGTCCGCCGCCGTCGTGGTGTGCTCGACGATCGCACCGGCCGAGTGGCTCTTGGCCGAGGTGCCGTCCCAGCCACGGGTCACGGTGAAGGTGGTGGCGGTGACGCCTGTGCAGAGCACCACCTCCTCGTTCACCGTGCCACGCTCCAGGGCGATCGTGAACGGATCCGCCGGGTAGCCGGAGGTCGAGGACACCGTGAGCGTCACGGCCGCTGCGTTGATGCCCGAGCTGAGCGTGAGGAGCGGTGCTCCGTTGGCGTAGTTCCTGAGTGCCACTTCGTGTCTCCCTTACCAGAGCAGTTCGAGGTCGAGTTCGCCGTCGGGCTGCGAGTCGTACTCGTAGTGCGTCCCGGCGATCGAGAGGCGGTCGGTGTTGCGAGCGCCGCGATGGTCGTCAGCGCCTTCGTGGATCAGCTCCTGCTGCTCCTCGATCGAGAACGTCTTCAACGCCATCTTCGACAGCGCCGCCTGCGCCGCCTGCGCAGCGAGAGCGATGTCGTTGTCGCCGCCCTGCGGTGATTCGTCGAGCAGCCAGGCGACACGAGGATCGACGCCACCGAGGTTCTGGATCCCCACCGGGTCGACCACGGGGGACTCCTCCGGCTCGAACCACTCCTCCGGCTCGCTGCGCGGGCTCATCGTGTTGGGCTCGGGGACCGAGACGCCGAAGCGGTCGGGCTCCATGTCGTCCAAGCCACCGAGCGCCTCGGGGAGAGCGGGCTGAGGTTCGTCGTGCAGGATCGCCTCGGCCTCCGCCTCGACGTCGAGCGACGCCTCGTGGAGACCTGCCACGGTCTTCGACCACGCCTCGCCGTCCTCGGTCAGCGTCGTCGAGTGGTGCACGCGAGGCTCGACCTGCTTCGCCAGCTCGAACATCCGGGTGGCGATCCCTCGACGGCGATAGCGATCCTCGACCTGGACGTGCGAGATCTCGCCAGCACGATGGAGGCGAGCCCCGTCGTAGTCGCTCTTCTCCCAGTCGAGGATCCCGATGAGCGTGCGGTCGTTCAGCCACGCCTCGACGCCGTTGTTGCCGAGCACCGACTTGCGCCGGTAGACGATCTCGCCGTCGTGTGCGAGCACCTCGCCATCCGGCCGGGGCTCGAACATGGCCTCCTTCGAGGCCTCCTTGACCGAGTCCCAGTCGGTGTCGTCGACCTCGGGGCGGGTGATCGGCGTCTCCTCGACATGGTCGGGGTGGAACCAGCCGATGCCCATCGTCTCCATCGGGAGCAGGTCGGCGTTCACCGTCCAGGCCTCGTTCGGCACGAGCACGACGATCGCGAGGTACGTGCCGTCGTCGTTGGCCGTCGACCCCTCGATCTGGTAGCCCTCGGGGAGGGTCAGGCCGGTCTCCTCGCCGAACTCGCGCAGCGCCGCCTGAAGGGGCGTCTCACCCTCGTCGATCGAGCCACCCGGGAACTCCCAGGTGCCCTTGGTCTCCTCGTCATCACCGTGGTACGGCGAGCGCTGGGTCATCAGCACCCGGCCGGAGTCGACCGCCTTCACGATCAGCCCGGCGTGGGTGTAGCCCTCGGTGGGGATCTCGGTGTCGAGCACCGCCGTCTTGGACCCTCCGTCGAAGGAGGCGTTGAAGTCGGCGACGATCCCGTCGATGTCG